>WBZO01000993.1_pt1 | contig 49702 bp, 39 predicted proteins | sample 5204261 | NCBI WGS metagenome assembly WBZO01 (sample SAMN12412400, study PRJNA552823) | activated sludge metagenome | isolation source: activated sludge from anammox sidestream of wastewater treatment plant... | place: USA: North Carolina | collected 2017-09
GCGCCTCCGGCTGGTCCTGGCAGGGGCAGCCCGGCCGGTGGCATTTGACGGTGCGTTCGGTCAGCGAGCCCCGGCGCATGGGCACCGGCTCGGCCAACTGCGAGGTCAGACGGGCACGAATCGTGGCCGCAGAGGCAGTGGAGTGCTGCATAACGATAGCTTACAGCTACTCACACTGTAATATCAACCGTATTCTCAGCGCCGGGCCACATCGCGACCTCGTGGTCTCACTCTGCTGACGTGCACCCCCGCGGCCGTGTCGGTCCGGACGTTCCGGGCCGTCTGCTACAATGCGGGATTCGCGCGACCGCCCAAGGCCCGTGCCCACGGCCTCGCGACGCGCCCGGCGCCCGCGCGCCGCCACGGCCCCACCCCGACGCCTGTGACCTCGAACGCCCGCCCTCTCCGGATCCTGATGCTGGCGCCCGAGCCGTTCTTCGAGCCCCGGGGGACGCCCTTCAGCGAGTACCACCGGATCAAGGCGCTCGGCGAACTCGGCCACCACGTCGATCTGGTCACCTATCCGATTGGCGAGGGCGTGGATCTGCCTCGCCTCCGCATCTACCGGAGCCTGCGGCCGCCCGGGGTCAGGAAGGTGAAGATCGGGCCATCGGCGACCAAGCTGGTCCTTGACGCCCTGCTCGCGGCCACGGCCATCCGGCGGGCACGGCGCGGCGCCTACGACGCCATCCACTCCCACGAGGAGGCGGGCGTGCTGGGCGTGCTGCTCGCGCGATGGCTCGGAATCCCGCACCTCTACGACATGCACTCGTCGCTGCCCCAGCAACTGGCGAACTTCCGCACCACGCGTTCGCGACTGGTGCGCGCGGTGTTCGACCGGGCGGAACGGCTGATGATCGACGGCTCGCGCGTCGTGATTACGATTTGCCAGGATCTGCAGGACACCGTGGTCGCGATGGGCGCCGGGGAGAAGGCCATCCTCATCGAGAACGTCATGGGCGGCGACGTGGCGCCGGCTGCAGGGCCGGGACGGGCGGCGGTTCGTGCGGCGTGGGGCATCCCGGCCGACGCGCCGCTCGTGCTCTACACGGGCACGTTCGAGCCGTACCAGGGCCTGGATCTGCTGGTGGACGCCGCGGCGCGTCTCGCCGCGGCACAGCCCGCCGCGCGCGTGCTGGTCGTTGGCGGCGCGCCCGATCAGGTGGCGGCGCTGCGCGCCCGGGTGGAGGCCATCGGCGCTCCAGTGGTGTGCACGGGACAGCGTCCGCCGGAGGAGATCCCGCACTTCGTGGACGCGTGCGACATCCTGGCGTCGCCGCGGATCTCCGGCACCAACACGCCGCTGAAGATCTATTCCTACCTGCGGTCGGGCCGGCCCATCCTCGCCACGCGTCTGCACACCCACACCCAGGTGCTGTCGCCCCTGGTCTCGCTGCTGGTGGAGCCCGAGGCGGAGGCGTTTGCCGCCGGCCTGCGCCGCCTGATCGAGCAACCGGCCGAGGCGCACGCCCTGGCGGCCGCGGCGAAGGAACTGGCCCGCGAACGCTACTCGCGCGAAGCCTACCTCGCACGGACCAGCGAGGCGTATCACCGGCTCATGGGCTGGGCGTGGGCGCCCGACGCCGCCTCCGGACGCGGCTTCGACCCGATGGCCGACACCCTCGGGTCCGGCAGGCGCGCTGCCGGCCTGGAGCAGGTCCCGCGATGAGGGCCCTGGTCACCGGTGCCACCGGCTTCACCGGCGGGCACCTCGCGCGCACGCTCGCGGCCGGCGGCACCCCCGTCCGGGCGCTCGTGCGACCGGCCAGCCTGGCGCGACCCGAGACGATGGCGCTGCGCGAACTCGGGATCGAGATCGCCGCCGGTGACCTGACCAACGGCGCGGCCGTGAGCGCCGCCTGCGACGGCTGCGACGTCGTCTATCACATCGCCGCCACCTACCGCGAAGCCGGGCAGCCCGACCGGGCCTATGCGGCCATCAACGTGGACGGCACGCGTCACGTGCTGGAAGGCGCGCTCGCCGGCGGCGTGCGCCGCGTCGTGCACTGCAGCACGGGCGGCGTGCACGGACACATCGCGCACCCGCCCGCCGACGAGGATGCGCCGTTCGGCCCCGGCGACGTCTATCAGGAGACGAAGCTCGCGGGCGAGCGGCTGGCGCGCGAGTTCGGCGAGCGGCGGGGCCTCGACGTGACGATCGTTCGTCCCATCGGCATCTACGGTCCCGGCGACACGCGTTTCCTGAAGATGTTCCGCGGCATCGCCCGCGGCAGGTTTCCAATCCTCGGCGGCGGGCGGGTCTTCTACCACCTGACGTTCATCAGCGATCTCGTCAACGGGTTCCTGCTGGCCGGCACGCGCCGGGAAGCGGCGGGGCGCACCTATCTCATCTCCGGTCCCCGCTACACGACCATGAACGAGCTGGCCGGACGCATCGCGACGGCCGTGGGCGGCCGGCCGCCCTGGATCCGCCTCCCGGCCTGGCCGTTCTGGCTCGCCGGCGCCGCGTGCGAGGCCGTGTGCGTCCCGCTGCGCCTCGACCCGCCGATCTACCGCCGCCGCGTCGATTTCTACACGAAGAGCCGCGCCTTCGACAGCTCGCGGGCGCGCCGGGAGCTGGGGTACGAGCCGATGGTGGATCTGGACGAAGGATTGAAGATCACCGCCGACTGGTATCGCGCGCGAGGATGGCTGTGAGCAGGCTCAACATCGTCCACATCTGCGATCATCTCGGGTGGCCGGGCTCGCGCATGCACGGCGTGAAGCGGCTGTTCGCGTGGATGATCCCGCGCTTCGACCCGTCGCGCTATCGCGTCACGCTCGTGAGCCTGCGCCGGAAGGATCTGTCGGCCGACACGCTCGAGGAGTTCGGCATCGAGGTCGACTACCTCGGCCGGTCGAAGTTCGACCCGGCGACATGGCCCGATCTGCTCAAGCTGCTCGACCGCAAGGGCACCGATCTCGTGCACCTGCACGGCTATGGGGCCACGACGTTCGGGCGGCTCGCGGCCGCGCAGCGCCGCTGGCCCGTGGTGCTGCACGAGCACGCCAACCACACCACCACCCCGTGGTTCCAGCAGTTGACCGACCACGCGCTGGCGCCGTTCACCGACATCGCGATCGCGGTGTCGAAGTCGACGGCCGGCTTCGTGATCAACGCCCGGAAGATCCCCGCCGAACGCGTGAAGGTGGTCTATCTCGGCGCGCCGCTCGAGGAGTTCTCGCGGCCGCGCACGCCGGCGGAGATCGCCGCGGCCCGCGAGGCGCTGGGCGTGGCGGGCGAGGCGCCGGTGGTGGGGACCGTCACACGGCTCATGCCGTCGAAGGGAAATCAGCACTTGGTCGACGCGGTGGCGCTGCTGGCGGCCCGCGATCCCGCGACGCGGTTCGTCATCGTCGGGGAAGGGGAGCTGCGGGAGGAACTCGAAGCCCAGGCCCGGCGGCTCGGTATCGCCGATCGCCTGGTGTTTGCCGGGTTCCAGCGCGACGTGGCGGCCGCCTATTCCGCCTTCGACGTGGCAGTGTTCCCGTCGCTGTGGGAGGGCACGCCGCTCACCGCGTTCGAGGCGCTGGCCATGGGGAAGCCGATTGCCTCCACCGATGCCGACGGTCTGAGCGACATCCTCACGCCGGGCGTCGATGCCCTGGTGGTGCCGCGGCGCGACGCGCCGGCCCTGGCCGGCGCCATCCGCACGCTGCTGGATGACGCGCCGGCTCGCGCGCGGCTCGGCGAGGCTGCCCGCGCCACGGGGCAGCGCTACGGCATCGACCGGTTCGTCAGGCGCATGGAGCGGCTCTACGACCTGCTGCACGCCACCTCGCGCGCGACGAAGCGGCGCGGCGTGCTCGAGGCCGATCTGGGGTTCCTCACCGAGGCGTGATGGACCAGCCACACCATCGGCGGCCGGCGCCCTGGTGGTCGGACCCCGGCCTCGTGGTGTGTGCCGTGGCGGGCGTGGTGCTGTGCGCGTTCGCGCTGACGGTGAACTTCCCGAAGGCCGCCTTCGGCTTCCAGAGCGACGGCGCCACCTACTACGCGATGGGCCACAGCCTCGCGCGCGACGGCGACCTCGCCTTCGAGCGCCGCGACCTGGCTCGCGTGTGGGAGGAGTTCCCGACCGGCCCCGAAGGCATCTTCCTCAAGAAGGGCAGGGACGTCGGCCTGGGGGTCTCCGGCCGCTTCCCGTTCGTCCAATGGCGGACGCGGCCCGACAGCCGGCCGGATCGTCTCTACTTCGCGAAGTCGTACGCCTACCCGCTCGCGGCCGCGCCGTTCGTGTTCCTGTTCGGCACCAACGGCTTCCTGCTGCTGCACGCGCTCATCCTCGGCGGGTGTCTGACGCTGGCCTACGTCTGGTTGTCGGCGACGAGCCCGCGGCCGGTGGCGCTCGGCTACGCCCTGGCATTTGTGGTCGCCTCGGCCGCGCCGGTCTACCTGGTGTGGCTCACCCCCGAGATTTTCAACTTCGGACTGATGTTCGCCGGCACGTTCCTCTGGAGCTACAAGCTGGTCGCGCCGGCCGCCGCCGGCGGGCCGCGCGAGGCGGCCAGCGCCGGCGCGCGCCGGTTCGCCGCGGCCGTGGAAGGCTTCCTGCGCGGGCCGGGCTCGGATCTCGCCGCGGCCGTCCTGCTGGGCGTCGCGGCCTTCTCGAAGCCGACCAACGTCTTCGCGATCGGGCCGCTGCTGATCCTCGCGCTGTGGCGCCGGCGCTGGCGGCACGCGCTGGCCACGGGCGCGCTGTTTGCCGCCATCGTCCTCGCCATGTTCGCCGTGAACATCGCGGTGACCGGCGAGTGGAACTACCAGGGCGGCGAGCGCAACACGTTCTACGGCGGCACCGGGTTCCCGTTCCAGCAGCCCGGCAGGACCTTCGACAACACCGGCCTGGCGCGCACGACCAACGAGGTGCCGACCGACGTGCTGTTCAACCGCGATGCCCTGCTGCGGGTGCTGCCGCGGAACCTCGTGTACTTCGTCCTCGGCCGGCACACCGGGCTGCTGCCGTATTTCTTCCCGGGCGTGCTGTCGGTCGTGCTGTTGCTGGCCGGGTGGCGGCGGGGCACGCCCGCGCGATGGTTGCTGCTGGCAAGCCTCGCGATCGCGGCGCTGGCGCTGCTGGTCTACATGCCGTTCACCTATTCGGGGGGCGGCGGGCCGATCGGCAACCGCTACTTCCTGCCCTACTACGCGCTGTTCCTGTTCCTCACGCCGCCGCTGCGCGGTGTGTGGCCGGTGCTGGCGGCCGCGGCCGGCGGCGCGCTGTTCACCGCGCAACTGGTCTTCAATCCGTTCTACGTGTCGTTCCACCCCGCCGAACACATGAAGAGCGGGCTGTTCCGGTGGCTGCCCGTCGAGCTGTCGCTGCTCAACGACCTGCCGGTCAACGTCAACCCGTCGCGCGTCAAGCAGCCGCTGGGTGGCGATCCGCCGCTGCTGGCCTACTTCCTCGACGACAACGCGTACGCCCGCGAGGGCGAATGGTTCTGGGTGCGCGGCGGCTCGCGTGCGGAGGTGATCCTGCGGGCGCCGGCCCGGCCGCGCGCCGACGGCCAGGGCTGGGACAGCCTGCGGCTGCGCGGGCTGACCGTCGAGGTGCGGACCGGCGACGTCGCGAGCCGCGTGCAGGTGCGCAGCGGCGGCCATGCCGCCGCGCTCGACCTCGGTCCGCAGGCCAGCGCGGGCGTGCGCATCGTGCCCGGCCCGGGCCTGCCCTATCGGGCCGTGCCCGGACAGCCCACCAATTACATCTACCTGGTCGACATCTCGTCGAGCGGCGGGTTCGTTCCGATGTTCACCTCCGGATCGCGTGACAGCCGGTGGCTGGGCGCGATGATCCGGCTCGTGCCCGACTACGAGTGACGGAGGGCGATCATGGCGCGCATCGCGGTCGTCACCTCGCATCCGCCGTTCACCGATGGCGGACATCTCACGATCGCCCGCGCGCTGGTGACCGCGCTGCGCGCGGCCGGTCACGAGGCCGATCTCGTGACGACGCCGCAGAACCGGTTCGGCCGACAGGCGGCGGCCTACCTCGCCACCTGGCTCACCGATGTGGGCGAGAGCGACGGGCGGCGCATCGACCAGGTGATCAGCCTGAGATTTCCCGCGTACGCGGTGCGCCATCCCCGGCACGTGTGCTGGCTGCTGCACCCGATGCGCGAGTACTACGACCTGTGGCCGTCGTGGCGCGCGCGGCTCTCGGCGGCCAATCGCATCAAGGAGGGCCTGCGACGGCGGCTCATCCATGCCGCCGATCGCCGCCTGCTGGCGCCCGGGCGCGTGCGCCTGTTCGCCATCTCGCGGACCGTGGCCGGACGTCTGCGCGCGGCGCTCGATCTGGAGGCGGAACCCCTGCTGCCACCGCCCCCGCCGCGCGCCTACCGCCAGGAACCGCCCGGCGAGGAGTTCTTCCTCGCCTCGCGGCTCACCCCGCTCAAGCGCGTCGACCTGATCCTGCGCGCGCTGGCCACGCCAGACGGCGCGGCGTTGCGGCTGGCCGTGGCGGGCGAGGGTGATGCCTCGACGATGCTGCGGGCTCTGGCCGGCGAGCTCGGGGTGGCCTCGCGCGTCACCTTCCTTGGCCGGGTGGACGAGGCGACGCTCGTCCAGCGCTACGCCCGCGCCCGCGCCGTGGTGTTCACGCCCCGCGACGAGGACTACGGGTTCGTGACGGCCGAGGCGTTCGCCTCGGCGCGCGCGGTGGTGACCTGCTCGGACAGCGGCGGCGCCACCGAGCTGGTGCGCGACGGCGAGAACGGGTTCGTGGTGGCGCCCGATCCGGCCGCCATCGCCCGCGCGATGCGGCTGCTCGCCGACACCGACGAACTGGCGCGCCGCCTCGGCGTGCGTGCGCTCGAAGTGGCCGCCGGCATGACCTGGCCGGCGGCGGTGGCGCAACTCCTGTCCGCGCCTGGCGAACGGCCCGGCATGCCGCCGGTCCACGGGACCCCGCCCTCAGCCTGACGGCCGCATTGCGGTAAACTCCACCGACCGGCCGCCCGCGCCGATTCCCCAGAGTCTCCGCGTGTCCTACCGAACCCCTCTCGAAGCCCGGATCGCCAGGAAGACGACGAAGGCCATCGTCGATTTCGGCCTCATCGAGGATGGCGACCGCGTGATGGTGGGGCTCTCCGGAGGGAAGGACAGCTGGGCGCTCATCCAGGTGCTCGACGTGCTGCGCCGTCGCGCGCCCATCGACTTCTCGCTGGTCGCCGTGAACGTCGATTCCGGCTACGAAGACTACGAACACGGCACCATACGGGAGGTGTGCGAGGCCCGCGGCTGGGAGGTGCGCATCCAGCACACGTCGATCGGCGAGGTGATCGACGACCTGCTCGAGGCCGACGACACGCCCTGTTCGCTGTGCGCGCGGCTGCGCCGCGGCGTGCTCTATCGTCTGGCCGGCGAGGTGGGCGCGACGAAGATCGCGCTCGGACACCATCTCGACGACTTCGTGGAGACGCTGCTGCTGAACCTCTTCTTCGGCGGGGCCCTCAAGGCGATGCCGGCCCGGCTGCTCTCCGACGACGGGCGGCACGTCGTGATTCGCCCGCTGGCTTACGTGACCGAGGCCGAGGCCCGCGCGTACACGAAGGAGAACCACCTTCCGGTGATCGGGTGCTGCTGCCCGGCCTGCGGCGACCTCAGCCTGCAGCGGCAGCGGCTGAAGCGGCTGGTCATGGAACTCGAGCGCGAGCACCCCGGGGTGAAGCACTCCATGCTCACCGCGCTCGGCAACGTGGTGCCCAGCCACCTGCTGGATCGGCGGCTGAACCCGCCGGCCGCCCTCCGCGCGACGGCCGCCGCGGGCCAGGCCCCGGCCGTGGCTGGCGCGCGGGCGCAGTTGCGGGCCGCGACGCCGGGGATGCCGATCGCGCCGCCACATGCGGCCGGCACGGCGCCCCTCGTGCTGCATCGGCCTCCGCCAGAGTGATGCGCCTGGTCGTCCAGCGGGTGCGCGAGGCCGCCGTCGAGGTGGACGGCCGCGTGGTGGGGCAGATCGGTCGCGGCCTGGTCGTGTTCGTCGGCATCGCCCGCGACGACGACGGGACCGACGTGGAGTACGCGGCCGGGAAGGTTCGCGACCTGCGGATCTTCGACGATGAGGCCGGCAGGATGAACCGGTCGGTGGCGCAGGCCGGCGGCGGCGTGCTGCTGGTCTCGCAGTTCACCCTGTGTGGAGACGTGCGCCGCGGGCGGCGGCCATCGTTCGATGCCGCCGCGCCGCCGGAGGTCGCACGCGCGCTCTACGAGGATCTGGCCCGGCGGCTGAGCGACGAGGGGCTCACGGTCGCCACCGGACGGTTTCAGGCAGTGATGCAGGTGTCGCTGGTGAACGACGGCCCGGTGACGATCCTGCTCGACAGCCGCAAGGCGTTCTGATCGGGTCGCACGAGGCGGCGAGGCGGAGTGACGCATGGGACTGCGGGTGGTGAAGGCGCACGCGTACGGCAACGACTTCCTCTACGTGCGCGGGGCGGAGATCGCGGCGGCGCGGGTCGATCCGGTGGCGTTCGCGCGACGGGTGTGCGATCGCCATCGCGGGATCGGAGGCGACGGGCTGATCCTGTACTCGCAGACCGATGAAGGGGCGCGGATGCGGCTGCTGAACGCCGACGGCGGCCATGCCGAGGTCTCGGGCAACGGCGTGCGGGGTCTGGCCGCCCTCATCGCCCGCGAGCGCGGCATCCGCTTCGGCCCCGTCACGGTGCACACCGACGCGGGCGTCAAGCGCCTCCACCTGCTCGAGATCGATCCCGCGCGGCGGTTCCTCTTCCGCGCCGACATGGGCGCGCCCACCGACGTGCAGCCGCGCACCCTCGATGTGGCGGGCGAGCGGATCGACGTCGTGTCGATGCGCGTCGGCAACCCCCAGTGCGTGCTGCTGGCGCCGCTCGACGAGGCGCGCCTGCACAGGCTGGGCGCCGCGCTCCAGCACCATGCGGCCTTTCCCGACGCGGTGAACTTCGAGATCGCGCAGCTGGATCCGCCCGACCTGGTGTCGATCCTGATCTGGGAGCGCGGAGTGGGGCCGACGCAATCCTCGGGCACCGGCTCCTGCGCCGCGGCCATCGCGGCCATCGTCACCGCGGGCGCGTCCACCCGCGTCAGGGTGCGGGCGCCCGGCGGCGAGCAGCTCGTCGAGTGGCCCGACCGCGAGAACGTCTTCCTCACCGGCTGGGCCGAGGTGGTGCTCGACGGCGAGTGGCTGGGATGAGCCGCGCATGAAGACGGTACAGGAGGCGTTTCACTCGATCGAGACGTACTCCCCGGCCGAGGAACAGTTCAACCGCCGGCGCCGCGGCACGGGTCTCGTCATCGCGCCGCTGCTGTTCCTGGCGGTGCTGGCGATGCCGTGGCCGGCCCTCACGCCCCAGGCGCACCGCCTGGCGGCGATCATGGCCGCGGTGATGGTGCTGTGGGTGAGCGAGGCGCTGCCGATGGCCATCGTGGCGCTGCTCGGCCCCCTGCTCGCGGTGCTGCTCGGCGTGACCGACGCCCGCACCGCGTTCGCCTCCTTCGCCGACCCGATCGTCTTCCTCTTCATCGGCAGCTTCATGCTCGCCGAAGCGATGTTCGTGCACGGCGTCGATCGGCGCATCGCCTACACGGCGCTGTCCTGGGACGCGATCGGCCGGAGCGGCACCCGCATCCTGCTGGTCTATGGCGGCGTGGCGACGGCGCTGTCGATGTGGATCAGCAACACCGCCACGACGGCGATGATGTTCCCCATCGGCGTGTCGATCCTCGCCCACATGGGCAAGGGTGGCCGCGGCGGGCACGGCGACCCGCGCCGGTTCGCCATGGGCCTGATGCTCGTCACGGCGTTCGGCGCCTCGGTGGGCGGCATGGCGACGCCGGTGGGCACGCCGCCGAACCTGATCGGCATCGGCCTCATCGATCGCATCCAGGGCGTCCACATCTCGTTCCTGCGCTGGATGGCCGTCGGCGTCCCGCTGGTCGTGATGCTCTTCGTGGTGCTGATGGTCTACTTCTACTTCGCCTGCAGCCGCGGGGTGATGACCGGGGAGGGCAGCGCCGCGCTGGTGCGCGACGAGTTGACGCAACTCGGTCCCATGACGCCTGGCGAGCGCAACGTGCTCATCGCCTTCGGCGTCACCGTGACCCTGTGGCTGCTGCCGGGGATCCTCGCCATCGCGGGCCTCGGCGGGAGCGCGTTCGCCCGGACGTTCACGCAACTGGTCCCCGAGGCCGCCGCCGCGCTCTGCGGGGCGGTGCTGCTGTTCCTCCTGCCGGTGAGCTGGCGCGCGCGCCGCTTCACCCTCACGTGGGAAGAGGCGACACGCATCGACTGGGGCATCATCCTGCTCTACGGCGGCGGGCTCGCCCTCGGCGACCTCGCGTTCAGCACCGGGCTGGCCGGGGTTGCCGGCGAGGTCGTCACGGGCTGGCTGCCGTCGGAGTCGACGTTTTCGCTGGTCGCGATGTCGACCGGCCTGGCCATCCTGCTGTCGGAGACGACCTCCAACACCGCCGCGGCGAACATGATCGTGCCCGTAGCGATTGCCGTCGCGCAGTCGGCGCACGTGGATCCGCTGCTGCCGGCCGTCGGCGCGACGCTGGGGGCCTCGATGGGTTTCATGCTGCCCATCTCCACGGCGCCCAACGCCATCGTCTACAGCAGCGGCTTCGTGCCCATCACCAAGATGATGAAGTACGGCCTGGCGCTGGACCTCGCCGCCTTCGTGGCCATCGTCACGCTGGTGATGAGCATTGGCGCCTGGGTGCTGTAGCCTCCGTCCCGATTCAACCGCTCCCCGTGCGCTCCGGTCCAACGGCAGTGAACGCCAACGCCTGCTGTCGTCCGAGGAGAGTTCCATGCGCTTGAAGCCGCTCGTCGTGTCCTTGATCGTCGTTGGGCTCGTGCTGCCTGCCGTCGTCACGGCGCATCCCGCCCCGATCGATCGCCGCCAGGCCCATCAACGTGCGCGCATCGCGGCCGGTGTCCGCAGCGGCGCCCTTACGCCGCGCGAAACGACGCGGTTGCTCGTCCGGCAGCGCGCCATCGCACGCGAGGAACGCGCCTATCGCCGCAACGGTCTGCAACCATGGGAGCGGGCCGATCTGCAGCGCGACCTGACCCGCGCCAGCCGCGCGATTGCGCGCCAGGCCCACGACGGCCAGCGCCGGTAGCTGCGGGTGCGGCGAAGGTGGCAGGGACCGCCAACCCCGCGATGACAGCGGGATCCCTTGTGACCATGGACGTTGATCCTGCCCGGCGGGGCGAGGCCCGTGGCGCCGGGCGGTAGGAGCGGGCGTCTCGAGGACGCCCGCTCAGACCGCCGCGCCGCGATGGCGCTCGCGCGCCCAGGCGACGGCCAGCATGGCGCCGAGAAACGCGAGCGTGGCGGCGACGTCGACCAGCGGCCCGCGCGCCGCGATGTCGCCGCGCCACGGGCGCAGCCAGAGCAGCAGCACGGCATGTGCCGAGAACGCGTAGATGGATTGACGGCCGAGAAGCGCCAGCGGCGACCGCTGCAGCGCCCACGCGAGCCAGGCGCGCGCGTTGACGGCCAGCACGACCAGCAGCGCGAAGTTCAGCGCCCTGAGCGGACTGAACGACGGCCGCCCCACCAGCACCTCCAGCAACCGTGAGTCACCGGTCACCACGCGACGCAGCACCAGCAGCACGACGGCGAGCGAGATGGTGACGGCCAGCGGGGTTCTCCCGAGCCGCAGCAGCCTGATGTGTCCGCTCACCGTGACGTGCCAGCCGAGCAGGACGCCGGCGACGAACACGATCTGGTAGCCCAGCAGGTCGAAGCCGGGCGGGTGCAGCGCGGGCGCCAGGCGGGCGACCCAGTGCGCGAGGTGGCCGAGCGTCGCCTGGGAGACGCCCCAGGTCGCGATCGACGCCATTGCCACGCCGCGCCAGCGGCCGGCCAGGCAGCGCCGCACGATCGCGGGCACCAGCAGCACGAAGACGATGTAGAGCGGGAGGATGTCGAGCGGCTGGGGCAGCGCGAGCAGGCCGGCGGCCAGGGCGATCGCCGCCAGCGGCGTCTCGAACAGCGCCGGCCACGCGCTGTGCCAGGCGCTCTGGCCGGGCAACAGCGCCGCACTTGCGAGCAGCCCCAGCGCGCCGAGGACCACCGTCGCCAGGTGCGCCTTGTAGATTCGCCGGGCGCGGCGGCCGGCGTCCCACGGGCGCAGGTCGCCGCCCGTCCGCAGCCCCACGCGGGTGCACGAGTGGCCCGCGACGAACCCGGACAGGAGGAAGAAGACCTCGGCGACCGACACGAAGCCCACCGGCTGCCAGAACAGCGGCGCCAGCGGCCCACCGAAGTGATTGACGGCCATGAACACGAGGCAGACGCCCCGCAGGGCGTCGACCAGCGGCCAGGCGCGGCCTCTCTCGAACGTGCCGGACGGCGTGCCGGGCGCCGCGCGTGTCGCCAGGACAACGGGCGTTTCCCTCACGCCAACCCCGGTTGTCGTGAGGAGCCGGGGCTCAGCGGCCGGAACGGCGTCCCGGGCGGCGATTGGCGCGGGCCAGTGTCGCGGCATCGATCTCGCTACGGATCCGATCCAGGGTGGCGGCCACGCCCTCGACGCGGGCAGACGCTGCCGTGTAGTCGCTGGCTTCGGCCGTGGCTCGAGCCTGCTCGAGCGAGGTGCGGGCCGAGGCGATCGCCTTTCGTCCGGCCTCGATCTGGGCCGCGGGCACGCGGGCCTCCACGGCGCCGGCCAGTGCCGTCTCCGCACGCTCGAGGGCGGCCTGGGTGTTGACGAGCAACTGGTCGACTTCGCTGCGGGCGCGGGCGCGGTTCTCGGAGGCCGCCCTGGCTGCCTCCTGGGCCAGTTCCCTGGCGTCGAGGGCGGCACTGAGGGCCTGGCGGTAGTCGCGTTCGGTGACGGCCGCCTGCGATTTCCGCAGCGCGGCCTCGGCGGCCCGCAGTTCGGCGGCGGCATAGGCGGGCGCGCCGGCGACGCGCGCGGCGTCGATGGCGCCCTCGGCCTGGTGCATCTCCCGTTCGGGAGGATCGTCGCAGCCGGCCGACAGCAACGCAACGAGGACGAGGGCCGCCCCCGGGGGCGCGAGGGAGCGAAACATGTCGCGAGTATACGAGAGCGCGAGGGGAGCGACAACGCGCCGCTCGCGCCGCTGTAGTAGGATCCCGTGGCGCCACGGATCATCGGGGGCGCCATGGCGCGGGTGAGGCTGCTGGCGCCTGGCGATCGGCCACGCGAGAAGCTCGCCCAGCACGGGGCCCGCAGCCTGGGTGACAACGAGCTGCTGGCGATCGTGCTCGGGCTGGGTTCGCGCGGGGGCAGCTCGCTCGATCTCGCCAACGACGTCCTGGCGCGCGCCGGCGGCGTGGTGGGGCTCACGCGGACGGGCCTCGACCTGCTGCGACGTGCCCGTGGCATCGGACCGGTGAAGGCCTGCCAGATCCTCGCGGCCGTGGAACTGGGACGGCGAACGCTGCTGGCGAGCTCGGCCCCGCGCACGGCCTTCGGGTCGCCGCGCGAGGTCGCCAGCTTCCTGATGCCCCGCTTCAGCGCGCGCGAGGTGGAGCAGTTCGGGGTGCTGCTGCTCGACAGTCGTCACCGGCTCGTGCGCGCGCAGACGCTCACCGTCGGCACGCTGGATTGCAGCGTGGTGCACCCGCGCGACGTCTTCAGGACGGCACTCGAGGCCAATGCGGCGTCGGTGGTGGTGTTCCACAACCACCCCTCGGGCGACCCGACGCCGAGTCCGGAGGACGTGGCGCTCACGCGCCGCCTCGTGGCGGCTGGTGCGCTGCTGGGCGTCGATCTGCTCGACCACGTGGTGCTGGCCGATGCCAGCTATTTCAGTTTCCGGGAGGCCGGCCGGCTGCCGTCCGCCTGAGATCGTCAATCGCGAATGTCCACTGCCGCGCCTCGTCGGTTCCTTCACTTCGATTGCTTCTCGGGCGCCTCCGGCGACATGCTGCTCGGCGCCCTGCTCGATGCCGGCCTGCCGCTCCAGGTTCTTCAGGATGCGCTGGGCCCGCTGGCCCTCGACGTCCAGTTGAGCGTGGATCGGGTGGTGCGCGGCGGCATCGGGGCGACGGCATTCCGCGTGGTGGAGCGGCAGCCGTCGGAGGGGCATCCCCATCGTCACCTCAAGGCCATCGCCGGGCTGGTCCGCCGCGCGGCCGCCTCCGAGACGGCACGCGAGCGCGCCGTGGCGCTGCTGACGCGGCTGGCGGGCATCGAGGCCGGCATCCACGGCACATCGATCGAGCGGGTGCACCTGCACGAGGTGGGGGGGACCGATTCGATCGTCGACGTGCTGGGCGCCGTCGTGGCCTTCGAATGGTTCGGCGCGCAGCGCATCACCTGCTCACCCATCAACGTGGGCAGCGGGACCGTGCAGACCGCGCACGGGCTGTTGCCGGTGCCGGCCCCTGCCACCGCGAAGCTCATCGAAGGCGTGCCGGTGTTCTCGGAGGGCGCCCCGGCCGAACGCCTCACGCCGACCGGCGCCCTGCTGCTCACCGGGTACGTCGATGCGTTCGGCGGACCGCCGCCCATGCGCATCACCGCCGCCGGCTACGGCGCCGGCTCGCGCGAGACGCCCGGGATGGCCAACGTGCTGCGCGTGCTGGTGGGCGAGGCGTCGGATCCCGCCGGCGAGGCCGAGGAGACCGTGGCGGTGCTCGAGTGCCAGGTCGACGACGCCTCGCCGCAGGTGCTCGGCGCGCTGATCGAGCGGGCGATGGCCGAGGGTGCGCTCGACGTGTTCTTCACGCCGGTGCAGATGAAGAAGAACCGGCCCGGCACCCACGTCACCGTGATTGCCGCGCCGGCCGACCAGGCGCGGCTCACCGCGCTGGTGCTCCGCGAGATCCCGACGCTCGGCGTGCGTTACCATGAGGAACGCCGCCACCGCCTGGCCCGACAGCATGACGTCACCCGCACGGCCTACGGCGAGGTGCGGGTGAAGGTGGGGCGGTTGGCGGGGCAGGTGGTGAACGCGGCGCCGGAATTCGACGACTGCGCGCGCCTGGCCCGTGAACGCGACGTGCCGGTGCGTGTGGTGATCGAGGCCGCGCTGCACGCCTGGCGCGCCTCGCGGCCTTCGGCCTGACCCTCTCGCCCGAGCCCGGCTTCGCCATGCGCTTCTACCTCACGACGCCCATCTACTACGTCAACGCCGAGCCCCACCTCGGACACGCCTACACCACGATCCTCGCCGATGCCGCCGCGCGCGCACACCGCCTGCGCGGCGACGACGTCATCTTCCTGACGGGCACCGACGAGCACGGCCAGAAGATCGAGCGGTCGGCACGGAAGGCGGGCGTCGAACCGCGCGCGTTCGTCGACGGGGTGGCCGCCAAGTTCCAGCAGTTGTTCGCCGAACTGTCGATCTCCAACGACGACTTCATCCGCACCACCGAAGCGCGCCATCGCCTCGCCGTCGAGACGATCTGGCGCACGGTGCTCGCGCGCGGCGACCTCTACAAGGCGAAGTACGAGGGGTGGTACTGCACGACCGACGAACTCTACGTGCCCGAGACGCAACTGGTGGACGGGAGTCTGTGCCCGACCTGCGGCGGCAAGGTCGAGTGGCTCGAGGAGGAGAACTACAAGTTCAGGCTGTCGAAGTACCAGCCGGCGCTGCTCGACTGGTATCGTTCGCACCCGGACTACGTCGTGCCGCAGGCGCGCTACAACGAGGTCGTGGCCTTCATCGAGCGGGGGCTCGACGACCTCAGCGTGAGCCGCACCTCGTTCACGTGGGGCATTCCCGTGCCCGACGAGCCGGGCCACGTGGTCTACGTCTGGTTCGATGCGCTCACCAACTACCTCACCGCCGTCGGCTACGGCGATCCGTCGCCGGCCGCCCGCGCGCGCTTCGCGGCGCGCTGGCCCGCCGACGTGCACCTGATCGGCAAGGAGATCGTCCGCCAGCACGCCATCTACTGGCCCGCGTTCCTCATGTCGGCCGGGCTGCCGCTGCCGCGCCGCATCGTGTCCCACGGCTGGTGGACGATGGACGGGGCGAAGATGTCGAAGTCGCTGGGCAACGTCGTGCGACCGCGGGTGTACGTGGAGGCCTACGGGCTCGACGCCTTCCGCTACTACGTCCTGCGCGAGATGGTGCTCGGCGCCGACGCGGCGTTCACCGACGACGGCCTGCACGCCCGGTACACGGCCGATCTCGCCAACGACCTGGGCAACCTCCTGAGCCGGACGACGACGATGATCGCCCGCTACTGCGAGGGCGCGGTTCCGGCGGCCGTGTTCCGCGACGCGCTCGACGTGCAGCTCGAGGAGGTGGCGGGCGCCGTGATTGCCGAGGCGACGGAGGCGGCGGCGAACTTCGAGTTCAGCCGCGCGCTCACCGCCGTGTGGCGCCTCGTGAACGAGACCAATCGCTACCTCGTGAGCCGTGAGCCGTGGGCGGCGGCCCGCCATCCGGAGGCCCGGCCGCGGCTCGAGGCGACGCTCTATCACGCCGCCGACGTGCTGCGTGTGATCGCGATGCTGGTGGAACCGGTCATGCCGGCCGCCGCCGCGAGCATGCGGGCGAGCCTGGGCGTGCCCCTGACCTCCTGGATCGATCTCCGGCCGTCGACGCTCGTGCCCGGCACGCGCGTCACGCCCGCGCCGCCGTTGTTCCCCCGAAAGGATTCACCCGTGTCGGACCAGTCCCCGGCTTCCCCTGTCACGCCCCAGATCGTCACCGATCCGGCGCGCGACCAGCAGACCGTGCCAGCGCAGCCGCCTGCCGCGCCCCCCATGCCGGCGGCGCCCGCGCCTGTCGAGTCGCCCGCGCAGCCGGCCCGCATCGGCATCGATCAGTTCATGAACGTCGAACTGCGGGTGGCCAGGGTGCTGGCTGCCGAGCGCGTGCCGAAGTCGAAGAAGCTGATCAGGATGACGATCGACGTGGGCACCGAAACGCGCACGCTCGTGGCAGGCATTGCCGAGGCGTACGCGCCGGAGGCGCTGGTGAACCGCCACGTGGTGATCGTGGCGAACCTGCAGCCGGCGACGCTGATGGGCATCGAGTCCAACGGGATGGTGCTCGCCGCGAGCCCCGAGGGCGGCCGGCCGCAGCTGATCACCTTCGACGAGCCCGCGCCCCCGCCGGGGACACGGGTCCGCTGACGTGGTCGTCGACTCCCACTGCCACCTGGCGAGCGAGGCGTTCGCCGGCGACGCCGAGGCGGTCATCGGCAGGGCCCGGGCGGCCGGCGTGGCCGGTGTGCTGTGCATCCTCGACGCCACCAGCGATGAAGAGGCGGATCGCGCCGCCGCGCTGCGCGGCCGCTGGCCGGCGTTGTCGACGGCCGTCGGGGTGCACCCGCACCATGCGGGGCGTTTCGCGGGCGACGCCGCGTCGAGCGAGGCGGTGCTGGCCCGGCGGCTCGACGACGTGGCGGGCGTGGTGGCGGTGGGCGAAATCGGCCTCGACTACCACTACGACTTCGCGCCGCACGACGTGCAGCGCGAGGTGTTCGCGGCCCAGTTGGCGGTGGCACGGGCGCGCGATCTGCCCGTGGTGATCCACGGGCGCGAGGCCGAGGACGACATCCTGGCGGTGCTGCGCGAGTCGGGACAGACGCGCGGCGTGTTCCACTGCTTCACGGGAGACACGGCCATGGCGCGGCGGGCGCTGGACCTGGGCTTCCACGTCTCGCTGTCGGGGATCCTGACCTTCCCCAGGGCCGAATCGCTTCGCGAGGTGGCACGCTACGTCCCCGCCGATCGGCTCCTGGTCGAGACCGACAGCCCGTACCTCGCCCCGGTCCCGTATCGGGGCAAACGCAACGAGCCGGCGTGGGTGGCGCGCGTCGTCGAGGCGCTGGCCGGCGAGCGCGGCTGGCCCGTGCCGGACGCCGCCAGCCGGACGACCGGTAATTTCGTCGCGCTTTTCGGGGCCGCCAGGCCAGGCCCGTGCGTTGACTCCCCGGGTGGTCTGTGTTGAGATTGACGCCGCGTGAGTGACATCGTGCAGAAGGCCACGCCTCCCCTCGAGTTGGCGCGCATCTTCGAGGCCGTGCAACCCGATCTCGTCCGCGTGGAGCAGGAGTTCCTGCGCCACGTCGAGTCGCGCGTCCAGCTCATCCCGCAGATCGGCCGCTACATCCAGACGAGCGGCGGCAAGCGCGTCCGCCCCGCGTTGCTGCTCATGGCCGCCCGCCTGGCCGGCTACACCGGCGACCGGGCCGTGCTGTACGCCTCGGTGGTCGAGTTCATCCATACCGCCACGCTGGTCCACGACGACATCGTCGACGAGGCCGAAGTGCGGCGCGGCCGGCTGTCGGTGCACTCGCGCTGGGGCAACGACATCACGGTGCTGCTGGGCGACTACCTCTACATCAAGTCGATGGCGATGGCCCTCACGCAGGACTCGCTCGACGTCATCCGGCTGCTCTGCGACGTCACCCTGCGCATGATCGAGGGCGAGCTCTACCAGCTCACCAAGGCCGGCGACGTGGACATCTCCGAAGAGGAGCACCTGGAGATCATCCGCCGCAAGACCGCGTACCTGTTCGCCGGCTGCGCCCGGATCGGCGGCATGCTGGGCGAGACGACCCCCGCGCAGCAGGACGCGCTGTGGGACTACGGCTACAACCTCGGCGTGGCCTTCCAGGTGGTGGACGACCTGCTCGACTACACCGCCGACGAGTCTGCCCTGGGAAAGCCCGTCGGCAGCGACCTGCGCGAGGGGAAGGTGACGCTGCCCATCATCCGCCTGCTCGAGCGCGACGGATCGCGGGCCGGCGCTCTGGTGCGCGCCATCGTGGCCGAGCGGACGGTCACCACCGCGCAGTGGCGTGAGCTGCTCGACCTGCTCGAGGCGACCAACGGCACCGAGTCGGCGTACGAGACCGCCTCGGGCTTCGCCGCCCAGGCCCGCCAGCGCGTCATCGACGCCTTTCCCCCCTCGCCGGAACGCGACGCGCTGACCGCGCTCGTGGACTACGTCGTGTGGCGCGATCGCTGAGCCGGCCGGATCCGTCACCATCCGCGCCAGTCCCGCGCGGCCGACGCGCCGCGGCGATCGCCGCATGGACACCGGAATGACCCCCGCCCGGCGCGCCGACGAGCTTCGCCGCCTGATCCGGCACCACGAGGAGCGCTACTACGTTCTCGCCGATCCGGAGGTCTCCGACACCGAATTCGACGGCCTCGTGAAGGAACTCGAGGCCATCGAGCGCGATCACCCCGATCTGGTCACGCCCGATTCGCCCACGCAGCGGGTGGCCGGGCGGCCCGTCGAGGGGTTCGCGACCGTCGAGCACGCCGAGCCGATGCTCAGCCTCGACAACGGCTACTCCGACGACGAACTGCGCGCCTTCGACGAGCGGGTGCGGCGCGGCCTGGACGCGTCGGAGGCCGGCATCGCCTATTTCGCCGAGCTGAAGATCGACGGCCTCAGCATCGCGCTCACCTACGAAGACGGCCTGCTGGTGCGCGGCGTGACGCGCGGCGACGGCGTGCGCGGCGAGGACGTCACCAGCAACGTGCGGACGATACGGGCGGTGCCGCTGCGGCTGCATCCCGGCGCGCCGGCCCGCCTCGAGGTCCGCGGCGAGGTGTTCCTGCCGCGCGCGGTGTTCGAGCTGATCAATCGCGAGCGCGAGGAGGCGGGCGAGCCGCTGTTTGCCAACGCCCGGAACTCCGCCGCTGGCACGATGCGGCTGCTCGACCCCTCGACGGTGGCCCGGCGGCGGCTGAGCGCGTTCTTCTATCAGGTGGTGCCGGTGGGCGACGGCGCTGCGGTCGAGCCGCCGACGCAGGCCGGAACGCTGGCGGCCCTGCGCGGCTGGGGCCTGCCGGTCGAATCGCACGGCCGCCGCTGCCGCGGCATCGACCAGGTGCTGGCGTACTGCCGGGAGTGGGCCGATCGACGGCACCGCCTCGACTTCGACACCGACGGCGTCGTGGTGAAGGTCGACGAGGCCACGCAGCGCGCCAGGCTCGGCGCCACGTCCAAGTTCCCGCGCTGGGCGCTGGCGTTCAAGTTCCCCGCCCAGCAGGCGACGACGCGCCTGCTGCGCATCGAACTGCAGGTGGGACGCACCGGCGCCGTCACCCCGGTGGCCGTCGTCGAACCGGTGCAGCTCGCCGGGTCCACCGTCCAGTACGCCACGCTGCACAACGATCAGGAGATCGCGCGCAAGGACCTCCGCCCGGGCGACCTCGTGCTGATGGAGAAGGGTGGCGACGTCATCCCGAAGGTCGTCAAGCCCATCCTGACGCAGCGGCCCGCGGGCACGGCGCCCTTCGAGATGCCGCGCGAGTGCCCCGTGTGCGGGCAGCCGCTCGATCGCCCGGAGGGCGAGGTGGTGTGGCGCTGCGACAACCCGTCGTGTCCGGCGCGCCTGCGCCGCAGCCTGCAGCACTACGCCTCACGGCGTGCGATGGACATCGAGGGGCTGGGCGAATCGCTGGTGGACCAGCTCGTGGCCACGGGCCTGGTGGGCGATGTGGCCGACCTCTATGCGCTGCGGCACGATCAGGTCGCGGCGCTCGAGCGGATGGGGTCGAAGTCGGCCGCCAACCTGCTGGCGCAGATCGACGCCAGCCGTCACCGGGAGTTGTGGCGGCTGGTGTTCGCCATCGGCATCCGGCACGTCGGCGAGCGCGGCGCGCAGGCGCTGGCGCGCGCCTTCAGCACGATCGACGCGCTGATGGCGGCCGGGGAGGACGCGCTCGTTTCGGTCGAGGACGTGGGGCCGGTGGTGGCGGCCTCGATCCGTCACTTCTTCGCGCAGCCGCGCAACCGGCAGCTGGTGGAGCGGCTGCGGGCGGCGGGCGTCGACCTCGGGACGGACGCCGCCGCCGCGGTGGCCGCCGACGGGCCGCTGACCGGCAGGACGTTCGTGCTGACCGGGACCCTGACGCGCATGACGCGTGACGAGGCGCAGCGGCTGATCGAAGCGCGTGGCGGCAGGGTGTCGAGTGCGGTGAGCCGGAAGACGTCATTCGTCGTGGCCGGGGCCGAGGCCGGCAGCAAGCTCGCCAAGGCCACCGCGCTGGGCGTGCCGGTGCTCGACGAGGCGGCGTTGGTCGCGATGCTCGGCATATAATCGAGGAACTCGATCTGCCGTCCGGCAGTCTGCATGAGCCAACGATTCGCCGTCCTCGCGGTCGCTCTCGCCGCGTCCGTCGCGTTCCTGCTCGGCCTCACCGTCGCCCATCGTGCGGTGGAGGCCCCCGTGGTGCCGGTCAACACGGCCCTGGTGCGCGCGCCGGCCGCCTTCGTCCCATCGATCGGCCCCGTGAACTTCGCCGACGTCGCCGCGCTGGTGAACCCGGCGGTGGTGAACGTGGATGCGACCTCGCGCCGGCGTGCTCGCGTCTCGGGCCCCGGTGGCCCGGAGGACGACGGGACGACGGATGGCGACGGCCGGCGGCCCGGCGATCCGGAGACGCCCGACTCGGGCAGTGGCAGCGGCGTCATCATCGAGGCCGACGGCCACATCCTCACCAATCACCACGTCATCGAGGGCGCCGATCGCATCACGGTGAAGCTCGCCGACGGCCGGAGCCTCCGCGCGCACGTGGTCGGCACCGATCCGGCCACCGACATCGCGCTCATCAAGGTGGATCCGGCCGGGCTGCTGCCCGCGGCGAGGCTCGGCGATTCGGGGATGCTGCGTGTGGGCGAGTGGGTGTGCGCCATCGGCAATCCGCTGGCCTACGAGCACACGGTGACGGTGGGCGTCGTCAGCTATCTCGGTCGCAAGCTCTACGATGCGAGCCTCGACGACTACATCCAGACCGATGCGGCCATCAACTACGGCAACAGCGGTGGCCCGCTGATCAACGCGCGGGGCGAGGTCATCGGCATCAACGCCGCGATGAGCTGGAAGGCGAGCAACATCGGCTTCGCGGTCCCCATCAACCAGGCCGTGGCGATCCTGCCGCAGCTCAAGGCGATCGGACGCGTCAGTCGCGGGTATCTTGGCGTCACGCTGCGCGACCTCGATCCCGATCTCGCGGAATCGCTCGGGCTCGGAGATCTCGCCGGCGCGCTCGTGCAGGATGTGACGACGGGATCGCCCGGCGCCCGTGCGGGGCTGCGGACCTACGACGTCATCCTCTCGGTCGACGACGACCCCGTGCAGTCCAACGACGACCTGGTGCGGCGCATCGCCAGCCGGGCGCCAGGCGCCGTGGTGCGGCTGCGGCTGGTCCGTGACGGGCACGAGCAGCAGGTGAGCGTGCGCCTGACCGAGCGGCCCGGCTTCGATGGCGGCGATCCGGGCGGCGTGGTGCCGGGCAGGGGCCGCACGCAGCCGGCGCGCGGACCCGTGGGAGGGCTGGGCGTGGGCGTCCGCGAACTCGACCGGAGCGCCCACCGGCGGCTGCAGCTGCCCGAGAACATGAGCGGCGTGCTGGTGACCGCCGTCGACCCGCTGTCGAACGCCTACGATGCGGGGATGGAACGCGGCGACATCGTCCTCGAGATCAACCGGCAGCCCGTCCGATCGCTGGCCGACTACCAGCGGATTACCCGGGGGTTGCCGCCAGGGCGTGTCGTGGCGATCTACTGCTACGTGCCCGATCTGGGCCAGCGCGCGCTGCGCGCCGTGCGCGTGGAGGCCCTGCTGGAATGACCGCGCGGATCCTGGTCATCGACGATGAAGCCGCCATCCGCGAGTCGATGCGGATGATCCTGGAGTACGAACGCTACGAGTGCGTGCTCGCCGCCTCCGGTCCGGAGGGGCTGGCCGCCGTCGATCGCGAGTCGCCCGACCTGGTGTTCCTCGACATCCGCATGCCGGGCATGGACGGCCTCGAGGTGCTCGATCGGATCAAGGCGATCAACGACACGCTGCCGGTGGTGATCGTCTCGGGCCATGGCACGGTGGCCACGGCCGTCGAAGCCACCAAGCGTGGCGCCTTCGACTTCATCGAGAAGCCGCTCGAGAGCGAACGTGTCCTCGTCACCGTGCGCAACGCGCTCGACCGCGCGCAACTCGCGACGGAGAACCGCGCGCTCCGGCGCGCCGAGAACCTCCGCTACGAGATGATCGGCCAGAGCCCCGCGCTCGCGCGCGTCACCGACGCGATCCGCCGCGCCGCGCCCACCAGCGCCACGGTGCTGCTGCTGGGCGAGAGCGGCGTCGGCAAGGAACTGGTCGCCCGCGCCATCCATCGCAACAGCCAGCGCAGCCGCGAGCGGTTCGTCCAGGTGAACTGCGCCGCCATTCCCGAGGAGCTGATCGAGTCGGAACTCTTCGGCCACGAGAAGGGGAGCTTCACCGGGGCCACCGAGAAGCAGGTGGGCAAGTTCGAACAGGCCGACCGGGGCACGATCTTCCTCGACGAAGTGGGCGACATGAGCGCGAAGACGCAGGCGAAGGTGCTGCGCGTGCTCCAGGAGGGCGAGGTGGAGCGGCTCGGATCCTCGCGCACCCTCAAGGTGGACGTGCGCGTGATCGCCGCCACGAACAAGGACCTCGAGGCCGAGATCGAGCAGGGTGGTTTCCGCGAGGACCTCTACTTCAGGTTGAGCGTGATCCCGATCCCGGTACCGCCGCTGCGCGAGCGCGCGGAGGACATCCCGCTGCTCGTACGGCACTTCACCGAGATCTTCGGCCGCGAGAACAACTACCGCGCCCGCCGTTTCTCGCCGGCCGCCATCGAGCTGCTCCAGCAGCACCGGTGGAAGGGCAACATCCGCGAGCTGAGGAACGCCGTGGAGCGGCTGCTGATCATGGCGCCGACCGACCTGATCGACGTGGCCGACGTGCGCGAGGTGGTGCGCGCCGATCGTCCCGCCGAGCCGCCCGCGGCCGCCGCCGTGTCCCGCGAGAGACCAGGCACGCTGCGCGAATTCAAGGAGACGGCCGAGCGGGAGTTCCTCGTCGAGAAGCTGCGGGAGAACGGCTGGAACATCACCAGGACCGCCGAAGTGATCGGGACCCCGCGCAGCAACCTCTACAAGAAGCTCGAGCAGTACGGCATCTCCCAGGACGTCGACGACTGAGGGCCACCTCTGCGGGCCCTGCCGCACCGTGCCGGCCGCCGCTTTTGCGGTACACTGTCCTCGCCGCAGCGCGCCAGGGCGATCGCTGCGCGGCAGGCGCGCCTTCGGGCGTGGCCGCCGCGGGGAGGAAAGTCCGAACTCCGCAGGGCAGTGTGCCGGGTAACACCCGGGCGGGGCGACCCGACGGAAAGTGGCACAGAAAACATACCGCTCCCGGCGCGACCGGCTTCGGCCGGATGCGTCCAGGAGCAAGGGTGAAAAGGTGCGGTAAGAGCGCACCGCGTCTCCGGTAACGGGGATGGCAGGCCAAACCCCACACGGAGCAAGACCAAATAGGGAGGCGCCGGCCGCTGCCGCGACGACTCGCGGTGCGGTCGATCGGGTGGCCCATCCGATGCCTCCGGGTAGGTCGCTCGAGGCCGGCAGAGATGCCGGTCCCAGAGGAATGATCGCCACCCCGGGCCCGTGCCGGCCGCATCGCCGGCGAGCCTCACCGGCCGCCGGCGGGGCGGCAGCGGGCGAGGCCCGAGGGGACAGAATTCGGCTTACCGGCGCACTGCGGCACTTCCTTCACGAGGGTTCGACGCGCGATGACACGATACCTGGTCACCGGGGGGGCGGGCTTCATCGGCTCCCACCTCACCGAGGCCCTCCGCCACCGCAACGCCAGCGTGCGCGTGGTCGACAGCCTGATCACCGGCCATCGCGAGAACCTCGCGCACCTCGACGGGGTGGAGTTCATCGAGGGCGACCTCGCTGAGCTCGATGTCGCGCGGCGCGCGGTCGAGGGCATCGACATCGTCCTGCACCAGGCCGCCATTCCCTCGGTGCCGCGCTCGGTGGTCGACCCGATCACCACCAATCGCGCCAACGTGGACGCCACGCTCAACGTGCTCGTCGCCGCCCGCGACGCCGGTGTGACGCGCGTGGTCTACGCGGCGTCCTCCTCGGCGTATGGCGATGCCCCCACGCTGCCGAAGCACGAGGGCATGCCCACCGCGCCGCTGTCGCCGTATGCCCTGCAGAAGCTGGTGGGCGAGTGGTACATGCAGATGTTCACCGCGCTGTACGGTCTCGAGACGGTGAGCATCCGCTACTTCAACGTGTTCGGCCCGCGACAGGACCCGTCCTCGCCGTACTCCGGTGTGATTTCGCTGTTCACGCGCGCGCTGGTCGAAGGGCGTGCCCCGACGATCTACGGCGACGGCGATCAGACGCGCGACTTCACGTACGTGGCCAACGTCGTCGACGGCGTGCTGAAGGCGTGCGAGGCACCGGGCGTCTCCGGTCAGGTGATCAACGTGGCGGCCGGCGTCCGCGTCTCGCTCAACCAGTTGTTCGCCGCGCTCGCCTCGATCGTCGGCAGCGCGGTCCAGCCCGTCCATGCCGAACCGCGCGCCGGCGACGTGCGCGATTCGCAGGCCGACATCACGAGGGCCAGGACGCTGCTCGACTACGAGCCGCGTGTGTCGTTCGAGGCGGGGTTGCAGGCCACCGTCGACTGGTTCAGGAGCGGTCAACGGGCCTGAGCGGGCCGCCGTTCTCGCGCCGGCTGGCTCGAAGGATCCGCCGACGGCACGACCGCGCGTCAACCGGCCCGCCGCGCGCAACCGCCGGCGTCACGGCGCCAACCGCAGTTGCCTCCGGAATGGCCGGGTTTCTGGGCGAATCGGCACGTCGTGGGTGACCCGCGTTGACGTCGGCCGCGATTCCCGGCGGCCCCACCAGGCGCCCTCCAGCGGGTAGTCTCCTCTCAAGTCGTTCATCTGAAACAACTTGTGTCGCCTGGCGCTCCCTCGCGCCAGACCGGCCAGGCCCTTGCTCCTGGTGAGGCGGTCCCCGGTTCCGAAACCAACAATCGGATCCGACGCCCGACCTCACGCCATCCGGCGCCCCGGGGACCACCAGCCACCACGCGGGCTCGGATCAGGAGGAACGACGATGACACGGACACTGATGGCGATGGCGCTGGCCGCTTCGATGCTGTTCGGCACGAACCTGGCGGCCCAGGAGCCGCCGGCCGACAAGCCGGCGGCCACGGTGAACATCAACAGCGCCAGCGCCGCCCAACTGGACGAACTGCCGGGGATCGGCCCGAAGGTCGCGCAGCGGATCGTCGAGTACCGGCAGAAGAACGGGCCGTTCCGCAAGGTCGAGGAACTCATGAACGTGAAGGGAATCGGGGAGAAGAGCTTCCTCAAGCTCAAGCCGCACCTGTCGGTGGGCGCGCCGAAGCCCGAGAAGGCCGCCGGCGTGCAGCCGTGACCGGAGGCCTGGCGTTCCTGTCCCGCAACGCCGGCCGCATCGTGCCCCGGTTCGCCCGCGCCTGCGTGTGGGCCGGGGCCCCTGACGTGCCGCCCGGACGCCGGCGTGCGGGGGGCTACTCGATGGTCGAACTCCTCCTGTGCCTCGCGTTGGCGACGACCCTGGCCGCGATCGCGCTTGTCGACACGCGCGGTGCGCGACAGCGGCGCCTGGTGGAAGGCGCGGCACGCCACCTGGCCCTCGCGCTGCGCGCCGCACGCCTCGACGCGGTGGGACAGGGACGCTCCATCGCGGTGCAATTCCTCGAAGGCCCCGGCGGCGTCGGCTATCGAGTGGTGGCCGATGGCAACGGGAACGGCGTGCGCCGGGCCGAAATCGAACGCGGGATCGACCCCGTCCTGCGCGCGATCCGACGGCCGGGCGACGACTTCGCCGGCGTGAGCTTCGCGGTCGGCTGCCAGTGCCCCGGCATCGACGACGACGACAGGCCTGCGACGGGAGTGCAGTTCGGTGAGGCGGGCCTCGCCGTGTTCACGCCGGCCGGAACCGCCACGAGCGGGACGGCCTACCTCACGGGAGCCGCCGGCGTCACCTATGCCGTCAGGGTGCTCGGCGCGACCGGGCGAACACGAATCCTGCGCTTCGATTCAGGCCAGGCGGCGTGGGTCCCACCGTGATCGGCGGTCGCGAGCGGCGGCGATCGGAGCGGTGTGACGTGACGCGCGGAATCCTGGGCGCCGGCCGGCTGGTCGGCGCGGGGCCCGTTCTCGTGATGAACGTCTCGCGACACGGCGTGGCCCTCCGGGGCCTGCACCGCGGGTTGCCGGGCCGGGCCGTCGCTCTCCACTGGACTACCGGCGACGATCACCTCCGGCTTGCCGCGCGCATCGTCCGGTCGCGGGTGGCGGCGCTGCGCGGCGAGGCCGGTGTGGAGTACGCGATGGGGCTGGAATTCACGGAACCCAGCGGACGCGTATGGGAACTGGCTACTCGCAACGGGTAGCTCTCTACCCAGGCCACGCGGAGGAGGGGCGTGTCGCGACGGGCTGACGCCGGAAGGCTGGTGAGTTTCAGGCGGAATTCGTGACGTTGTGCTGCGCGCCGCGGCGGGGCCGCGCTGGCATCCCGCTTGCCGATCCTATGGGCAACGGTCCAGATCAGCGAAGGGATCACAGATGGAACGACCACATGTGGCGATCGGTGGGGAGGGGGTCCGCGCTCACCTCGAGCCGGGCATCGCGTCGGTGCTCCGCGAACTCGTGCAGCGCATGCAGGCCGCCGGTCGCATCGACCTGCGCGAGGCTCTGCAGGAGGCAGCCGCGCGGGTGTACGGGTTCAGCACCTGTCGCGTGGGCGAAGCCCCGTCGAGAGGGATGGCAGATTCCGTGGCAGGTGGTGGAGGAGGCTGGCGTCATCCCGTCCCTGGCGGGTCGGGCGTGCTCCTGTGCGAGGGGCGCCGGCTCGCGCCCGAGGCCCGCGAGAGCGGGCACGTGCAGGCGCTGGCGGATCTGGCGAGTCTGGTCCTCGAGATCGAACGCCTGCGCGGTGCGTCCGGCAGGCCCAGGCTCGCGCGCGAGCCGCCCGTGCTCGTGGGCCGCAGCGCCCCGATGGCCGCCGTCCGGGCGCGGATTGCCCAGGTGGGTCGCACGCCGTTCCCGGTGCTCGTCCTGGGTGAGAGCGGCGTCGGCAAGGAACTCGTTGCGCGTCTCGTTCACGAGCACAGCCGGCGTGCGCGCGGGCCCTTCGTGGCCGTGAACTGCGCGGCCATCGTCGATACGCTGCTCGAAGCCGAACTGTTCGGCATCGAGGACCGGACCGCCACCGGCGTGCGCGGTCGTCGCGGGAAGTTCGAGCAGGCCGACGGTGGCACGCTGTTCCTCGACGAGATTGGCGACCTCGCGATGCCGGCGCAGGCCAAGCTGCTGCGCGTGCTGCAGGACCTCACGGTCGAGCGCGTCGGCGGTCACGCCAGTGTGCCGGTGGACGTGCGCGTCGTGGCGGCAACCAATCGCGATCTCCCGCAACTCACCGCCGAAGGCCGGTTTCGCGGAGATCTGTACTACCGGCTGAACGGCGTGGAGATCGAGGTGCCCCCGCTGCGGGACCGGCTCGACGATCTGCCGCACCTGGTGGCGCACGTGCTCGCGCGCCATGGCGTGCTGGGCAGCGTCGTGCTGACCGACGAGGCGCTGATGGCGATGCACGGCTACCGCTGGCCCGGCAACGTCAGGGAACTGGAACGGGTGATCGAACGCGCGCTGGCGTTGTGCGAGGGCGGACGGATTACGGTAGCCGATCTGCCCGCACGGATTTCCGGGGCGTACGGCGACGTCATGGTGCCCGCGCTGCGCGAGGGGGTGACGCTGCGCGCCTTCGCGGCGCAGTACGTGCGCCTCATGGTGGAGCGCCTCGGCAGCCGCCGCGAGGCCGGTCGCGTTCTGAACATCAGCTACCACACCATTCGCAGCTACCTGTCGCTCACCGAATCGCTGTGGCCTTCGGCCGATGACGCCGCGCGCGAGCTGGGGCCGGTCTCGCGGCCCGTGGCCCTCGTTGCCGATCGCGCCGAGCTCCCGTTTGCGCCGGCTGCCGCGGCCGAGGTCCCGTTTCTTGACCCTGCGAGGGGGGCGTAGTAGGGTTGGTGCGGTTTGCCGCGGCACTCCGGGCCGCATCCACCAGCCCCGACCGTTTCTGGTATGGCCGACACCACCACGCCGCTCAGAAAGACCCCCCTCCACGCCGCGCATCTCGCGCTCAAGGCCCGCATGGTCCCGTTCGGTGGCTGGGACATGCCCGTCGAATACAGCGGCCTGAGCGCGGAGCACCTCGCTGTGCGGACTCGCGCCGGCCTCTTCGACGTGAGCCACATGGGCGAAATCGAGGTGGCGGGCGCCGACGCGCTGGCCGCCGTGCAGCACATCACGAGCAACGATGCGTCGAAGCTCAAGGTGGGCCAGATCCAGTACTCCGGCCTGCTCACGCCGGCGGGAACCTTCGTCGACGACGTGCTCGTGTACCGCATGGCCGACGACCACTTCCTGCTGGTGGTCAACGCCTCGAACACCGCGAAGGACTACCGCTGGATCGCACAGCAGGCGGCGGCTTTCGGCGACGCGGCGGTCGTGGACACCAGTGCCCGCTACGCGTTGATCGCCGTGCAGGGGCCGATGGCCTCCGCCATCCTCGGCCGGCTCACCAGCCTCGACCTGGCGGCCCTCAGGAACTACTGGTTCGTCACGGGCGAAGTGGCGGCCGTGATGGCCACGGTATCGCGCACCGGCTACACCGGTGAAGACGGGTTCGAAGTGGCGGTGCCGCCGCAGGCCGCGCCGAAGGTCTGGCAGGCGCTGCTCGATGCCGGGCGCGAGTTCGACGCGGTGCCGGCGGGCCTCGGCGCGCGCGACACGCTGCGCCTCGAGGCGGCGATGCGGCTCTACGGCAACGACATCGACGACACCACCACGGTGCTCGAGGCCGATCTCGGCTGGATCGTCGGCTGGAACAAGGCCGATTTCGCCGGCCGCGACGTGCTCGTCCGGCAGAAGGCGGAGGGCGTGACGCGGAAGCTGGTCGGCTTCGAGGTGCTCGATCGTGGCATCGCACGGCACGGCTGCCCGGTCTTCGTCGACGGTCACGAGGCCGGCACGGTCACCAGCGGCACGCAGACGCCTTACCTGAAGAAGGCCATCGGCCTGGCCTACGTCCCGGCCGGGGCCGCCGAACCCGGCCGGCCCATCGAGATTGCCGTGCGCGAGCGCAGGCTGCGGGCGCAGGTCGTCGCCCTGCCTTTCTACAAGCGTCCCAGGAGCTGATGCATGTATCCGGCCGACCTGAAGTACACGAAGGAACACGAGTGGGTGCGCATCACCGGCAGTGAAGCCGTGGTGGGCATCACCGACTACGCCCAGCAGCAACTGGGCGACGTCGTGTTCGTCGACCTGCCCGCCGTCGGCCGCACGCTGGCCCGCGGCGACGTCTTCGGCACCATCGAGTCGGTGAAGGCGGTGTCCGAGCTCTTCACGCCGGTGAGCGGGGAAGTGACCGCGGTCAACGCCGACCTGTCGGGCACGCCGGAAGTGGTCAACACCGACCCTCACGGCACCTGGATGGTGAAGATCGCGATGGCGAGCCCCGACGAGGCGGGGGCGCTCTTGTCGCGTGAACAGTACGAGCAGCTCGTGAAGTAGCGCGGAGCCCGTCTCCGCGCGCGTTCGTTCCCGCATTCCTTTGCCCGGGCCGCCGGCCTGGGCGGACGTGTGCGCACGTCCTTCATGCCATGACCACTGTCAATCTGCCTGTCGACCGTTTCGTCGATCGTCACGTCGGGCCGCGGGACGAGCAGCGCGAGGCCATGCTGCACGCCGTGGGCGCCGAGTCGCTGGAAGCGCTGATGGACGAGGCCGTGCCCGAGGGGATCCGGCTGCGGGCGCCGCTGGCGCTGCCGCCCGCGGAGACCGAGGCGCAGGTGCTGGCCAGGCTGCGCGCCATCGGCAGCCGCAACCGGCTCTTCCGCTCCTACATCGGCCTCGGATACTACGGCACCCTCACGCCGGCCGTGATCCTCCGCACGGTGTTCGAGAACCCCAGCTGGTACACGCCCTACACGCCGTACCAGGCCGAGATCGCGCAGGGCCGCCTCGAGGCGCTCCTCAACTACCAGACGATGGTGAGGGATCTCACGGGGATGGAGGTGGCCAACGCGTCGCTGCTGGACGAGGCCACGGCGGCCGCCGAAGCGATGACCCTGCTGCGTCGGGTGAGCACCAAGCCGGCCTCGGCCAACGTCTTCCTCGTGGCCGACACCTGCCTGCCGCAGACCGTGGCCGTGCTCGCCTCGCGGGCCGAGCCCCTCGGCCTCGACGTGCGCGTGGTGCCGGCCGGCGCCATGACCTTCGACGCGGCGGTCTTCGGCTGCCTGCTGCAGTACCCCGACGCCAACGGCCTGGTGGCCGACCCGTCGACGACGATTCGCGCGGCAGCGGCGGCGGGCGCGCTCGTCGCGGTCGCGACCGACCTGCTCGCGCTCACGCTGCTGACCCCGCCGGGCGAGCTTGGCGCCGACGTCGCGCTGGGCTCGGCCCAGCGCTTCGGCGTGCCGATGGGCTACGGCGGGCCCCATGCGGCCTTCTTCGCCACGCGCGAGGCGTTCGTTCGCCAGGCGCCGGGGCGCATCATCGGCGTCTCGGTCGACGTGCACGGCGAGCCGGCCTACCGCATGGCGCTGCAGACGCGCGAGCAGCACATCCGCCGCGAGAAGGCGACGTCGAACATCTGCACCGCCCAGGCGCTGCTCGCCAACATGGCCGGCTTCTATGGGATCTGGCATGGGCCCGAGGGCCTGCGCGGCATCGCGCGGCGGGTCCACGCCCTGACGGTGGCCCTCGCGCGGGCGCTGGCCGCCATCGGCTTCGAGTCGCGCAACCCCATGTTCTTCGACACGCTGCGCGTCGATGCCGGCGGCCGCGCCGCGGCCGTCCGCGAGGCGGCGCTGGCGATGGGCATCAACCTGCGCTATCACGACGATGGCGACGTGGGCATCACGCTGGACGAGACGGTCGAGGTGGGCGATGTCGACGACATCGTGCAGGCCTTCGCCATCGCGGCCCCGCTGCCTGCGCCGGCCCTCGTCGTGGACGCCGCCGCGAGGCGGATCCCGGAGTCACTGTCGAGGACCTCGCCCTTCATGACGCATCCGGTCTTCCACCGCCACCGGTCGGAGACGCAGATGATGCGCTACATCAAGCAGCTCGAGCGGAAGGACGTCGGCCTCGACACGTCGATGATCCCGCTCGGATCGTGCACGATGAAGCTGAACGCCGCGGCCGAGATGATCCCGATCACCTGGCCGGAGTTCTCGGCGCTGCACCCGTTCGTCCCCGCCGATCAGGCGGAGGGCTACGCGCAGATCATCGCCGAGTTCGAGGCGGCGCTTCGGGCCGTCACCGGCTTCGACGCCGTGTCGCTGCAGCCGAACTCGGGCGCGCAGGGCGAGCTGGCCGGCCTGCTCGTGATCCGCGCCTATCACCACGCGCGCGGGCAGCAGGTGCGCGACGTCGTCCTGATCCCCTCCTCGGCGCACGGGACGAATCCGGCGAGCGCGGTGATGGCGGGCATGAAGGTGGTGGTGGTCAACTGCGACGCGCGCGGCAACGTGGACGTCGCCGATCTCGAGGCCAAGGCCGCGCGTCACCACGACACGCTCGCCGCCCTGATGGTCACCTATCCGTCGACGCACGGCGTGTTCGAGGACCCCATCCGGCGCGTGTGCGAGATCGTCCACGCGCACGGCGGTCAGGTCTACATGGACGGCGCCAACATGAACGCCCAGGTGGGCCTCACCAGCCCGGCCGAGATCGGCGCCGACGTCTGCCACCTCAACCTGCACAAGACGTTCGCGATCCCGCACGGCGGCGGCGGTCCCGGCATGGGCCCGATCGCCGTGGCGAAGCACCTGGCGCCGTTCCTGCCCGGGCATCCCGTGGTGCCCACCGGCGGCGCCACCCCCATCGCGCCGGTCGCGGCGGCACCTTATGGCAGCGCGAACATCCTGCTGATCTCCTACGCCTACATCCGGCTGCTCGGGCCCGACGGGCTCACCGACGCCACGCGGTACGCCATCCTCAACGCCAACTATGTCAAGGCGCGGCTCGAACCGCATTTCCCGGTGCTGTACACCCGCGAGAACGGCCGGGTGGCCCACGAGTTGATCTTCGACCTCCGCCCCTTCAAGCAGGCGAGCGGCATCGATGAGACAGACGTGGCCAAGCGGCTGATGGATTACGGGTTCCACGCGCCGACGGTGTCGTTCCCGGTGCCCGGGACGCTGATGGTCGAGCCCACCGAGAGCGAGTCGAAGGAGGAACTCGACCGGTTCTGCGACGCGCTCATCGCGATTCGAGACGAGATCCAGGCGGTGATCGATGGGCGGGCCGACCGGAAGGACAACGTCCTGAAGAACGCGCCGCACACGGTGGGTGCCGTCAGCGCGTCGGAGTGGACGCACCCCTACACGCGGGAACAGGCCGCGTTCCCGCTGCCGTGGGTGCGGCAGGCGAAGTTCTGGCCGGCCGTGGGGCGCATCGACAACCCGTACGGCGACCGGCACCTGGTCTGCGCCTGCGTGCCGGTCGAGGACTACGTCGAGACCGCACCGGCCTGAGAACGCACGCGGGGCGCAGCCGCCCGGACCGACCCGGAGTCAGGGGCCGGGTCCACGCGCATCGAAGGGGACCGCGCCAGCGGTCCCCGGGCGTGGGGGCGCCGGATCAGCGACTCCCGGCGCCGGCGTGCGCCTTCACCCTGGTCTCGAAGGCCTGCATCAGCCGCCGTGTCACCGTGCCCGGCATGCCATCGCCGACCTTCCGATCGTCGATGGTCGTGATGGGCACGATGCCCTTCGTCGTGCTCGTCAGGAACGCCTCGTCGGCCGCGAGCAGGTCGGCGTCGAGCAGCGGGCGCTCGGCGACGTCGATTCCGATGCCGCGCGCCAGCCTGATGACGAACGCCCGCGTGATACCTGGCAGCAATCCGGCGTCGAGCGGCGGCGTCGCCACGCCGCCCTCGCGCACCACGAACACGTTCGACTGCGAGCACTCGACGAACTCGCCCCTGTGATTGCGCATCAGGGCTTCGAAGCCGCCCCGCCGCAGGCTCTCCTGCATCGCGAGCACGTTGTTCAGCAGGTTGTTCGACTTGATGCGCGGGTTCAGTGAGGAGGGGTGATTGCGCATCACGCTCACGGCCACCACCTTCACGCCCTGCGCGTAGTGCTGGGGCACGTCCGGCGGCAGGGCCTTGACGATGATGACCAGCGTCGGATGCGGACAGGCGTGCGGGTCGTAGGTGAATTCGCCCTCGCCGCGCGTCAGCAGGATGCGGACGTACCGTTCGCCGTCGCCCCCGAAGGCGGCCATCGCCTCCCGGACGCGGGCGAGCAGGTCGTCGTCGGAGAAGGGGACCGGCAGGGCGATCATGGCGGCCGAGGTGCGCAGGCGCTCGAAATGAGGGCCGGCCTCGAACAGTTCGCCGTCGTAGGTGCGCAGCACCTCGTAGACGCCGTCGCCGAACAGGAACCCGTGGTCGAACACCGAGACGACCGCGTCGTGTTCGCCGCAGATCCGACCGTTGATGCTGACAACTGCCATGGGCACGATCTCCCTGGCGCCGGCGCTCGGGCCGGATCGCCGATGCCGGGCCTGCGCCGGGGCGCGTGCCCGCGGATTTGCGCCTGTCACTATACAGGACGCCGCGCCGGCTGCGCCTGGACGGCGCGGGCGCCCGCTGGCGCGTTCCCCCGGTGGCATCGGGCCCGATCCCGGACGAGGCGCGGCGTGCGCTTCAGGGCCCCCGACCGGCTGGCCCGCCTTCGCCCGGCAGGCGCCGCACGAGGGCGTCGCGGGCCACATGATAGACTGCGGCTCGCCCCGGGGGCGGCCTGTCATGCGAGTACTGAACGCCGCGCAGATGCGCGAAGCCGATCGCTACACCATCGAGGAGATCGGTCTGCCGTCCATCGTGCTGATGGAGAACGCCGGCCGGCAGGTCGTCGCCGCGATGGAGGCGGCGCTTGGCGAGCTGGCGGGCCGGCGCGTGGCCGTGCTGGCGGGCCGCGGCAACAACGGCGGCGACGGGTTCGTCGTGGCGCGCACGCTGCTCCAGCGCGGCGTGCACGTGTCGGTCTTCGTGCTCGGCGCCATCGACGCCGTGCGCGGCGACGCCCGGATCAACCTCGAGATTCTCGGGCGCCTCGGGCTCCGGGCCGTGGAGATCTCGGATCCCCAGGACTGGGAGCTGCACTTCTCCGACATCTCGCGCTGTGACGCGATCGTCGACGCCATCTTCGGGACCGGCCTCACACGGGGTGTCGAGGGCCTGCTCCAGACGGTGATCGCCGACGTGAATGCGTCAGGACGACCGGTGGTGGCGGTGGACCTGCCGAGCGGGCTGTCGGCCGACTGTCACGAGCCTCCCGGCGAGGCCATCGAGGCCACGCTCACCGTCGCGCTGGCGGCACCGAAGGTGCCGCACGTGCTGCCTCCGGCCGAGCGCTACTGCGGCGATCTGGTGATTGCCGACATCGGCATTCCCGACGACGTGATTGCCGGCCTGGAGGGGCCCTACCTCGAGATGCTCGCGCGCGAGGCGGTGCGCGAGCTGGTGCAGCCGCGGGCGGCGGAGACCCACAAGGGCGACTACGGGCGCGTGCTGCTGGTCGGCGGGGCGCTCGGCAGGACGGGTGCCATCCACCTGGCGGCGATGGGCGCGCTGCGGTCGGGCGCCGGCCTGGTCACCGTGGCGACGCCGCGCCAGGCGCTGCCGATCGTCGCGGCGATGGCCGCCGAATACATGACCGAGCCGATCGAGGCCGACGAGATCCACGGACCGGCGCCGGGCTGCCTCGAGCGTCTCCTCGCGACGAAGACCGACGTGATCGCCATCGGTCCCGGGCTGGGCCTCGGAGACGGTGCGCGCCAGCTCGTGCACGACCTTGTCGAGCGCAGCGGCGTGTCGCTGGTCGTCGACGCCGACGCGCTGAGCCTGTTCGCCGGAGAGACGCAGCGGCTTCGCGGCCGCGACGGCCTCGACGTGATCATCACGCCGCATCCCGGCGAAATGGCGCGCCTGCTGGGGATTTCCATCGAGCACGTGCAGCGCAACCGCGTGGACGTCGCTCGCGAGTTCGCCATCGCCCATCGCCTCTACGTGGTGCTCAAGGGACACCGGACCGTGATCGCCACGCCCGAGGGCCACGTGTCGGTGAATCTCACGGGCAACGCGGGCATGGCCACCGGGGGCAGCGGTGACGTGCTCACGGGCATGATCGCCGCGTGGTTCGCCCAGATGCTCGACGCGGAGGCGGCCTGCCAGCTCGCCGTGCACCTGCACGGTCTGGCCGGGGATCTGGCCGAGGCCGACGAGGGGCAGCAGGCGATGACGGCCGGCGACATCGTGACCCACCTCGGCGACGCGGTGCTCGAGCTGACGGCGCGTGAGCGGCGTGAGCCGCGCGACGGGCCCGGCGGTGCCGGGCGTCCGTGACGGCAGGGCCGCCGGTCCCCATCTTCTTCCGATGCGCGTCGGTCGAGCAGACCGAGGCTGTCGCGCGCGACCTGGCGGCGCGGCTGCGACCGGGCGACGTGCTGCTGCTCCACGGCGATCTGGGCGCCGGCAAGACGACCTTCGTGCGCGGCCTGGCCGCCGGCCTCGGGGCCGACCCGGACGAGGTGAGCAGCCCGAGCTTCACCCTCGTGCAGGAATACCGTGGGGCGCGCACCCGCCTGCGCCATGTCGACCTGTGGCGGCTGGAGAGCCCGGCGGACATCGCCGATCTGGATCTCGACGAGGCGGCCGAGGGTGCGATCGTCGCGGTGGAGTGGGGAGAACGGCTGGGCGCGCACGCGCCCCGGGATGCCTGGCAGGTGACGCTCCGCCTGGTGGACGACGACACGCGCGAGATCGCGGTGCGGCCGCCCGGCGCGGGCGTCACTCCACCCGGTAGTTCGGCGCTTCCTTCGTGATGATCACGTCGTGGACGTGGCTCTCGCGCATCCCGGCGGGTGTGATGCGCACGAGCTGCGCGTCGCGGTGCAGGTCGGCGATGGTGGGGCAGCCGCAGTAGCCCATGCCCGCCCGCACGCCGCCCACGAGCTGGTGCACCATCGCCGCCAGCGATCCCTTGTGGGCGACGCGTCCCTCGATCCCCTCGGGCACGAGCTTGTCGGTGCCGCCGTTGCCGAGGTCGAAGTCGTCCTGGAAGTAGCGGTCGCGGCTCCCGCGGCGCATGGCGCCGATCGACCCCATGCCGCGGTACTCCTTGAAGCTGCGGCCCTGGTAGAGGATGACTTCTCCCGGGCTTTCGTCGGTGCCGGCGAACAGGCTGCCGATCATCACCGCGCTGGCGCCGACGGCCAGCGCCTTCATGACGTCGCCGGAGTAGCGGATGCCGCCGTCGGCGATGATGGGCACGTCGTGGGCGGCAGCCTCGTGCGCGCACTCGGCGACGGCGGTGATCATCGGCACCCCGATGCCCGCGACGATGCGGGTGGTGCAGATCGAACCCGCCCCGATGCCCACCTTGACGGCATCGGCCCCGGCCTCGATCAGCGCGCGCGTCGCCGCGGCCGTGGCGACGTTGCCGGCGACCAGGTCCACCTCGGGGAAGCGGGCGCGCAGCGCGGCGACCATGTCGAGGACGCCCTGCGAGTGGCCGTGCGCCGTGTCGATCACGATCACGTCGACGTGCGCCGCCACCAGGGCCTCGGCGCGCGCCAGCGTGTCCCGGGCGATGCCCACGGCCGCCGCCGCGCGCAGCCGGCCGAGCGAGTCCTTCGTGGCCGACGGGTACTTCACCGCCTTCTGGATGTCCTTGACCGTGATCAGGCCCTTGAGACGCTGCTCGCGATCGACCACCAGCAGCTTCTCGACCTTGTGCACGTGCAGGATCTCGCGCGCCTCCTCGAGCGTGGTGCCGACCGGCACGGTGATCAGCGGCGGCTTGGTCATGATGTCGCTGATGGGCCGGTCGACGTTGCTCTCGAACCGCAGATCGCGGTTCGTGAGAATCCCCACCAGCCGGCCTTCCTTGCCGCCGTCCTCGGTGATGGGAACGCCCGAGATGCGGTACTTCGCCATCAGATCGAGCGCCTCGTGGATCCTGCAGTGCGGCGCGAGCGTGATCGGGTTGACGATCATGCCGCTCTCCGAGCGCTTCACCCGATCCACCTCCGAGGCCTGTTCCTCGATGGAGAGGTTCTTGTGGATGACGCCGATGCCGCCCTGCTGCGCCATGGCGATGGCCAGGCGCGACTCGGTCACGGTGTCCATCGCGGCGCTCAGCAGCGGCACGTTCAGCCGGATGTTGCGCGTCAGGCGGGTGGCGACCTCCACCTGCGCCGGCACCACGGCCGAGTGGCGTGGCACGAGCAGCACGTCGTCGAAGGTGAGGGCGGTGGGCAGGCCGGCGTCGAGTTGGCGGAGCGCGGAAGGAGTCATCGGGTGCCTGAGAACCGGGGAGGGCCAGCGGGGCCGCGGGGTGCGGTGCCAGGCGCAGGCGCGAAGGGCCGACCCCGGCGGTCGGCCCTCACGCGATGAAGTCCGTCGAGCATGACACCTGGCGGCGGATCAGGCCCCGTGGCACTTCTTGTACTTCTTGCCGCTGCCGCAGGGGCAGGGGTCGTTGCGGCCGACCTTCGGCTCGTCGCGGCGCACCGTCCTGATGACCGCGTCGTCGCCGCCGACGCGCTCCGGGCGCGGTGCGTCGCCCCCCATGGCGTGCGCTGCCGCCCGGGCGGCAACCGCCGCCGCGGGCACGCCGCCACCGCGGTGGGCCGTGGCCTGCGCGGGCCGCCGCGCGGGCCCCCTGGGCGCCGCCGGCTGGCTGCTGCCATCGCCGACGATCGGGCGCAGCCGCCACATGTAGCGCAGCATCTCGTCGTCGATGCGCTCGCGCATGCCCTGGAAGAGCTCGAAGCTCTCCTTCTTGTACTCGACCAGCGGATCGCGCTGGCCGTAGCCGCGCAGGCCGATGCCGTCCTTCAGGTGGTCGAGGCTGTAGAGGTGGTCCTTCCACTGGGCGTCGACGATCTGGAGCATGATGTTGCGTTCGATCGGCTCGAGGACCGCCCGCCCGGCCAGTTCCGCCCGCTCGTCGGTGGCAGCGGCGCGCACCTCGGGCAGCCGCTCGGCGCCGATCAGCGTGTCCTGGACGTCGTCGGGCAGTCGCAGGATCTCGCTGCCGACCTGGCGCTGCTTCTCCTCGTAGCGGCCCTTGATCGCCTCCCAGAGCGCGTCACGCAGCTCGTCGCGGTCGAGTGCGGCCGGGTCGATGTCGTCGAGATCGGCGGGTTCGATCGCGAAGGTCTGCTCGAGGTCGCGGCGCAGCGCCTCGACGTCCCAGTCCTCGTGCGCGATCTTCGGGTCGCAGTGCGTGTCGAGCAGCGCGTCGAGCACGTCGCCCGCCGTGGTCAGCAGGTACTCGTGCGGGCCGACGACCTCGCCTTCCTCGAACGTGATCCGCCCCTCGAGCAGCTGGCGCCGCAGCGTGTAGACGTTCTCGCGCTGCTTGTTCATCACGTCGTCGTACTCGAGCAGGTGCTTGCGGATGCCGAAGTTCTGGGCCTCGACCTGCTTCTGCGCACGCGCGATGGCCTTGGTCACCATGTTGTGCTCGATCGGCATGCCCTCCTCCATGCCGAGCCGCTGCATGAGCCCCGAAATCCGGTCCGACCCGAAGATGCGCATCAGGTCGTCCTCGAGCGACAGGTAGAACCGCGACGAGCCGGGATCGCCCTGGCGGCCGGCGCGCCCGCGCAACTGGTTGTCGATGCGTCGCGCCTCGTGGCGCTCGGTGCCGATGATGTGCAGGCCGCCGAGCGCGACCACCTGCCGGTGCTCGGCGTCACACTGCTGCCTGAGCTGATCGTAGATGCGCTGGTAGGCGGTGCGCGGTACCCGGTAGAAGGCGTCGAGGTGGAAGAAGTAGGAGAACTCCTCGTCGTCGACGAAGCGCTCCTGGCCCTTCGGCAGCCGTTCCGCGTCGTGGTCGGCCAGCGCCTGCTGGCGGGCCATGAACTCGGCGTTGCCGCCGAGCAGGATGTCGGTTCCCCGGCCGGCCATGTTCGTGGCAATCGTCACCGCGCCGAGCCGCCCGGCCTGCGCCACGATCTCGGCCTCCTGCGCGTGGTACTTCGCGTTGAGCACGACGTGCTTCACGCCGCGCCGCTTGAGCATCCCCGCCAGCCGTTCGGACTTCTCGACCGACACCGTGCCCACCAGCACCGGCCGGCCGGTCTTCTGGTGGTCGACGATGTCGTTGATGATGGCGTCGACCTTCTCGCGCTCGGTGCGGTAGACCGCGTCCGGCTCCTCGAGGCGCCGCATCGGACGGTTGGTGGGGACCACCACGACGTCCAGCTTGTAGATCTTGGCGAACTCCTCGGCCTCGGTGTCGGCGGTGCCGGTCATGCCGGCCAGCTTGTTGTACTTGCGGAAGTAGTTCTGGAGGGTGATGGTGGCGAGCGTCTGGTTCTCGCGCTCGATCTTCACCTTCTCCTTCGCTTCCACGGCCTGGTGCAGTCCGTCGCTCCACCGCCGGCCCGGCATCAGCCGACCGGTGAACTCGTCGACGATCACCACCTGGCCGTCCTTGATCACGTAGTCGACGTCGAGCTTGAAGAGCGCGTGCGCGCGCAGCGCCTGCTGCACGTGGTGGAGCAGCGGCATGTTCGCCGGATCGTAGAGCCCGCCGGGGCTGAGGCGGTGCGTCAGCATGCTCTCGGACCGGGCCATGCCGCTCTCGGTGAGCGTGACCGTCTTGTGCTTCTCGTCGATGAGGTAGTCGCCGGTCTTCTCGAGCTCTTCGCGCTCCTCCGGCTTCACGTTGCCCTGGGTGACCGCGCCGGGCTTCAGCTTCGGGATGATCCGGTCCACCTCGTAGTAGAGGTCGGTGGACTCCTCGGCGGGCCCCGAGATGATCAGCGGCGTCCGGGCCTCGTCGATGAGGATGCTGTCCACCTCGTCGACGATCGCGAAGTTGTGGCCCCGCTGCACGAACTGCGAGAGCTCGAACTTCATGTTGTCGCGCAGGTAGTCGAAGCCGAATTCGTTGTTGGTGCCGTAGGTGATGTCGCAGCCGTAGGCGACCTTCCGCTCGGCGTCCGTCAGGTCGTGCTGGATGACGCCCACCGACAGCCCGAGGAAGCGGTAGATCCGGCCCATCCACTCGGAGTCGCGGCGCGCCAGGTAGTCGTTGACCGTGACGACGTGGACGCCCTGTCCGCCGAGCGCGTTCAGGTAGGCGGGCAGCGTGGCCACCAGCGTCTTGCCCTCGCCGGTCTTCATCTCGGCGATTCGCCCCCGGTGGAGGACGATGCCGCCGGTCAACTGGACGTCGAAGTGCCGCATGTTCAGCACGCGGCGGCCCGCTTCGCGCACCACGGCGAACGCGTCCACGAGCACGTCGTCGAGCGTCGCGCCGCCGGCAACCCGTTGCCGCAGCTCGTCGGTCTTCGCCTTCAGCCGGTCGTCGGACAGCGCCGCGATCTCCGGCTCCTTCGCGTTGATCGCCGCGACGATCGAGTCGATGCGCTTCAGCTCGCGCTGGTTCTGGGTGCCGATGAACTTGGCGAGGAGGGTATTGATGATCAAGGGTGAGCCATGCCGCGCGACGGCAGATGCCGCTCGCAGACCTGAGGTGTTCGTTCGATTCTAGGAAGCAGGGGAGGAGGCGTCAAGGCGAGCCGTCCCCGTGGCGGCCGATCGGCCACGGCCTCAGCGCCGCTGGGGCGAGGTGAGGAACTTCAGCGGATTCAGCGGCTGGCCGTTGGCCCACACCTCGTAGTGCAGGTGCGGCCCGGTGGCGCGGCCGGTGGCGCCGACGTACCCCACCACCTGACCCGTTTCGACCCGATCGCCCGCCTTCACGTCGATCTTCGACATGTGCGCGTAGCGCGTGGTCAGCCCGAACTCGTGCGCAATCACGACGAGGTTGCCGAAGTCGCCGCCCCAGCCGGCCGACTGCACCACGCCGGAGGCCGCCGCGTAGATCGGCGTGCCCTTGTCGGCCGCGATATCGAGGCCGTTGTGGAACGCGGTCTCGCCGTGCAGCGGATCGGTCCGCGATCCGAACCCGGCGGTGAGCCAGCCCACCGCCGGCCAGAGCGACGGCGTCGCGCGGGCCAGCGCCTCCACACGCTGCACGTCGCCCTGCACCACGAGCAGGCGGCTCTCGAGCCCGTCGAGCAGCGAGCGCAGCACGCCGAAGGGGCCGTCGGGCGCGTTCATCATCGTCAGCAGCGTGCGCGCCGCCTCCTGGCCTTTCGGGCTGCCCCCCATCGCACGGTTTCGCACGACGGCCGGCAGCCGGTTGATGGCCGCCAGCGTCGACTCGTCGAGCGAGCTCTTGTCGCCGAGCTGCGCCATGACGCCCTGCAACGACGTGATCTGCGAGGTGAGTTCGCCGGTGGCCGCCCGGAAGCTGTCGTTCTCCTGCCGCAGCGCCGTGTTCTCGGACCGCAGCGCGGCGAGCTCGAGCGTGGTCGCGTTGCGCGCGCCGATGAACAGCACGACGCCACCCAGGACGAACAGCACCAGCAGGAGAGCCACCTCGCGGAGGCTGATCGTGAGACGGCGCACCACGCCGGTGGTGCGATCGGCCGCGAGGATCGTGTAGCGCTTCTGGAGCATCAGGTCGGTTGGGGCTGGGTGACCCCGGGCTGCGCCGAGGGTCACAAGCTCGCAGACTGTACCACAAGTCCCTGCTGGCGCAATCCCCGCAACGTGCACGTTCGCCCGATGATCGCCCGGCGCGCCGATGTGGTCGATCCGGTGTCGACGTGCCCCGATCGACCGAGCCGATCGCGCCCGGCCGGCCGCGATCAACTGTCGCCGCGAAAGTTCATCGCCTCCGCGGCGTGCTCGGCATCCACCTGGTCGGCGCCGGCAAGATCGGCCAGCGTCCGGGCTACCTTCAGGACGCGGTCGAAGGCGCGTGCCGACCAGGCCAGCCGCTGCGACGCGCGCGCGAGCGCACGCTGGGCCGCTGGCGTTGCCGCGCACGCCTCGCGCAGCGTCCGGCCTTCGAGCTGGGCGTTGGTGAAGGCCGCCCGGCGCGGCGCCCGCGCGGCCTGGCGCGCACGCGCCAGCCTGACGCGTTCGACGATGGCGGCGCTCTCTTCGCCCTCGGGCAGGGTGGTGAGCAGATCGGGGCGCACCGGCGGGACGTCGACGATGAGATCGAGGCGGTCGCGGAACGGCCCCGAGAGGCGGTGCCGATACCGCTGGACCTGCGGTGGCGTGCAGCGGCACGCCTTCACCGGGTCGCCGAGATATCCGCACGGGCAGGGGTTCATGGCCGCCACCAGCAGGAAGCGCGCGGGGAAGTCGACGGTACGCGCCGCGCGCGCGATGCGCACGCGCCCTTCCTCGAGCGGCTGGCGGAGCACCTCCAGCACGGCGCGGTCGAACTCCGGGGCCTCGTCGAGAAACAGCACGCCGTTGTGCGCCAGGCTGATCTCGCCGGGGCGCGGCCAGGCGCCGCCGCCCACCAGCGCCACGTCGCTGATCGTGTGGTGTGGCGCGCGGAACGGACGCCGCGTGAGCAGACCGCCGCCCGGAGGCAGCAGGCCCGCCACCGAATGGATGGCCGTCGTTTCGATGGCCTCGTCGTCGGTGAGAGGCGGCAGCAGCCCGGGCAGCCGTCGCGCGAGCATCGTCTTGCCGGCACCGGGGGGGCCGCAGAGCAGCACGTGATGGGCGCCTGCCGCCGCCACCTCGATCGCGCGGCGCGCCAGCAACTGGCCGCGCACGTCGCGCAGGTCGAGATCGCCGGGGGCGCCCGCCGGCCGCACGCGCGGCGGATGCGGGGTGGCGGCCGAGGGGTCTCGCAGGATGGCGAGGGCCGCCGTCAGCGACGAGGCCGCCAGAACGCGAAGCCCGCCGACCACGGCCGCCTCCTCGGCGTTGGCCGGCGGCAGCAGCACGTGCGTGAGCCCCTGCCGGCGGGCGGCCACGCTCATCGGCAGCACGCCGCGTGCCGGCTGCAGCGACCCGTCGAGCGACAGTTCGCCCACCACCAGCACCTCGCGGAAGACACGCCGCGGCAACTCGCCAGACGCGGCCAGCAGGCCGAGCGCCAGCGGGAGATCGAAGGAGGTGCCGTCCTTCCGCAGGTCGGCTGGCGCGAGGTTCACCGTGACGCGATGGGCCGGGAAGCGGAAGCCGGAGTTGCGGATTGCCGACCGTACGCGGTCGCGGCTCTCACGCACGGCGGCATCGGGGAGACCCACCATCGTGAAGTGCGGCATCCCGTGCGCCACGTCGACCTCGACGTGGACCAGGTGCGCCTCCACGCCCACGACCACCGCGCTGAGCAGCGAGGCCAACACGACGCGAGTGAGCGCAAGGCGTGTACCCGCCGCTCTCTTGCGCCCGGATACGGCGGAACACGGCGTCTGGAAGCCGATTGGCCGGAGCGGCTGTCGGCCGGCCGGCGCGGGCGTGGCAAACCCTGCCTGTCCCATGGCCCGGCGGGACGGCGGATTCCGCGTACGTGCGAACGCGCCGTCACGCGGGCGTGGCGGCGCGTCCGGAGAGGAGGCGCGGGACGACAGGCGGCGCTATTGCGCCAACTGCGTCTGGCTCGCCGGCCGGAGCGCGAGCACGTCGCCCACGGCGATCCGCGAATCGCGGAGGCCGTTCCAGGTCTGCAGGTCGCTCACGCTGACGCGGAACTGGCGTGCGATGGCCAGCAGCGTGTCCCCGCGCCTCACCCGGTAGGACAGCGCCGCCGGATCGCCGGCCGGCTCCTGGCGGGTGGCCGTTCGTGTCGGGGACTCGCCTGTCCGGGCCGACAGCAGCGGTGTCGGTGCCCGCGGGATCAACAGCTCCTGGCCCGCCCGCAGCTTCGCCCGTGCCGACAGGCCGTTGGCCTCGGCCAGATCGGTACGGTTCACCTTGAAGCGCCGGGCGAGCGTGGCGACGGTATCGCCCGTCTTCACGACGTGCCACTTCAGCGAGGTCAGGTCGGTCGGCGGCGCCGCGGCGAGCTTCGCCTGCAGCGATTCGCCGGTCCCAGCGGGAACCTTGAGCGCGTAGTTGGCGCGCTTGACGGGCGTGGTCCAGCGCCGCAACTCCGGGTTCAGCGCCCGGATCTCGTCCACGGGCGCGCCGGTCCACTCCGCCACGCGCCTGAGATCCACGGCGCGCGCCACCTGAACCGTGTCGTAGGCGATGGGCGGTTGCGCCGCGATGTCGAATCCGTACTGAGCCGGGTTGCGGGCGATGACGATCGCCGCGAGGATCATCGGGACGTATTCCCGGGTCTCGCGGGGAATGGCGCGCGGCGCCGCGGCCAGTGCCCAGAAATCCGTGGCGCCCGTGCGCTTCAGCGCGCGCTGCACCAGGCCCGGCCCGCCGTTGTAGGAGGCCAGCGCCAGGTGCCAGTCGCCAAAGGTCCGGTGCAGCGTCCGGAGGTAGTTCGCGGCGGCCTTCGTCGCCTTCTCCGGATCGGCGCGCTCGTCGATGTACCAGTCGTGCTTGAGGCCGTTCTCGAGCGCGGTGCCGCGCATGAACTGCCACACGCCCTTGGCTTGCGCGCGCGAGACCGCCGTGGGCTTGAACGCGCTCTCGATCAGCGGCACGTAGGCGAGATCCAGCGGGATGCCCTCGGCGCGGAACACCTGCTGAATCATCGGGAGGTACCGGGAGCCGCGGCGCAGCCCGGCCTCCACCCAGTCACGCAGCCGGCCCTGGAACAGCTCGACGTAGGCGAGCACCCGCTCGTTGAGCGTGATGGGGACGTCATGACTCGTAGCCGCCAGGTCGGCCGTCACCGCGTCCTTGAGGGCGTCGAGTTCCGCCCGCACCGCGATCGGCGCAAAGGCCGAGGTGGCCAGCAGTTCGTCGATCGACGCCGGTTCCGAGGGGTTCTCCGCGAACCCGTCACCGGCGGCCAGCGCCGACGTGTCGTACGCGCTGATGCGGTCGATCAGCCGCTCGTAATGCTCCCGGATGCGCGGGCTGAGCCGGGCGCCCTGCGGGGACTCGAGCAGGACGTCGACGGCCCGATCGAACTCAGCGCGCGCGCGGCCGAGGTGCCCGAGCTTCCATTCCCGCTCCCCGGCCTCGTAGTGGGCGTCGGCGACGGCGAGCAGATCCGCAACGGGATCCGACGCAGGGAGCGGCGCTGCTGCCTGCGGCGTGACGGCAGGCGCCGGCGCCATGGCCGCCGGCACCTGGGCGCGCGGGTTGCCACCGCAGGCGACCGAGACGGCCGCGGCGATCCAGACCGCGTGCTTCCACCAGGACGTCGTGAGGTTCATGCGATTGGTGCTCCCGCGCGCACACGCGGCGTCCGCGCGTCGCTGGTTTCGGGCGGCTCCCGTGGAAATGGCGCCGGCCCGTCCTCGTGTGGCTCCCGGGAGTGACGTTCGCGGCGGACTGGCCCGCGCCCGGGAGAGGGCACCGGGCAGGACCCGAGCGTCCCGCCCACTACCTCGCTGTCGGCCGGGGAGGGTAGCGTACGGGTTTCACCAGCGTCAACCGGAAAATCCAAAAAACCGAAGACACGAACGGTTAGTCGAAGATGCCAAGCGCGTCTCCGGTGTCCCGGGCCGCCGGGGTCACGATGGCCTTTGGCGCCAGCCTGATCCGGCGGCCCTCCCGGGCCGCGGCGCGCACATCGTCTTCGCAGACGAAGGTCATCGGAGATTCCGGGCCGGCCGGCGCGGTGGTGGCAACCGATCCGGCCGGGCGCACCGGCACCTCGACCGGGGGTTGGCTGGCCGGCGGCGTGACGCCGAATCCGCGTGAGGCCAGGAAGGCATCGATTCGCTGTTCGAGCGGCGCGGCCGGGCTGGCCGGCGTCGTGGCCTCGTCGTACCGGACGGGGGCGGTTTCATAGGCCAGCCGCTTGATGTTGAGCAGGTGGCGCGGGGCGATGTTGTCCGACGTGATGTTGCCGCCGAACCCGCCGCAGCCGAGCGTCATGGCCGGTTCGAGCGCGGTGGTGAGTCCGATCGCCCCGAGGGTGGACGGCGTGTTCACCAGGATTCGCGACGCCGGCTTGTGCAGGCCGAACTGCAGGATGACGTCCTCGTCGCGGGAATGAATCGACATCGTGTGCCCCATGCCGCCGTAGCGCAGGATCTGCTTGCAGCGCTCGCAGCCTTCCATCCAGTCGCGCACGACGTAGAAGGAGAGCACGGGGCAGAGCTTCTCGATCGAGAGCGGGTGCTCGCGGCCCACGCCGGCCAGTTCGACCATGAGCACGCGGGTGGCTGGCGGTGCCGTGATGCCCACGCGGGCCGCGATGTCGAGCGCCGACCTGCCGACGAGTTCGGGGTTCGGCAGCCGCTGCGGGGTGACCAGGACGGCGGCCAGCTTCGCGGCCTCTTCGGCGTTGAGGAAATGCCCCCCGTGGCGAACGAATTCCTCGCGGGCGAGTCCGGCCACCTCGGCGTCCACGACCACGGAGTTCTCCGACGAGCAGAGCACGCCGTTGTCGAAGGTCTTGCCGGTGATGATGTCCCGGACGGCCTTGCCGACGTCGGCCGTCTTCTCCACGTAGGCCGGGGCGTTGCCCGGTCCCACGCCGTAGGCAGGCTTGCCCGCGCTGTAGGCCGCGCGCACCAGGCCCATGCCGCCCGTCGCGAGGATCACGGCCACGTACCGGTGGCGCATCAACTCCTGGGTGCCCTCGAGCGTGACCGTCTGCATCCAGCAGATCGCGCCTTCGGGCAGGCCGGCCGCACGGCCCGCGGCTTCCATGAGTTCGGCCGTCTGCGTGATGCACCGCACGGCCGACGGGTGCGGGCTGAGCACGATGGCGCACCGCGCCTTGATCGCGATGAGGATCTTGTAGATCGCCGTCGACGTCGGGTTGGTCGACGGGATGATGGCCGCCACGACGCCGAATGGTTCGGCGATCTCGATGATCCTGCGGTCCGGATGGCGCGCCACGATGCCGACGGTGCGCTCGTGGCGGATCGACTCGTAGACGCGATCGGACGCGAAGCGGTTCTTCCGGATCTTGTCCTCGTAGCGGCCGAAGCCGGTTTCCTCGTGCGCCGCGCGCGCGAGGGCCTCGGCGTGCTCGCGCGCCCGTGCGGCCATGGCGGTCACGATGGCGTCCACCTGCTCCTGGGTGAACTCGGCGAGTTGCGCTTGTGCGGCCCGGGCGCGGCGAACCAGCGCCCGCGCCTCGGCCATCGAGGCCAGGTCGCGATCGGTGGCGTGTGAGGACGGGACGGAGGACAGGTCGGCCATTGCGAACGGAAACGGCCCCGCGACGGCCGGGGCCGACGGAATCAGGCTGTTGGCAAGATCGTCTCGAGATCGTCGTCGGGACGGGCGATGACGTGCACCGCCACGAGTTGGCCGACGCGGCGGGCGGCTGCGGCGCCCGCATCGGTAGCCGCCTTCACCGAGCCGACGTCGCCACGGACCAGGATGGTGACATAGCCGTCGCCGATGTACTCGTGCGCCGTGAGGACCACGCTGGCGGTCTTCACCATCGCATCGGCCGCTTCCACGGCGCCGACGAGGCCGCGCGTTTCGATCAGGCCGAGGGCGTCTCCCATCATGCGGTCAGGCGCCGGACTGTAGCATATTGCGCCGGGGCCAACAACGGAGTACGCTTTCGCGTTCATCCAGCGGCCGAGGGCGCAATCAGGCGCCCGTGCCCTCCTGACGTCCAGCGATTGTGTCCATGACGCCGATGATCCGGATGTGCTCTCCCCGCGCGCTGTGCGGGATCGTCCTCGCGTGGTCCCTGCTGCCCGTGGTGGCCTGCGGAAAGAAGGCCGACACCGATCCACCGCTTGCCACGCCCGCCTTCGCGGTCAACCACTCCCGGGCGGCCCTGGGAAGTCCCGTCGAGGTGACCTACCGCTTCACGGTGGCAGGCAACGCCAGCTTCAACGCCAACTACCGTGTCATGGTCCACTTCCTCGATGCCGACGAGGAGCTCATGTGGACCGACGATCACGATCCGCCCGTGCCCACCTCGTCCTGGACGCCGGGCCAGGTCGTCCAATACACGCGGACGATGTTCATTCCGCTGTATCCCTACAACGGCACGGCCACCGTGCGCGTGGGCCTGTATTCGCCGGTCGACGGCCGGCGGCTGCCCCTGGCGGGCGACAACGACGGCCAGCGGGCGTACAAGGTGGGCACGCTCGACCTGCTGCCGCGCAGCGAGAACGTCTTCCTGGTGTTCAAGGAAGGCTGGCACCCCGAGGAGGTGGCGCAGGACAATGCCGCCGTCACCTGGCAGTGGACCAAGGCGCAGGCGACGCTGTCGTTTCGCAATCCGCGGCGCGACGCCCTGTTCTACCTGCACGCCGACGGGCGGCCCGATCTCTTCACGCCCGCCGAGCAGCAGGTGGTGGTGCGCATCGGCGACCAGGTGCTCGACAGCTTCACGCTCACCTCGCGCGACGAGGTGATGCGCAAGGTCCCGGTGGCGGCGGCGCAGTTCGGCGGCGGCGACACGGTGGACATGACCATCAACGTGACGCCGTCGTTCGTGCCGGCTCAGGTACCGGCGGCCAACAGCCAGGATCCTCGCGAGCTGGGCATCCGCGTGTTCCACGTCTTCGTCGAGCCGCGGTAGGCCGGCACGCGCCCTCCCGACCCGGGGGCGTGAGCGGGCGCGGACGCCGGCTGGTGTCACCACCCGGCGCCGCTGTGCTAGCCTTCTGGGTCGGTGCGCATCCTCCTCCGCCTGCTCATCGCCGTCGGCCTGTCGGCCGCGGCCGCGCCGGACGCCGGCGCCGAGATCGTCTACCTCCAGGGTGGACGGACGCTCACGGTGGGCGGGCACCGCCTCGAAGGCGACCGGATGGTGCTCGTGCTGCGGGGCGGCGGCGAAATCGTCTGTGACGCCGCCCTGGTGGAGCGGGTGGCGCCCGACGAAGTGCCTTACGTGGAGCCGGTCCAGCAGGTGGTGCCCCTCTCGGTGGTGACGGCGCCTGCCGGGACGCCGGCGGGCGGCCGGCCCTTCGACGAGCTCATCAGACCGCTGGCGGCCC
>WBZO01000995.1_pt1 | contig 49653 bp, 43 predicted proteins | sample 5204261 | NCBI WGS metagenome assembly WBZO01 (sample SAMN12412400, study PRJNA552823) | activated sludge metagenome | isolation source: activated sludge from anammox sidestream of wastewater treatment plant... | place: USA: North Carolina | collected 2017-09
GCATCTTCACCGCCTGATCGAACGTCATGTCGTTCACGTGGAGGCCCACGTCGAGGACGACGCGCGCCGCGCGCACGAGCGCCCATTCGAGCTGGATGAGGCGCTGCTCGTCGTCGTAGTAGCCGAGCTCCGCCATCATCTCCTCGCAGTACAGCGCCCAGCCCTCGGAGAAGATCGCGCGATCGATCGCCTTGCGGATCAGGGACGGGTTCCGCCGCGCGAACGAGAGCTGGAGGTGGTGGCCGGGATACGCCTCGTGCACCGACGTGTCGACGACGTCCGCCCAGTCGTTCTCGCGCAGCATCTCCTCCTGTCTCGCCTTGGGCAGCGCCTTGTCGACCGGCGTGACGAAGAAGAAGCCCTTGGCGACCTTCGGATCGAACGGCGGCGCGGCGTCGTAGGCCGCGGTCACCGTCGTGCGCATGAACGGCGGCGTCTCGACGACCTCCAGGTCGTCGCCCGGCGGGAAGTCGACCGCGTCCTTCTGCACGAGGAACGCGCGCGCGCGGGCGACCTCCTTCCTGTACGCGTCGAGGAGGCCGTCGGCCGGGGGGTGCTTGGCCTTCACCTTCTTCGCGACCTCGGGCCATCCCTTCGCCTTCGGATCGATGCGCCTCGCGACCTTGTCCATCTCGGCGCTGATCTCGGCGAAGGTCTTCCTGCCCATCGCCTCGAGCTCGGCGGCGCTCTCGTCGACGAAGTAGTCGTTCTTCAGGAGGAGCTCGAAGAGCTCGCGACCCGCAGAGAAGCGCCCGTTCGAGCGCGGGAGCACCGACTTCTGGAGGTACGTCTTGTAGTCCTCGTACGCGGCCTCGGCGGCCCTCAGCGCGGCGTCGACGCGCGCGGTCTCCTGCGGGAGCGAGCCCTCGAGGAACTTGCGCTGCGCCTCGAGGAAGGACTTCGCGGAGGCGGCACGATCGATCGCCACCTCGGTCCAGATCCGCGGCGGGTTGAGGAGGTTCTCCTTCGCCGCCTCCACCGTCTTCGGGATCTTCTCGAGCCGCGCGACGACGTTCCGCGCGCGCTCGGCGGGCGGCGCGTAGTCGCGCGCGGTCATCTGGAAGATCGCCTCGAGCGGCTCCGTGTAGACGCCCGGCTGGCGCTGGAGCGGCCGCTCGACCCGCTTCCGCCGTACGTCGGTCTCGAGGGCGCCGATCAGCATCGCGAGATCGGTCTTCGCCGACGCGCTCGCCCGCGGCGACTTGAAGCGCTCGCGCAGCGCCTTGGCCATCGCCTCTTCGCGATCGACCGCCTTGTCGAAGCCGGCGATCGTGCGGTCGTCGAGGAGCGCGTCGTTCTTGTGGAGACCGAGCGCCGTGGCCTCCTCCGGCATGATCTCGACGAGCAGATCGAGGTACTCCTGGCCCGCCGCGGCGATCGCCGCGTCGTCGTTCTCCTCTGCCTTCGCCGCACGGGCCGAGACGACCGACCCGGCGGGTGCCGTCGTCCCCGAGGGGGCCGCGGCGACGGTGGAGGCGGGCGGCGCGGCGGCGGGCGAGCAGGCTGCAGGCAAGAAGAAGAGGAGGGAGACGGCGAGCGATCGGCGGATTTCGGGCACGGCGGCGGGAGCATCCTAGCCCACCTCGCCCCCCACGATCCGGCGTTCGGGGACGTTCGTAGATGCCGGAGAGCACGGCGATCGCGGATGAGGTGCGGCGGATCGTCCTTGAAATGCGGCAGCGGTACCTCGATGCTCGCTGTCGGGGCGGAGAGATGGGCAAAGCGGTCAAGAAGCACGACGCCGGCGCCCTCGAGGCCGGTTACTCCATCGGGCACCGGACCTACGAGATCGGCGGCATCCTCGGCGCCGTCGCGCTCACGACGCTGCTCTCGATCCGCATGGCGAAGTGCCCGTCCCTGTCGGGCTGGTGGACGCCGCTCGCCGCGCTGGTGGGCTTGCTCTTCTCGGACTTCATCTCCGGCTTCGTGCACTGGATGTTCGACACGTGGGGATCGGTCGACACGCCGGTGGTCGGGCGTCTGGCGATCCGCACGTTCCGCCACCACCACGTCGACGCGAAGGCGATCACGCGCCACGACTTCATCGAGACCAACGGTCACAACATCGCGCTGACGATCATCTACGGCGTGAGCGGCCTCGTCTTCGTCGTCCCGAGCCCGGAGGAGGCGAGCCTCTCCGACGTGTTCATCGTGCAATGCCTCTTGTGCGCGACGTTCTTCACCGCGTTCACGAGCCAGATCCACAAGTGGGCGCACATGGACCAGCCGCCCCGCCTCATCGGGCTGCTCCAGCGCGCCCGGCTCGTCCTCTCGCCGGACCACCACGATATCCACCACACCGCGCCCTACGCGAGGAACTACTGCATCACCGTCGGCTGGATGAATGGACCGCTCCGCGCGGTGCGCTTCTTCGAGACGCTCGAGTGGATCATCTCGTCGGTGACGGGCGCGGTGCCGCGCGAAGACGACATCGGCCAGGAGGCGGCGCTCGAGATCCTGGCGGCGCCGCGGATCGACGAAGAGGACACGGCGCCGGCGGAGGACTGATCCTCCGAGCCGGCTACGGCTTCGGGTAGCGCGCCTCGAGCAGGGCGATGCGCGCGCCGATCTCCGCGTCGGTCTCGGGGCCGCGATGGATGACGATCGCGCAGACGCGACCGGCGAAGCGTGTCGCCGGATCGTCCTCGTCGTCGGCCTGTCCGATGGTGAGCGGGTAGAGCGCGCTCGACACGTCGTAGGCCGACGCGCCCGTCGTCGGTGGGTGGGGTGCGGGACCGTCCTTCAAGAACAGCTGATCGCCGCGTCGGTACATCGCCACGACCTCGCGCACCCCGTCGACTGCACGGAGCTCGCCCTTGACCTCGAGGCCGTCGGGGTCGGTGAAGGCGAGCCGCGCGGCCCAGCGGGGCTCACGCTCGATCTTCGCGAGCGACTGCCAGTCGCTCATGAGCGCGAAGCCCTTGTACGGGTACCCGGGCCCGAGCGTGTTTCGCGCCACGATCACGCGGCCGAAATCGGGCTTCGGCTCCGGAGCGTCGGCGTGCGAGGGCCCACGGATCGCGACGACGGTGACGCTGAAGTCGTCGAACCCGAGGTCGATCTGCGCGGAGGCCGGGATCGCGAGCGGCCGCTCGCCGGCGAAGACGACGCACCGCTCGCTCGGCTTGCCGGGGAACGGCGCGATCGACGGAGCGAGCGCCCCCGTCGGCTTGGCCGGCAGGCCCGCGAGCTGGTTGCGCCACTCCTTCACCGCGCCATTGCCGTCGTCGACGATACCGGCGCCGTCGAGCACGACGACGTCGCCGGGCTGCGCCAGGCCGCCGTCGCCACCGGAGCCGCCCTCGCCGCCGTCGTCGGTCCCCGATCCGTCCGGCGACGCGTCGGCCGCGCCCGAGCTCCCCGCGTCCGCCCCTCCGGCGTCGACGCCCGAGGGCGGCGACGTGTCGGGGTCCGCGCCGACGCAGGCCGCGAGCGAGACGATGACTGCGAGCCCCGATGCAGTGAGACCTCGCATCAGAGCACCGGCACGCCGAGGGAGACCGGCTGCTGCTCGATCTGGCACTGGTCGGCCGAGCACACGCTCATCTTGTACGTCCCCGACACCTTCGCCTCCCCTGCCGCCCCCGGCTTGAATCGTACCGTCATCGTCGCCGTCTTCTCCCCCTCCTCGACGAAGTCGCCGCTCGCCTTGGAGAACGTGGTCGCGTCGCCCTTGCCGAGGAACATGATGCCGGGCGCGGCCGCGGCGACGAACTTGTAAGGATACTCCTTGTTCACGTGGTAGTCGGCCGAGGCGACGAGCTTGATCGTCATCGTGCACTCCTCGCCCGCGCGGCAACCCGGGGACGCCACGTCGAGCGAGAAGTTCTTCCCGTCGACGTGGGCCTTCGCGGGCTGCAGCTTCGCCGTCGGCGTCCCCGCGCCCGCGTCCTTCGTCGTCTTCGCCGCGCCTGCATCCGCCGGTGGTGCCGATGCCGACGCCGACGCCGCTGCCGTCGCCGAGGCGACGGGCGCGCTCGCGGTCGCCGACGCGATCGGTACGGGGACGACGCTCGACGTCGGCCCTCCGCTCGGCGTGCTGCCCTGCCCCGCGCCGTCGCCCGCGTTCTCGCCCCTCGTGCATGCGGCCGCGAGGAGCGAGAGCGCGAGGAGGCCGGTGGTCGTCTTCATCTTCACACCTCGATGCGTAGCACCGCCGACAGGGTCTCACGAAGATAGCGGACCGCGAGCTTCACCGTGCGCTCGGTGGAGTCGGGCTTGTCGCGCAGGGGCGGGGCGACCTCCATCACGTCGCCTCCGATCATCCCGACGGTCTCGCCGAGCCTGCGGATGAGGGCGACGACGAAGTCGGGATCGAGCCCGCCCGGCTCGGGGGTCCCGGTCGCGTCGGCGTGCGAGGCATCGGTGCCGTCGATGTCGTTCGAGAAGTACACGCCCGTCACGTTCCGCGCGCGGAGGTGATCGACGATGGCCGCGATGGCTCCCTCGGGATCGCGCCGGCACTCCTCGGCCCAGAGCTGTCGGACCCCGAGCGACCCCTCCCAGTGACCACGGTCGTGGCGCGACGCGCGCGTCCCCACCTGGACGAGCCGCCCGTCGCGGCCGAACAGCTCGTTCGCATGGTACGACCACGTCGCGAAGCAGTAGGTGATGCCGAGGCGCTCCGCGAGCAGATCGGTGTGCGCGTCGGGCTGGACGATGCCCCAGCGATCCTTGCGCGCGCGGGACAGCGCGGCGACCACCGGCCACGCCGTCGAGTGATCGCCCCCGAGGACGATCGGTGCGATGCCCGGATTCAGCGAGAACACGAGATCGAGCGCACGCTCGGCGATCGACAGCGGCGACACCGGAAGCCGCGCCCGCTCGGCCTCGGGCACGGTCGGGTAGAGCGCCCGGCGCGTGCGCTCCTTCTGCGCCTCCGAGAGCATCTCGTCGTGGAGGAGCTGCGGGACGACGAACACGTCGCCGATGTCGATCACCCCCTCCGGCCACGACGGCCGCTCGTCGAGATACGCCGTGCGGATCGCCTGCGGGCCGAGGTTCGCGCCGCGCCGGAAGCCCGCGCCGACGTCCGAGGGCACGCCGAGCACGAAGGCCTTCGCCTGCGGGATGCGCGCGAGCGCCGCACGGAAGCGACCTTCGACCTCGCCATCGGTCTTCGCGCCGTAGAGCCTCCGCTGCAAAGCCTCCTGCTCCGCGCGTCCGGTGGAGACCAGGTACAGACCGCCCCCCGCGGGGCGCAGGAGGATCGCGAGCTCGTCGAGCGGTGTCACGGATGGGACGCTAGCATGCGTCCACGGCGATGGTGTCTCTCGACGGGGTGACCAAATCTTACGGCGGACGCCACGTCATCCGTGACGTCACGCTGCAGGTCGCGCGGGGAGAGCGGCTCGCCCTCATCGGCCCGAGCGGCTGCGGCAAGTCGACCTTCCTTCGCCTGGTGCTCGGGCTCGTCACGCCCGACACGGGGCGCGTCCACGTCGGCGAGGTCGAGGTGACCGAGGCGACCGCGCGCGCGGTACGGCGTCGCGTCGGCTACGTGATCCAGGACGGCGCGCTCTTCCCTCACCTCACGGCGGAACAGAACGTCTCGCTGTGCGCGCGGCTCGAGAAATGGGAGCCGGGCCGCATCGCGGCGCGAACGGCCGAGCTCCTCGAGCTCGCGCGCCTGCCGAAGACGCACCTCGCGCGTCATCCGCGCGAGCTCTCCGGGGGCGAGCGCCAGCGCGTCTCGGTGATGCGCGCCCTCTTCCTCGATCCGGACGTGCTCCTCCTCGACGAGCCGCTCGGCGCGCTCGATCCGATCGTCCGCGCGCAGCTGCAGGAGGACCTCCGCGGCGTCTTCCGCGAGCTCGGCAAGACCGTGATCCTCGTGACGCACGACATGGCGGAGGCCGCCTATCTCGCCGAGTCGATCGCCGTCCTCCGCGATGGCGAGATCGTCCAGCGCGGGACGATGCACGAGCTCCTCGACGCGCCGGCGCACCCGTTCGTGCGCGAGCTCACGCGCGCCTCGCGCAGCCTCACGGAAGCGCTCGCATGAGGCTCGCGGTCTTTTTCCTCGCGCTTCTGATCGCCTCCTCCGCCGCGGCCGCGCCGCTGCGCGTCGGATCGAAGCGCTTCACCGAGTCGTACATCCTCGCCGAGATCGTCGCCCAGCTCGCCGGCGGCGTTCACGAGCAGGGTCTCGGCGGCACGGCCGTCACCTTCCGCGCGCTCGAGGACGGCGCGATCGACTGCTATCCCGAGTACACCGGCACGCTCGCGGAGACGGTGACGCACGGGCCGGCGGATCTCGCGTCGCTCCGCGCCGCGCTCGATGCGCGTGGCCTCGCCGTCTCCGATCCGATCGGGTTCGAGAACACGTATGCGCTCGCGGTGACCCGCTCGACGGCGGTGCGTCTAGGCCTCTCGCGAATCTCCGATCTCGCGGCGCACCCCGAGCTCCGCTACGGGCTCAGCCACGAGCTCATGGGCCGGAGCGACGGCTGGCCCGGGCTCTCCGCACGCTACGGCCTCGCGCCGAAGAGCCTCGTCGCGCTCGATCACGCCCTCGCGTACGAGGGCCTCGCCTCGGGCACCCTCGACGTCGTCGACGTCTACACCACCGACGCGAAGATCGCGCGCTACGACCTCGTGGTCCTCGAGGACGATCGCCACTTCTTCCCGCCGTACGAGGCGGTCCTCCTCTACCGCAAGGGCGTCACCGTCCCGCAGCTGCACATCGACGCGCCCACGATGCGCCGCCTCAATGCGCGCGCCGAGATCGACGGCGTCCCCTTCGCCACGATCGCCCGCGACTTCATCTCCGGCCGGACCTCCTCGGCCCCGCGCCGCTCGCTCGCTCGCGGCGTCCTCGACGCGATCGCGAAGCACGGCCCGCGTCACGTCGCGCTCGTCCTCGCCGCGCTCTTCTCCTCGACCCTCGCAGGCGTGCCTCTCGGGCTCCTCGCATACGCCCGCCGTCGCGCGGGCGCCGCCGTGCTCGGCATCACGGGCATCGTGCAGACGATCCCGTCGCTCGCGCTCTTCTGCTTCTTCATCCCGCTGCTCGGGATCGGCCCCGTTCCCGCCCTCGTCGCGCTCTTCCTCTACGGCCTCCTGCCGATCGTCCGGAACACGCACGCGGGGCTCGCTTCGATCTCGCCGGAGCTCCGCGAGGCCGCCGTCGCGCTCGGGCTCTCGCCGGCGCAGCGCCTGCGTCACGTCGAGCTGCCGCTCGCGTCGCGCACGATCGTCGCCGGCATCAAGACGAGCGCCGTCGTGGCGGTCGGCAGCGCCACCATCGCCGCGTTCATCGGCGCCGGCGGCTTCGGCGAGCCGATCTCGACGGGCCTCTCGCTCAACGACGTCCCAACGATCCTCGAGGGCGCCATCCCCGCCGCGCTCCTCGCGCTCCTGGTGCAGGGCGCGTTCGCGCTCGTCGAGCGCGCGGTCGTTCCGCGCGGACTGCGCTAGGCTGCGTCGCCACGTGCGGCGCGGGGCGTGCCGCTCTCGGAAGCCCAGTGAGCAGGCTTTGCCATCATGGCCTGCTCGCGAGCCGGCCCGGCGCGCTGCGCCGCCCATATGCGTGCATCATGCAGCATCAGACCTTGATCGATGGGCGTGCTCCCCGGGGTCTCGGAAGGGCGCCCCCCACCTACGGCGCCCCAGCCCGAGCGGATCAGCGAGGCGTGCTCGCGCGCCCCCGAACCTCGCCCGACGAGATGCGCACGAGCGTTCCGTCGGGCTTGCGCACGAGGAGGCGTCCGTCGAGATCGATGCCCTCGGCGACGCCGCCGCCTTCGATGTCGATCTCGTGGCCCCGGAGCGCGTCGACCTTCGAGAGGCGCGCGTGCACCAGGCCGAGGCCGCGGTGCACGACGTGCTCGACGTCGTGGTCGAGGCGCTGGACGACGTCCTCGAGGAGCGCGCTGCGCGAGGCGTGGCCGCCCTCGAGCGCGATCGAGGTCGCGATCGCGGCGAGCTCCTCGGGGAAGTGCCGCGTGTGGACGTTGATGCCGATGCCGACCACGACGTGGTCGACCTTCGTGCCGGCGATGGCGGACTCGACGAGGATGCCGGCGATCTTCTTTTCGCCGACGAGGACGTCGTTCGGCCACTTCACGAGGACGTCGCGATCGGGGAGCACGCGCGCGACGGCGTCGCGCACGGCGAGGCCGGCGACGAGCGCGATGAGCGGGACGCGTGCGGGAAGGCACTGGATGCGCAGGAGCACGGAGAAGAGGAGGTTCTCGCCGCGCGGCGACGCCCAGGTGCGTCCCTGACGGCCGCGTCCGCCGGTCTGCGATTCCGCGACCCACACCGTGCCGTGCTCGGCGCCCTCCCTGGCGCCGCGCTTCGCGTCGTCGTTCGTCGAGGTCGTCTCCTCGAGACGGATGATCTTCATCCGACGAAATCGAGCGCCACGTCGGCGGCCGGAGTCGAGTGGGTGAGCGCTCCGACGCTGATGGCGTCGACGCCCGCGCGCGCGAGCTCGGGGATGCGCTCGAGCGTGATGCCGCCGGAGGCCTCGAGCAGGACGCGACCGCGGGCGCGGCGGACGGCCTCTTCGGTCATCTCCGTGCTCATGTTGTCGAGCAGGACGATGTCGGCGCCGGCGCCGATCGCCTCTTCGAGCTGCTCGAGCGAGTCGACCTCGCACTCGATCTTGCTCGTGTGCGCCGCGCGTGCCCGGGCGCGCTCGATGGCCGCGCGGACGCCGCCGGCGGCGACGATGTGGTTGTCCTTGATGAGCACCGCGGAGCCGAGGTCGTTGCGGTGGTTGTGGCCGCCGCCCTTGCGCACGGCGTAGCGCTCGAGCAGGCGAAGGCCCGGCGTGGTCTTGCGCGTGTCGGTGATGCGCGTCTTCGAGCCCTCGGGGAGGACGTCGACGTAGCGGCGGGTCATCGTCGCCACGCCGCTCATGCGCTGGGCGAGGTTCAAGGCGACGCGCTCGGCCATGAGGAGCGAGCGCGCGCGTCCGGTCACCGTCCAGAGGACGGTGCCTGCGGCCGCCCTCGTCCCGTCCGCGACCTTCGCCTCGAAGGAGACGGTCGCGTCGACGAGGGTGAAGACGCGCGCGGCGACGGGGACGCCGCAGACGACGAGCTCCTTGCGGGCGACGCCGTTGGCCGTCGCCATCGCGTCCTCGGGGACGCACGCCTCGGTGGTGACGTCGCCGGCGCCGAGGTCTTCCTCGAGCGCGCGCACGAGGATCGTGTCGAGGAGCGGGATCGGGAGCTCGGTGGAGGACATCGACCTGCGGAGTAGCCGAAACGAGCCGCGGCGTCACCAGCGCTCGATGCGCCACCGACGCTCCTTCGCGATGCGCGCGAGCCGAGGGTCGGGGTTGACGACGATGGGCTCGGCGACGGCCTCGAGCAGGGGCAGGTCGGTGTACGAGTCGCTGTAGAAGGTCGACTCCGCGAGCGAGAAGCCGAGCTCGCGCGAGAGCACGCGCGCACGCTCGACCTTGCCCAGCCCGTAGCAGAGCGGCGGAGCGAAGCGGCCGGTGAAGACGCCGCGGTCGTCGACCTCGAGCTCGCTCGCGACGACGTGCGGGATGCCCAGCCGCCGGGCGAGCGGACGCGCGGCGTAGCTCGTCGCGCCCGTCACGATCGCCACGATCTCGCCCTGCGCGACGTGGCGATCGACCGCGACGCGGCCGAGGTCGCAGACGTGCGGCTCGACGAAGAGCCGGAACCAGTCGTCGCACCGGGCCGCGAGGGCAGCCTCGTCGGTCCCTTCGAGCGAGAGCGCGACGCGCGCGGCGACGGCCTCCGCATCGATGACGCCGACCGTGTATTGCGCGACCCAGTAGAGGACGCGTAGCAGGTCGCGCCGCCGAGCTTCCCCGACGCGGAGCTGATAGCGGACGAAGAGGCTCCCCGTCTCCTTGCGGACGAGCGTCCGGTCCATGTCGAAGAGCGCGGCGCGCACGCGCCCAGTCTACCTACCCGCTGCCCGCGCGGCACGCGCGCATGCGCGGCCCGATCGATGCAACGAACGACGGTCATGGAACGAGAGGACGACTTCCTCCGCTGCTACCTCTGCGGCAAGGCCGCGCTCTGGGTCATCGAGCTCGCGGGTGAGGACGAGCCGATGACGAAGGAGGCCGCCTGCGCCGACCACGCGCGCGGGCACTGGCGGCGCGCGCTCCTCACCGGGCCGGGGACGATGCCGATGCCGCCCGGCCGGCCCATGCACCCGGACGAGCTGCCCGATCCGGATCGCGAGCACAGACCGGACGAGCCGCGGCACCCCGGCGCTCCGCCCACCGAGCCCGAGCATCCGCACGAGCCGATGCCTCATCCGATCCCGAGTCAGTAGACGCGGAAGCCCTTGCCGAGCAGCTCGCTGAAGACGTTGCAGGATGCATGGAACGCGACCCCGGCACCGATGCCGCCGGTGCGCGCGCGCAGCCACCCGAACGCGAGCGAAGGGAAGAAGACGGCCAGGCGCGCGGGCTCGCGGATCGTCGCGAAGTGGCCGAGCGCGAAGATGAGCGACGTGACGAGGAGCGCGGGGCCGACCGAGGCGCCGAGGAGGCGGATGCGCCAAGGCATCGCCTCGTCGAGCCGCGACTGGAGGTAGCCGCGATAGAACGCCTCCTCCGGCAGCGCGATGATCACGAGCTGACCGGCGATCTCGTTCAGCACCTCGAGGGTGGAGACGCGCAAGTGGAACGTTCCGCGCGGGTGCCAGTACGTGTGCCACCCGAAGTAGAACGGGACGAACGTGATCGCGGCGAACAACGCCGCCCACGCGATGGCCTTCGCCGCGCTCGTCACGAGGTGCCCGCGGTCGAGCGCGCCCGGCAGCACGAGCCCGCCGAGGGAGAGGCCCGAGCCGATCACGCGGGCGTCGTCGGAGCGCCAGACGAGGATCCACGTGGCGAGGAGGAACACCGCGGCCACGGCGGTCGCGACGTAGCGGTCGGGCAGGATCGACGAGGCGATGGTGACGAGCGCCGTCACGAGCGCGGACGCGATCAGCGCCTCGGCCAGCGCGCGGCCGTCCCCTTTCCGGGCCTCAACGACAGACGACACGTGCAGCGTAGACCTCGCCGAGACCACGGGGCACGTCGGAGTCCTGCCACGCGACGTACCATTCGTTCTTCTGCGCGCCCGCCGCGAGCGTCGGACGCGGCGCGCCCTTGTCGTCGTGGATGCGGAAGAGCGCGCTCGACGGGCCCACGCCGTCTCCGGAGAGCACCGCCATCTTCACCCTGCCGCCGTCGAAGTACGAGACGGCGACCTGACCGTCGTTGACGCCGAGCGACGGGTGGCCGCCCTTCTCGCTGAAGCGCTTGCGCCAGATGACGCGCCCTTCCTTGGGGTCGATCATCGCGGCGAACGCGCCTCCGCTGTCGCCGTGCCACACGATGAAGCAGCCCTCGGGCCCGCAGGCGACCGCGGGCGCGTCGGCGGGAGACTTGTCCTCGCTCACGAGCGAGACGTCGCCGAGCTCGCGCGAGGTGCGGTTCGGGTCCTTGCTCTCCTCGAGCCCCTTCTCGAGCTCGCCGAGCGGCACGCGCATGCGGACGACGAGCTTCTCCTTCTCGCGCTCGAGCCGGTACGCGATGATGAGGGTGTTGGCGGCGACCGCGACGCTCGGGTAGCGCACGCGCGGCGGACCGCTCTTCGACTTGGTGGGCGCCGTGTAGTCGGTGAGGCGCGTCTCCGGGCCCAGCGTGTCGAGGTCGAACGACAGGCGGCGCGTGAAGAGGTCGTAGTCGCCCTCCTTGTCGCGATCGTCCTGCCACACCACGTGGAAGGCCTGCGGTCCCTTCTCGATCGCGGGCCAGAACTGCCCGGGGCGCGCGGCGCCGACGAGGACGCTCTGCCCCTTGTTCTTGTCGATGCGGCCGTCGCCGTCGAGGAGGCGCGCACGGACGCCGGCCTCCTTGCCCTTCTCGTCCCAGTAGAGGAGGACGAGGCGATCGGTGCCGACCGACGCGAGCTGCGGCCGGCTCGCCGAGGCGGCCTCGGGCGTGAAGTCGCGCACCGGCGTGAGCGGCTTTCCCGTCGGGTCGAGCATCGTGCCGTAGACGTGGTCGCGCTTGTCCTGCTCGTGGTCGTCGAGCCAGGTCACGAGCGCGCCCTTCGACGTCGCGGCGATCGCCGGGCGCTCGGCACGCTTCTCGGTCTGGAAACGCGGACGGGAGAACGCGGCGGGCCTGCACGGCCCGGTCGCCTTCTCCGCGACCTTCGTCTGATCGATGAACACGCCGCCGATGCGCGCGGCCATGCCGCCCATCGCGACGGCCTCCTCGAACTTCTTCTTCGCCTCGGCCCAGCTGCCGGCCGTGTAGAGCTTCTGGCCCTCGGCGATGACGGGCGCCCACTTCGGCTCGTCGACCGAGGGACCGACGGCGGGCGTGCCCGAAGGGTCCGCGCTCGGCACCAGCGTCGCCGTGGACTGCACGACCGGCGCGAACACCTGCGGGCTGAGGAAGCGCACCCAGACGAAGATGGCGGTCGAGAGCGCGCCGGCGAGCGCGACCGCGGAGACCACCATCCGCACCGGCGAGACGCGCCGCGACGGCAGCGGCGTCTCCGACTCGGAGGTCGGCGGCACGTCGGCGGACGCGCGCGTGACGAGCGGCAGCGGCAGCGACGCGTCGCTGCCGACGCTGCCGCGCGCGCCGTTGCCGTTGACCACCGCGTGATCGCCCACGCGGCGTGCGCTCGCGGGCGCCATGGGCACCACGGCGAGGCCTTCGCCGGTCGCAGCCAGCGCCGCGGGCGCATGGCCGCCGGAGCCGGGCAGCGCTCCGCCCGACATATGACTGGGCATCTGGTTGGGGAAGCTCGCGCTCGAGTGAGGGCGCTGGCCCCATGCCTCGACGAACGCGTCCGCCAGCTCCTTCGCCGACTGGTAGCGCTTGTTCGGGTCGCGCTCGAGGCACTTCCGGAACCATGCGTCGAAGGCCGGCGGCAGGTCGGCGCGCGCCTGCGACGGCACGGGGATCGGCCCGGTCGCGATCGACGCGAAGGTCATCGCGACGCCCTGGTCCATGTTCCAGACCGGGCGGCCGATGAGGCACTCGTAGGCCATGCAGCCGAGCGCCCAGAGATCGGCGCGGTGATCGACGTTCCCCTGCCCCTTCACCTGCTCGGGGGACATGTACGCGGGCGTTCCGAAGACGGCGCCCTCGCGCGTGAGGCGCTTCTGCTGCTTCTCCTCCGGGTTCACGGGCGCGTAGAACTTCGCGAGCCCGAAATCGAGGATCTTGCAGATGTCGTCGCCGTCCTCGCCCTTGGTGAGGAAGATGTTCTCGGGCTTGAGGTCGCGGTGAACGATGCCCGCGGCGTGCGCCTTCACGAGGCCGCGCGCGGTGTGCACCACGACGCGGATCGTCGTCTCGACGTCGATGATGCGGACACGCGCCATCCGGTCGTAGAGCGACTCGCCCTCGAGCAGCTCCATCGCGATGAACGGGCGGCCGTCGTCGAGGCGCCCGGAGTCGTAGACGTCGACGATGTACGGGCTCTTCACGCTCGCGGCCGCGCGCGCCTCGCGGAAGAAACGCTCGATGACGATGGTGGACGCGGCGAGCTCGGCCGCGAGGACCTTCACCGCCACCTTCTTGCCGAGCGACAGCTGCTCGGCCTCGTAGACCGCCGCCATGCCGCCGCGACCGATCTCCCGCACGACGCGGTATTTCCCGACCAGGACGGTCCCGACCGGGATCTTCGACTCGTTCGTGGCCATGTGTGGGTTCGGGGCGGAGCCGGGCAAAATGCTACGCCGTTTCACCGGGAAACGAAAAGGCTTACCGTAAGGGTCGTGGAGGGAGATGCTCGTGAGCGGCTCGCGGCCATCGGCGAGATCGCGGCGGAGGTCGCGCACGAGCTCAGGAACGCCCTGCAGATCATCTCCGCCAACGTCTACCTGGCGAAGCAGAGCACCGGCCCCGAGGGGCCGAGCCTGCCTTTCCTCGCGAAGATCGAGAAGAACGCCCGGCTGGCGCACGGGATCGTCGACGATCTCATGGCCCTGGCGCGCGGCGAGCCCGCCCATGCGGAGCCCGTCCTGCTCGTCGAGGTCCTCGTCGCCGCACGCGAGGATCTCCCCGAGCCGGGCGCCGACTACGTCGATCGGCTCGCGGCGCCGGGCCTCCAGGTCCGGGCGCACGTCGGCCTCCTATCTCGACTGTTCCACGTGCTCTACGAGAACGCGATCGGAGCGACCGCGCCGCGACGGCCGAGGATCGAGACGCGCGCGCGCGTGGAGGGCGGCCGCGTGATCGTCGAGGTCGCCGACGACGGCCCCGGCGTCCCGCCCGACATCGCGAGCACCCTCTTCGAGCCGCTCGTGACCGCGCGCGCAGGCGGCACCGGCCTCGGCCTCGCCCTCGCCCGGCGCATCGCCGCCGCGCACGGGGGTGCGATCGCGCTCGTCGCCCCCCGCGAGGGCGAGGTCGGCGCGACGTTCCGCATCGAGCTGTCCGCCGGGTCCCCGCCGTGAGCGAGAGGCGCTGGGTCGTCGCGGCGGGCTGCGCCGTCGTGGCCGCGATCGTGATCTGGCTCACGCTCTTCCGCCCGTCGGAGGAGGACCGGATCAAGGCGACGCTCTCGCGCCTGGTCAAGGCGGTGATGGTGAAGGAGGGCGACAACATCCTCTCCCGCACCGCCCGCATCAAGAGCGAGCTGAAGGACGCCGTGGACGATGACGTCCGCGTCGACGTGCCCGACCTCCACATCCGCGTGACCGGCCGCCAGGCCCTCGTCGAGAAGGCGGCGCAGGCAGGCCTGTTCTTCACGTCGGCCGACTGCGAGCTCGTGGGCAGCAGGATCCAGATCGACGAGAGCGCGACGATGGCAAAGGTGGACACGACCGCGGTGTTCACGGGCGTGCGCTCCGGCGAACGTCGGGTCGATCGACGTGACGTCCACTTAATCCTTCGTAAGGACGGAGACTGGCGCGTCAGCACGATCGACGTTCGTGCCGCAGCCGAGTGACCCTGGTATCACTTGTGATGCGTGCGTCGTGCGTCGGCGGCCCTCGGGGCGCTCCTCCTCTTGCTGGCGACCCGCGATGCGCACGCGATCCGTCCGTTCGTCACCGACGACGCGCATACCGTCGGCAAGGCGCACCTCCAGCTCGAGACGTACTGGCGGCGCGACCGCACCAGCGCGCAGCACTGGCTCTTGCCCGCGTTCGGTCCGACCGAGTGGCTCGAGCTGACGCTCGGAGCCGTCCACGGGGTCAACGGCTTCCGGCAGTATCCGGAGAAGCCGACCTACGCGATCGCGGGACCGCTCCTCCAGGGGAAGCTCCTCCTCCACGAGTCGATCCCGAACGAGCCGCCCGGGCTCGCGCTGGTCGTCGGCGGGATCACCGAGGCGGGGACGGGCGGCTTCGAGCCGCCGGGTCTCAGCGGCTTCTCGTACCTCGCTGCGACCCAGGCGTTCTTCAAGGAAGACGACTTCCTCATCCACGCGAACGTGGGCGTCTCGGCGGTGAGCGCAGCGGGCTACGATCCCGCGCGGATCACATGGGGGATCGGCACGCAGGTGGAGACCATCTTCGACTGGCACCTGATCGGCGAGATCTACTCGGGCGATCCGTACGTGCAGGGCTCGGGCGGCGCGTACCAGGCGGGCTTCCGGCAGATCTACAACGATCACCTGCAGCTCGACTTCACGTTCGGCGGCGGCCTCTGGGGCGACGTCCTGACGCCGCCGTTCGTCTCGAGCGGCATCCGGCTCGTCAGCCACGAGCTCTGGTGATCCGGCCGCGGCGGCTGCGGCCCATGCGTTGCTTCGATCCGTGGCCGCCCTCGTCGTCTCGCTGCTCTGCCTCGCGCTGAACGCCTTCTTCGTCGCGGCCGAGTTCGCGCTCGTGAAGGTGAGGGCGTCGCAGATCGCACCGCGTGCGCGGCGCGGCGAGCGCCGGGCGATCGCAGCCCAGAAGGTGCTCGCGCGGCTCGACCGGTACCTGTCGGTCACCCAGCTCGGCATCACCGTCGCGAGCCTCGGGCTCGGCTGGGTCGCGGAGCCCGCGATCGAGGCGCTCGCGGATCGCGCGGCCGTCGCGCTCACGGGAGAGGCGCTCGGATCCGTGGGGCACGTCGTCGTCGACGTCGCCGGCCTCGGGCTCCTCACCTATCTCCATCTCCTGCTCGGCGAGCTCGTGCCGAAGTTCGTGGCCATCCAGTACGCGGAGAAGACCACGCTGGTGTCGGCGCTACCGCTCAGGTTCGTGAACGCGACGCTGCGGCCGCTCCTCTGGGTGCTCGAGCGCTCGCAGGCCGCGGTGCTCCGCATGCTCGGGATGCGCCCGGTGGCGGCGGAGGGAGAGCTGAGCGAGGACGAGATCCTGCACATCCTGGCTTCGAGCGCCGCCCGTTCGCCGGCCGCGCGCGAGACGCAGCGGCTCGTCGAGCGCGTCGTCCGGCTCGAGCGCAAGCCGGTGCGCAACGCGATGGTCCCGCGCGTCGACACGTTCTCGCTTCCGCTGGAGACCACCGGGCCCGAGGCGTACGAGGCCATGCGGCGCGCAGGGTTCTCGCGGATCCCGCTCACGTCCGGCGCTTCGCTCGACGAGGTCGTCGGGTACGCGTACGCGAAGGACTTCTTGCTCGACCCCGCGTCGCGCGACGCCACGAGCCTCGAGCCGTACATGCGCCCGGTGCTGTTCGTCCCGGAGTCGCGCAATGCAGCGAGCGTCCTCAGGGACATGCAGCGCGAGCGCACGCCGTTCGCCGTCGTCGTCGACGAGTACGGCGGCACGAGCGGGATCGTCACGCTCGAAGACCTCGTCGAGGAGGTCTTCGGCGCCATCCAGGACGAGCTCGACACGGAGGCTCCGCTCGTCGAGCCCCGCGGCGAGCGGACATGGGACGTCGACGCGAGCGCGACCACCGACGTCCTCGCCGAGCTCGGGATCCCCATCGAGGAGGAGGACCGCGGCGAGCCGCTCGCCCATGCCGTGATGCGAAGGCTCGGTCACCTCCCGCGGCTCGGTGAGGTCGTCACGCTCGGGCCCGGCATCGAGGCCGAGGTGAGGAAGACGTCTCCGCGCCGCGTCGAACGACTGCGTGTCCGCATGCTCGGCAATGCCTCGGGATCGCGCGACGACGACGAGCACGCGTCGTGACGCGGCCGCCTGCGCCGCTTTCCCGAGCGCGACCGAGACCGTCTTGCGCGAGCGCTCGCCCTGCCCCGCGGCGCGATCGACCGCGCGTGATTCGCCTGCTCCGAACGAGGCCTCGCGCTCACTGGCATGCTTCGTGTAGCGACGTGTCGGGTCGGTCCACCATGAATCCTCGCCCTCTCCGCGCCGCGGACCTCGCAAGCCTCGCCGTCGACTCGATGTGGGAAGCGCTCTTCGACTTGCCGTCGGGCGATTCCCTCGAGCAGTCGGTCTACGTGTTCTTCGACGTCTCGCAGCCTCCCGGACGCGAGTTCGCAGCCTCTGCCCTCGCCCACGAGGAGGGCATCGGTCGCGAGAGCGCGCTCGCGTTCGTCGAGGCGACCGCGGCCGAGGCGCAGTCGCGGGGCGACGCCGTCGGCGTCGGTGCGTTCTTCACCATCGAGGATCTGGTGACGGTACTGTCGCGCTACGTCGTCGACGAGGCGAGCAAGACCGAGCTGACGCGTCTCGCCGCCTGGCTGGACAAGCCGATCCCGCTCGGGACCTGCCGCCTCGTGATCGTCTCCGGGGTCGAGCTCCGGGCGAGCGTGGCGCGCGTCGCGCGCGGACCGCAGCCGGCCGCGCAGTCCGCGATGCTCAATTGATCTTCACTTCGTCGCGCGCCCGACCGCCGTCCGATCGCTGCGGCATCGGGGATGCAACGGCGACGGCCATGTCCAACCGCGATGACCGCCGAGACGACGACGGCGATTTCGCCGAGGCCGTGACATCGGCAAACGCCGACGAGATCCCCTGGGCGCACCCGGCGCTCGAACCGCTGAGCGAAGCGGCACGATTCATCTATGCGTGCCTGGTCGACCGCCGCTCCGAGACCGCGAGGGCGACGCTGCGCGGCGTCGACGTCGTCTGGCGCAACCGCGACGGCGATCGCGGCCGGCAGCTGCTCGGTCGCGAGGCGTTCGAAGAGATCTGCTTCGCCGTGCAGGAGCTGCTCGATTCCGGGCTGCTCATCCTGCGGGACGCGACCAGCGTGCAGACGGGCTGGATACGGCGGCCGTGGGAGGCCGTGAGCTAGGCGGCAGGCTTCGGGCTACGGGCTCCAGGAAGGCAGACGAAGATCTCTCCTTCTCCCTGGAGGCTGCAGCCCGGAGCCTGAAACCTCTCGGTCACACGAACGAGCGCGTCGCTCCGCGACGGCGCCCCGCCCACCCCATGATGAAGAGGACCGCGAGCGCACCGAGGATGCTGCCGATGAACCCCGACGCGTGGAGGTCGAGGATCGGCGCACCCGAGATGAGGTTGCCGACGATGCCGCCGATGAAGGAGCCCACGATGCCGACCAGCGCGGTCGCAACGAGGCCCATCGACTGACGACCCGGCATGATTGCGCGTGCGAGGAATCCGACGATGAGTCCGAACAAGATGAACATCAGGATCGACATTGCTCTGCTCCATTCGCGGCGCTTGGGTGCCGCCCGTCATTCGGGTCGCAAGGCGTGAGCCAGGACCAAGCTCGACCGGGGACAAACCGCAGCCCGTCCGTTGAACGGCGCTGGGCCGGAGACTAAGAAGGTCGGTCCTCGATGCTGCCGATCCGCCTGCGTGGGGCTGCGACGCACAACCTTCGCTCGGTCGACCTCGACCTCGCGCCCGGGTCCCTGGTCGCCCTCACCGGCCCGAGCGGCGCGGGAAAGTCCTCGCTGGCGCTCGATACGCTCTACGCCGAAGGGCAGCGCCGCTTCGTCGAGAGCTTCAGCCCCTATGCGAGACAGTTCCTCGAGCGGCTCGAGCGGCCGCCGGTGCGCACGCTCGATCCGGTCGCCGCGACGGTCGCGGTCGATCGCCGCGCGCCGGTGAAGTCGAGCCGCTCGACCGTCGCGACGTTGACCGACCTCGAGCCGTACCTCGCGGCCCTGTTCGCGTGCGAGGCCGTGCCCATGTGCCCGGACTGCGGGAAGGCCGCGGTGGCGACGAGCGCGCACGACGCGGCCCGACGCGCGGCGAGCGATTTCGGCTCGCGCCGTGCGGTCGTCACCTATCCGGTCCGGGTCGAGTCCGCCGAGGCCTACCTCGAGCTCCGCGAGGGGCTCGCGAAGGACGGGTATCGCCGCCTCGTCCTCGGCGGAAGCGTCCGGGACATCGACGACATCCGCCCGAGCGAGGCGGGTCGCCCCGACGTGGCGGTCGAGGTCGTCGTCGACCGCCTCCAGGTCGGGAAAAGCGAGCTCCGCCGCCTGCAGCAGGCGATCGAGACCGCGTGGGAGCGCGGCGGCGGGCGCGCGGACCTGCGCGCCACCGACCCAGGCGAGGCGATCGCGCACGTGGCCATCGCGCGGGGGCTCGTGTGCCCGTCGTGTGCGCGCGCGTTCGACCCGCCGCGCGCCGGGCTCTTCTCCTACAACTCGCCGCTCGGCGCGTGCGAGGCCTGCCGAGGGTTCGGTCGGGTCATCGCCGTCGACTGGGACAAGGTGATCCCCGACAAGCGCAAGACGATCGCCGGCGGTTGCATCAAGGCGTGGTCGGGCAAGTCGAGCGAGTGGGAGCGAGCCACGCTCCTGAAGTTCGCCAAGCGCAAGAAGATCCCCACCGACGTCCCGTGGGAGCAGCTCTCCGAAGCCCAGCGCCGGATGATCATCGACGGCGAAGGCACGTGGGAGGGCGGCAAGTACCCGGGCGTCGCGGCGTGGTTCAAGTGGCTCGAGGGACGGACGTACAAGATGCACGTCCGCGTCTTCCTCTCGCGCTACCGCGACTACGTGCCGTGCGCGACCTGCAACGGCGCGCGCCTCAACCCGACGGCGCGCTCGTACCACGTCGCCGCGCTCGACCTCGGCTCGTGGCACGGCCTCACCGTCGACGCCGCGCGGGCGCGGCTCGATCGGGTCGAGCCGCAGGGCGCGCAGGGCAAGCGCGTGAAGGCGGAGCTCGCCTCGCGCCTCGCGTACCTCGACGCCGTCGGGCTCTCCTACCTCACGCTCGATCGTCAGGCGCGCACGCTCTCCGGCGGAGAAGCCCAGCGCGCCTCGCTCACCACCGCGCTCGGCGCGTCGCTCACCGGGACGCTGTTCGTGCTCGACGAGCCGACCGTCGGCCTCCACGCCACGGACATCCCGCGGCTCGCCGGCGCGATGACCGATCTCGCGAAGGCGGGCAACACCGTCCTCGTGATCGAGCACGATCGCGGCGTCGTCGAGCGCGCCGACCGCGTCGTCGAGCTGGGGCCCGGCGCAGGCCCCCGCGGCGGCACGATCCTCTTCGACGGCACGCCCGATGCGCTCGTGAAGACCGACACGCCCACCGGCCGCGCATGGCGGAAGGACCGCGCGCGGGCCGAGCGCGGCCGCAAGGAGCCGCGCGGCACGATCGAGATCCGGGGCGCGCGCGAGAACAACCTGCGCTGCGACGAGGTGAACGTCCCGCTCGGCGTCCTGTGCGCGATCACCGGCCCGTCGGGCTCGGGGAAGAGCACGCTCGCCGAGGACATCATCTATCGCGCCGTGGCCCGCGCGACGGGCGGCACCAACATCCCCAAGCCAGGCCGCTTCGAGACCATCTCCGGGCTCGACGAGATCGAGGCTGCGGTGCTGGTCGACCAGTCGCCGCTCGGGCGCACGGCGCGCGGCAACGCCGCGACGTACACGAAGGCGTGGGACCGCATCCGCTCGCGGTTCGCCGCGGAGGCCGAGGCGAAGCGGCGCGGGCTCGATCCGGCGAGCTTCTCGTTCAACGTCCCGGGCAAGGGCCGCTGCGAGGCGTGCTCGGGCGAGGGCTACGAGACGGTCGAGATGCAGTTCCTCGCGGACGTGATGCTCCTCTGCCCGGTCTGCCAGGGAAAGCGCTTCAACGCCGAGGTCCTCGCGGTCCGGAGCCAGGGCAAGACCGTCGCCGACGTGCTCGCGATGACCGTCGAAGAGGCGCTCGCGATCTTCTCGCCGAAGAACGACCGCGACTACGTGCTCGAGAAGTGCCTCGAGCCGCTCGCGCGCGTGGGCCTCGGATACCTCCCCCTCGGCCAGCCCCTCTCCACCCTCTCCGGCGGCGAGGCGCAGCGGCTCAAGCTCGCGCGCGCCCTCGGACAGGACGCGAAGGGCACCCTCTTCGTCGTCGACGAGCCGAGCGCCGGGCTCCACGCCGAGGACGCCGAGCACGTCGTCGCCGCGCTCCGCCACCTCGTCGACGAGGGCGCGAGCGTCGTCATGGTCGAGCACGATCTCTCGGTCGTGCGCGAGGCCGATTGGGTGATCGATCTCGGACCGGGCGGCGGCCCGCACGGCGGCGTCGTCGTCGCCGAGGGCACGCCTGAGCGGGTCGCACGTGCGGCCACGAAGACCGGCGAGGCGCTCCGCGCGACGCACGAGGCCGCCTCCCGCCCTTCGCCCGAGAAGCGACAGGAGGCCGGCCCGGACGCGATCGTCGTCTCGCACGCCCGCGAGCACAACCTGAAGGATGTATCTTGCAAGATCCCGCACGGGAAGCTGTGCGTCGTCACCGGCCCATCGGGCTCGGGCAAGAGCTCGCTGTCGTTCGACGTCGTCTTCGCCGAGGGGCAGCGCCGCTTCATGGAGACGCTGACGCCGTACGCGCGGCAGTTCCTCCCCACGCTGCCGCGCCCCGACGTCGATCTCGTCACCGGCGTACCGCCTTCGATCGCGCTCGAGCAGCGCACCGCGCGCGCGGGCGCGAACTCCACCGTGGCGACGGTCACCGAGATCGCGCACTACCTCCGCCTGCTCTACGCGAAGGTCGGCGATCTCTACTGCCCCGACTGCAACGAGCGCGTGGAGGCGAGCTCGCCCGACGAGCTCTTCGCGCGCCTCCGGACCCTGAAAGGCAAGCGCACCCTCTACGCCCCCGCGGTCCGCGAGCGCAAGGGCACGTACCTCGACGTGTTCACCAGCGCATCGCGCGCGGGCGTCGCCAGCGCACGCGTCGACGGTGCGATCGTCGCGGTCGATCCTCCGCCGAAGCTCACGAAGGCCAAGGAGCACTCGATCGACCTCATCGTCTTCTACGGCGCGATGAGCGACCTCGATCGCGCGACCTTCGACCGTGCGCTCGCGTGGGGCGAGGGCGCGGTGCGCGTCGGCCCGGGCACGCCGACGGCGAGGCGGGCCGCGGGCGAGGAGATCTTCTCCACCGCGCGCGCGTGTCCTTCGTGCGGGCAGGGCATCCCCGAGCTCGATCCGCGCTGGTTCTCCTTCAACACGAAGCAGGGCCGGTGCGAGGCGTGCGAGGGCACGGGCATCCGCGGCGGCTACGCGGACATGGAGGAGGAGGCCGGCTCCGCCCCGCAGGAGAAGTGCCGGACGTGCAAGGGCGACCGCCTCGCCCCCATCCCGCGGAGCGTCCGCCTCGGGGGCGAGACGTACCCGCGCATGATGGAGCGGAGCGTCGCGAGCGCGGCGAGGAAGGCGATGTCCCTCGAGCTCGGCGGCAAGGCCGCGGAGATCGCGAAGGCGCCGCTCGCCGAGCTCCGCCGCCGCCTCGCGTTCGTCGAGCAGGTCGGGCTCGGGTACCTGGGGCTCGGCCGCGCCGCGGGCACGCTCTCCGGAGGCGAGATGCAGCGCCTCCGCCTCTCGGCGCAGCTCGGCAGCGGCCTCACCGGCGCGCTGTACGTCCTCGACGAGCCGACCATCGGCCTCCATCCCCGCGACACCAAGCGCCTCATCGGCAACCTCCGTGCGCTCGTCGATACCGGCTCGACGGTGCTCGTCGTCGAGCACGACGCGGAGACGATCATGGCCGCGGACCACCTGACCGATCTCGGCCCCGGCGGCGGCAAGGGCGGCGGGCACATCGTGGCCGAGGGACCTCCGGCGCGCGTGCTCGCGACCCCGGAGTCGCCCACCGGCAAGGCCCTCCGCGATCCGCTCGGCATCGTGCGCAAGAAGCGGTCGATGAGCGACGCGTGGATCGAGCTCGAGGGCGCGCGCGCGCACAACCTGAAGGGCGTCACGTTCCGCGTGCCCATCGGGCGCATGTGCGTCGTCGCGGGCGTCTCGGGCTCGGGCAAGAGCACGCTCGTGTCGAAGGTGTTCTTCCCTGCCCTGCGCAAGCAGCTGAAGCTCGTCGCCGACACGCCGGGCGCGCACTCGTCGATCAAGGTGCCGAAGATCGTGCGCCGCGCGCTCGCGGTCGATCAGTCGCCGATCGGCCGCACGCCGCGCTCGGTCCCCGCCACGTTCCTCGGCGTCTGGGACGAGATCCGCAAGCTGTTCGCCTCGCTCCCCGAGTCGAAGATGCGCGGCTACACCCCCGCGCGCTTCTCCTTCAACACCCCCGCCGGCGGCCGCTGCACCGCCTGCGACGGCCAGGGCGCGATCGTCGCCGAGATGGCGTTCCTCCCGCAGGTGGTGACTCCGTGCGAGACATGCCAGGGCGCGCGCTTCGAGCCGGCGACGCTCGACGTGAAGTGGGCCGGCCTGTCGATCGGCGATGTGCTCAAGCTCTCGGCGGAGGACGCCGCGCGCGTGTTCGCGGCGCATCCGAAGATCGCACGCCCGCTCGCGACGCTGACCGAGCTCGGCGTCGGGTACCTCTCGATCGGCCAGGGGTCGAACACCCTCTCGGGCGGCGAGGCGCAGCGCCTCAAGCTCGCGAGCGAGCTGACTGCCGGCATGGCGCACGAGCCCACGGTCTACGTCCTCGACGAGCCGACCACCGGCCTGCATCTCTCCGACGTCGGCCGTCTCGTGAAGGTGCTGGATCGCCTCGTCGAGCGCGGCGACACGCTCGTCATCGTCGAGCACCACCCCGACGTGATCGCGAACGCCGACTGGGTCGTCGAGCTCGGTCCCGAGGCGGGCGAGGACGGCGGCACGATCGTGTTCGAGGGTGAGCCGGCGGCGCTCCAGAAGAAGAAGACGGCGACGGGCACCGCGCTGCGACAGACTGCGATCGCGAATGCTCGTGGTGACCGGGTGCGCGAGGCACACGATCCTGCGTAGCGACGCGCCACATCCAGGACCACGCTCCTCGCGGACTTTTCTCGCCTCCATCCGAGGCATGCACGATGCACCTCGCTGCTCACGAAAGAGGTAGGCAGTCGTGGATCGTGGTCTTGCAACCGTCATCACCTTGGTCTCGGGTCTCGCGGTGTCGGTCGCGCAAGCGTGCAGCGGCGACGACGTGCACCCGCCGGTGACGAGCCAGATCGGCAACGCGCCGCGGCCGGACGTCGGCGCCGGCACGGGCACCGGCCCCGGCGCGACCCCGATCGGCGCGTCCGCCGACGGGGGCGCCGATGCCGGCGACGCCGGTGACGCCGGTGACGCCGGTGATGCCGGCGCGGACGGAGGCGACGGAGGCGATGCGGGCGACGGCGCGCCCTGAACGACCGCTCAATACAGACAGCAGAGCGAGCCCGTCCAGTGCTTGCCGGTGCCGTAGCACGACGAGTACGTGCCGGCGACGCACTGTACGGCGCCATCCATGCAGCACTTCGTTCCCGTCCACTTCATGCCCGATCCGTAGCAGGACGAATACGTCCCCTCGACGCAGGTCTGCGAGCCCGATACGCAGCACACCTCGCCGGTCCACTTCATCCCCGAGCCGTAGCAAGAGGAGTACGTGCCGGCGGTGCACGTGACGGGGCCGTCGAGGCAGCACTGCGATCCGGTCCACGTCATGCCGCTGCCGTAGCAGCTCGAGTACGTCCCGCCGACGCACACCTTGCCTCCGCTCGATCCGCCCGAGGAGCTGCTCGAGGAGGACGACGACCCGCCCGAGCTCGAACCGCCGGACGAGGAGGAAGAAGAAGAGGAGGAGGAGGACGACGAGCTCTCTCCGCAGAACGTCTTGCGCGGGCGCGCGCAAGCGACCTCGGCGCTCGCGCACGCGCCGTCGACGCAAGCCGCGGCGAGGTACGAGCTGCCGCTCGAACAGTCGCAGCAGGTCGGCTTGCAGTCCGCGTAGGACGAGCAGGCGCTGCCGGCGGACTTCGTCCCCTTGAGCTTCTCGGGGCTCGAGGGGCACCCTCCGTTCACCTGCTCGGCCTGCGAGGAGACGTTGCTCGACGACGAAGACGGATCGGCGCCCGGGCTCGTCGGATCGGTGCTCTGACCGCCGCTCGAGCCCGAGGTCAGGTCGCTGTTGTCGCTGCCGCCGCTGCAAGCGAAGAGGAAGAAGGGGATGAGCCAGCGAATCTTCATGGCCGCGCGACCTGGCAACTCGCGTACCGGACGAAGAGTCGCGCACTTGGCCGCGCGCAGGTGCCGTCGCGGCGCGACAAGCGCCACGCTGGCGCAACGAAAATGGCGCTGCGCCGCGCCCACCCCGACGAACCGAGCGGTCGGGTAGATCGAACCAGCCCGTCCTCCGTAGAAGGCGCTTGCCGTAGTCTGTCCCGAGGGTCCCCGATGAAAGAAAAGACGCTGCTCTACAGCGCGCTCACCGCGACCGCGATCGCCGCCGCCTACGGCGTCTATCGGGGGCACCAGCCGGCGGCGCGCATCGAGATCGCGCCGGTCTCGCTGTCCGATTCGAGCCAGCCCGTGGCGCGCGCCGAGGTGCCCATCCGGCTCACGGCATCGGACGGGACAGGGCTCCGGCTGGCCGCGGTGAAGGCGTCGGCGGCGATCGAGGACCCGCTCGCCCTCACCGAGCTGCACCTGACGTTCGAGAACCCCGAGGACCGCGTCCTCGAAGGCACCTTCCAGATCACCCTCCCGCAGGGCGCTTCGCTCAGCCGCTTCGCGATGAAGGTCGGCGACCAGTGGCAGGAGGGCGAGGTCGTCGAGAAGCAGGCGGCGCGGCGTGCGTACGAGGACTTCCTCCACCGCCGGCAGGACCCCGCGCTGATGGAGCAGGCGGGCGGCAACGAGTTCACTGCGCGCGTCTTCCCCATCCCGGCACGCGGAAAGAAGGAGATCGTCCTCGCGTACTCGGAGGTGCTCGAGGCCGGAGCGTCGTACACCGTCCCGCTCCGGGGGCTGCCGATGCTCGGCTCGCTCGACATCGACGTGCGCGCGAACGCCAAGTCGGACGCGACCTGGGCGCTCCACCAGACGCAGGTGACGCCGGCGGGCGACTTCGTGGTCGAGGCGCGCAACATCCCGCGGAGCGCGGGCCTGCGGAGCGGCGAGCTGGCGATGATGCGCGTGGTCCCGTTCACCTCGTCGCGGCCCGAGCCGCTCGCCTCCGCCGTCGTCCTCGTCGACACGAGCGCGTCGCGGGCGCTCGGGCTCGACGAGCAGGCGCGCCTCGTCCAGCGCGTGCTCGGCAAGCTGCCGGGCGACACGAAGGTCGTGGTCGCATGCTTCGATCAAGAGGTCGTGCCGCTGTACGAGGGCACCGCCGGCGGCTTCGGGGAGCGCGACGTGTCGGCGATCATCGCGCGCGGCGCGCTCGGCGCGTCGGACTTCGAGGCGGCGCTCGCGTGGGCGGGCGACCAGGCGAAGAAGGCGAGGTCGAAGCGTGTGGTCGTCGTGGGCGACGGCGTGGCGACCGCCGGTGAGGTCGACGGACAGAAGCTCAAGGCCAAGGTCGAGGCCCTCCGCACGGCGGGCGTCGAGCGCATCGACGCGATCGCCGTCGGCGGCATCCGCGACGACGCGTTCCTCCGCGGGCTCGTGCGCGGCGTGCTCGACCGCGACGGTGTCGTGCTCGACGCGAAGCTCGGGCCGGAGGCGCTCGCCCGCCGTCTCGGCGAGGCGACGAGCTCGGGCGTCGCGGTGACGGTGGACGATGCGACGTGGTCGTGGCCGAAGAACATCGACGGCCTGCAGGCGGGCGACGAGGTGATCGTCTACGCGCAGATCGATCCGGCCAAGCGCGCTCGCGTCCACGTGGGCACGCAGCAGTTCGATCAGGACCTGCGCTCGATCGATCGGCCGCTGCTCGAGCGCGCGTGGGCGCAGGCGAAGATCGCGAGCCTCGTCGAGGCGCCCACCGACGATCCCGTCACGACGAAGAGACAGATCGTCGCGCTCTCCACGCGCCATCGCGTGCTCTCCCCGCACACCGCGATGCTCGTCCTCGAGACCGACGCCGACTACCGCCGCTTCGGCATCGACCGCACGGCGAACGTCGACATCCTCGCGGTGCAGGGCGGCCACGTGGCCGTCGTGCAGGGGGGTCGCACGGGCTGGATGGACGAGAGGAAGAACGAGCAGAGGCGGGCGATCGTCGACGCGCCGGCGAAGGACGAGGCGGAGGAGTCGAAGCCCGCGGACACGTCTGCGCCGGAGACGAAGACGGTCACGACCGAGGGCGGCGAGCGCGAACAGACGCGCGGCGACGTCGCCGGCGGCAAGCTCAAAGGCACCGGCACCGGCGCCGGCGGTGGCGGAGCGCCGGCGGGCCTCGCCCAGGGGCGCGCCGCGGCGGTGCCCCCCGTCCCCGAGCCGTCGGTCGATGCGACGCTCGAGCGCGCGAAGAAGGAGGCGCCGGCCAAGCCGCGCAGGATCGGCGCGGCGACGGGCGACGACGGCGACGACGAGACGCGGAAGGCGCTCGATGCGCTGCAGAAGGCGCAGCGCGACTCGGACGGCTTCCTCGACGGCAACGCGGAGGACCAGCGCCCGCGGCGCGCCGAGGCGCCGCCTCCGCCGCCGGCCCCGCGGCCGATGGCGCCGAGGCCGATCGGCCCGGCCGCGACCGCAACGGCCGCGACCACGCCGACAGCCGCCGCATCCGCGTGGCACGCCGCCGGGGCCACCGGCAACGTGCGCCAGGGGGCGCTCGTGGTGCAGGCCGGGATCGCGCAGGACGAGGCGATGCGCGTCGTCCGGCAGGGCCTGCCGCGCATGCGTGCATGTTACACGCAAACGCTGCAAGCGAGCCCGACGCTCCGAGGCGAGATCACCGTCGACGTCACGATCGATCGCCTCGGCGAGGTGAAGAGCGCGGTCGCCACGCGCTCGAGCGGCGACGGCGCGCTCGACGCCTGCGCGCTCGGGACGCTCCGCTCGCTCCGCTTCCCCGCGCCCGGCACCGGCGATGCCCGGTTCTCGACCAGCTTCGACTTCGTGCCCGGCCAGGGCGCGCCGATCGCGAACGCCGACGACGCCCCCTCCCCCTTCGCCGGCGTCCCGCAGACGCAGACCCCGCAGGCGGCGCCGTACGAGGGCCGCTTCAAGGTGGTGATGGATCACCTCGCCCGCGGCGACAAGGACGCGGCCTTCGCCGAGGCGAACAAGTGGCGCGCGGAGCAGCCGGGCGACGTGATGGCGCTCGTCGCGCTCGGCGAGGTGATGGAGGCGAAGGGCGAGGTCCGTACCGCCGCGCGCGCGTACGGCTCGATCCTCGAGCTCTTCTCCGCGCGCGCCGACTCGCGCCGCTTCGCCGGCGAGCGGCTCGAGCGCTTGAAGGACGCGGCGGCGCTGCGCCTCGCCGCCGACACGTACGGCAAGGCGGCGGAGCAACGGCCGGATCATCCGGCGAGCCACCGCCTCTACGCGTTCACGCTGCTCAAGCTCGGCGAGCACGAGAAGGCCTTCGAGGCGATGAAGGCCGGGGCCCAGCGTCGCTATCCGGCGGGGCGCTTCGCCGGCGTGGAGCGGATCCTCTCGGAGGACCTCGGGCTCATCGCGTCGGCGTGGTCGCACGCCCAGCCGAGCCGGGCGGGCGAGATCGAGTCGAAGCTCCGCGCTGCGGGCGGCACGATCGAACACGAGCCGAGCCTCCGCTTCGTGCTCGTCTGGGAGACCGACGCGAACGACGTCGACTTCCACATCTACGATGCGCGCGGCGGCCACGCCTACTACGGCAACCGCGACCTGCCCTCGGGCGGCTCGCTCTACGCCGACGTCACGACGGGCTACGGCCCCGAGTGCTTCACCATCCGCGGCGCGCGCGAGCGCCGCGCCTATCCGTACACCCTCCAGGCCCACTACTACTCCCGGGGCCCGATGGGCTACGGGATGGGCAAGCTCGAGATCGTCGAGCACGACGGTCGCGGCAACCTCACCTTCGAGGAGCGCCCGTTCGTCGTCATGCAGGACCGTGCGTACGTCGATCTCGGCACCGTCGATCGCGACAAGCCCGCGACGACCGCTTTGCTGAAGTAGCGATTCCCGCTATCAAAGCGGGGTGAGCGCCGCGACCAAGCCAGACGACTCCGCTCTTCGCGAAGCTCGACCGAGCGGCGAGCGGGAGCCGGGCGACGAGGAGAAGAAGAAGCCCCTCCGGGAGCCCCCGACGATCTGGCAGCGCGCGACCTACCGCTGGACGGCGATCACCGCCGTGATGGCGGCGCTCCTCGTCCTCTACACGCAGCATCCGTACTACGGCAACGCGCAGTTCGCGCCGTGGCGCTCGGTCTACCCGGTCGCGTTCGTCCTCTGGCTCGCGTTCGGCCTCTTCTACGTCAAGGCGACGCTCGAGAAGTTCCACCAGCGCCGGTACGTCGTGCGCGACGGCGGCCTCCACCTCCTCATGCTCGCGAAGGTGGGGTTCGAGGACGTGCTCTCGCGCGGCCAGTGGCGGGCCGTCACCTTGTTCGGTGGCGGAGCCGCCGTCCTCGGAGCCATGCGCGCCCTCAGGCCGCCGACGAGCATCTGGCGCCACGAGTACGTGAGCGTGGCGCTGTACGCGAGCGCCGCGATCACCGTGCTGCTCCTCGTGCGCTGCCTCCGTCCCCGCGAGATCTGGCGCAAGATCAAGAACCCGCGCATCCGCACCACGCTGCTCGGCATCTGCGTGAAGGGCTTCTTCACGCCGCTGATGACCGGCTTCGTCGTCGGTCACATCAACTCGTTCTCGCGCGCGTGGCTAGCCCATCACCACCTGACGCCGATCGACTTCAAGCCGCCGCCCGGCACCGGCGCGCTCGCGCAGGTCTCGATGTGGTGGCACCAGGTCGGCTCGCGCCTCGGCGACTTCGTCCCCTCGGGCGCCGATTTCTCGGGCTTCTTCGCCTTCGGCTCGTGGACGCGGCCGGACATCGAGTGGGGCCTCGGCCTCGCGTACGACTTCGTCTTCATGGTCGACTGCGGCTGGGCGCTCGCGGGCTACGCGTCGGAGAGCCGCTGGCTCGGCAACAAGACGCGGAGCGTGGAGCCCACCGCGCTCGGCTGGGTCGCGTGCATCTTCTGCTACCCGCCGTTCAACAACGTGCTCGGCACGTATCTCCCGCTCGAGAACGGACCGGCGGTGTTCACGAGCCCGAACCTCCACCTCGCCTTCCGCGCGGCGACGGTGTTCCTCTTCGCGATCTATGCCTCGGCGACCGTCGCGTTCGGGTGGAAGTTCTCGAACCTCACCAACCGCGGGATCGTCTCGCGCGGCCCGTACCGCTTCGTGCGCCACCCCGCGTACCTCTGCAAGTGCTCGGCGTGGTGGCTCGAGCACATCCCGACGATCACCCTCGTGAAGGCGTTCTTCCTCACGCTGCTCTGCGGGGTCTATGCCCTCCGCGCCTGGACCGAGGAGCGCCACCTGAGCCGAGACCCGGACTACGTCGCCTACAAGAAGAAGACGCCATGGGTGTTGTTCCCCGGCGTGTACTGACGTGTAGGTCACCTTTTCGGCGCACGGCTTGCACCCGTCCCGCGTAGCCTTGGGCTCTCGAGGGAGGACACGATCATGCGCGCGACGTTCGGCCTTGCTTCGCTGACGGTGGTGACCGGTTTCTGCCTGGTGCAGGCGTGCTCCAGTGATGACGCGGCCCCACAGGCGGACGCGGATGCGGGGGACAATGCCAGCAGCTCCTCGTCCTCTTCGAGCTCGTCGAGCTCGTCGGGAGGGTCGACGTCGTCCTCGTCGTCGAGCGGATCGACGACCGACGGCGGGACCGACGGAGGCTCCGACGGCGGCAAGACCGACGGGGGCAAGTCCGCGATGACCTTCTTCGTGTCGAGCAAGGGCAACGCGAACAAGGACGGCAACCTGGGCGGCCTGACGGGCGCCGACAAGCTGTGTCAGGACCTCGCGACGGCCGTCGGCGGCGGCGATCACACGTGGGCCGCGTACCTGAGCACCAACGGCGGACAGGGTGTCGACGCGAAGGACCGGATCGGCAAGGGGCCGTGGCAGAACCAGAAGGGCGTGGTCATCGCGAAGGACGTCGCCGCGCTCACGGCGCAGGGGTTCAACATCAAGGGGGCGGACATCGTCGACGAGACGGGCAAGGCGGTCCCTGCCGCCGAGCACGACATCCTCACCGGCACCGATGGGGACGGGACCGCGAACAACAACACTTGCCAGAACTGGACGTCGGGCAACAACGGCCAGGCGCGCGTCGGCCACTCCGACTCGGACACGACAGCACAGCCGGCCGGCGATACGTGGAGCGGCGCGCACAACGCCGGCTGCTCGGCCAATGCGATCAAGAACGCCGGCGGAGCAGGGCGCATCTACTGCTTCGCCAAGGACTGATCGGCGCGCTACACCTAGACCATGGCTGATATCGCGCAGGCGCTCCGTGCCGCCGTCGCCGGCGGGCATGCGGCGAAGCTCATCGGTTCTGCGGCCGCGATCTTCGAGGCCGGAGGCAAGCGCCTCCTCTCGCCCGCCTCGCAGAGCACGATGCGCGTCCTCGCCGAGCGCGGCGCCGCGAACGTGCTCGCGGCGGCGACCGGCCCGCTCCTCCCGCCGGGCCTCTCGCCGGCGAAGCTCATCGGCAGCGGCGCGCGCGCGACCGCCGCGGTCGTGAAGGGCGGCGCGCGCGTCGCGGCGCGCGAGATCGCGAAGGGCGCCGGGAAGGCCGCGGGCATCGGGTTCGTGATCGACGGCGCGGTCGCGACCGTCGAGGGCGTGATGGCCATGCGCGCGGGCACGATGGACAAGGAGCAGGCGGTCAAGCACGTCGTCACCGAGGCGGCGACCGGCGCGGTCGCGACCGGGGCCGGCGTCCTGCTCGGCACGGGCCTCGTCGCGCTCACGGGAGGCGCCGCCGCCCCCGTCGTGTTCGCGGTCGGCGCGATGGGCGCGATCGGAGCGAAGCGCGTGCTCAAACAGTGGGTCGCCTGACCGAAGGCGCGCTCGTGCCCGCGTTCGCGCCGACGGCTGGTACACTCTCGACCATGCTTCGCCGCGTTCTTCCCTTCGTCGTGCCCCTCGGCATCGGTGCGCTCGGCTTCGCCGCGCTCGTCGCATGCAACAGCGCCGACTTCACCCCGGCTCCGACGATCGACTGCAGCAAGACCCAGTGCACGTGCGAGCAGGATCCCTCGCAGCCGACCTGCAAGGGCTACAGCGGCCAGCCCGAAGGCGGCACGCCGGACCTGGATGCCGGCCCGGCGCTCGACGCCGCGTCCGATGCCGCGACGGACGCCGGCGACGACGGCGCGACCGACGCGGGCGAAGACGCCGACGCTTCGTAGCCCGCGACCTCCCCCCGGCTCAGAATCAGACCACGAGCTCCTCGACGCGCACGCCGGGCATACCTTCGAAGCGCGCCTTCTCCACCGTGAGCACGGCGCGCTCCGAGGCGAGCGCGTGTGCCGCAACGATCGCGTCGAGCGGCACCGGGATCCCCGCCGGCGGATCGAGTGACAGCAGCTTCTCCGTCACGTCGGCCGTCCACGGCGTCCGCGGGAGCGCCGGCTCCAGGATCGCCCAGCGCTCCCGCGCGCCCTGCGACGCCAGCCCGGCCACCTCGCGCGCGACATGCACGAGCACGGGCTCGGGCACCGTCACCTCGCGCTTGCTGTAGAGCGCAAGGAGCTCGATGGCCGTGCGATTGCCCCGCACGATCTCGAGGAGCACGGAATGATCGACGACGTATCTCATCGGTCCCGCTGCGTCTTCAGGACGGTCTCGCGCAGCCTCGCGATGAGGTCGGGATGCCACTCGTCGCGCTGGTTCTCGACCACCCGGGAGAGGACGTAGACGATGAACCGGCTCCGCGACATCCCTCGCCTCGCCGCCTCCACGTCGAGCGCATGGAGGAGCTCCTTCGACAGATTCACACTCGTGGCCATGCGCCGCCCTTCGGCCGCCCGGAGGAATGGTTGCGCACGAAATCACCGTCCCCGGTCCCCGGGCCTCGCCCACCGAGGCCCGATGCATTCACATCTCGATGCATCCAGAACCGATGCATCCAGAACCGATGCATCGAACGCCGCGCCCTGACGGGCGGCGAGGGCTCGCGCGCCATTCGGCAGCGATGCGAGGGCATCGAAAACGGATGCATCTGAATGTCGATGCATCGATGCATTCGGCGGAGCCCGCGGCGGAGACCGAGAGATCGGGGGATGGTGCGACGCAGCACCATCACGCCAACAACAGGCATATGTGACACGATTTACGTTGCGCTCTCCATGTTGCAGTGCAACATAGCCCCACCCTCATGCTCCCCAACGTCGCAATCAAGAGCACCGGCCTCTTCGTCCCCGAGATCGAGCTGACCAACGCGGCCCTGCGCGCCCGCCTGCCGAACGAGGCGGACGCGATCGACAAGCTCGAGGCCTCGTCGGCGATCAAGACGCGCTTCCTGGCGCCCGACGAGTGGGCGACGAGCGATCTCGCGGTGCGCGCGGCGCGGCAGGCGCTGTCGCGCGGCCGCGTGTCCCCGGAGGAGGTGGATCTGATCGTCGTGGGGACCGACTCGCCGGACTACCTGACCCCGTCGACCTCGGTCGTCGTGCAGCACAAGCTGGGTGCGCCGAAGGCCGGGACGTTCGACGTCGGCTGCGCCTGCGCATCGTTCCCGACCGCGCTCTCGGCCGCGCGTGGCCTGATGGGCGCGAACGCGTGGATGAAGAACGTCCTCGTGATCGGCGCGTACCGGATGAGCAAGCTCTCGGATCCGAACGACATCATGTCGTTCTTCTACGGTGACGGCGCGGGCGCGGCGCTTCTCCAGCGGTCGGACACGCCGGGCATCCTTGGTACGGCGTTCCGGGCCGACGGCGCGTTCGCCAAGCACTGGCTCATCGCGAGCGGCGGGACGGCCGAGCCCTCGAGCGAGGAGTCCGTCCGCGCGGGGCGCACGAAGGTGCGCATGCTCGAGAAGTACCCGCCGGAGATCAACGAGGAGGGCTGGCCATGGCTCGTGAAGACCGTCGCCCAGCGCGAGGGGTTCGGGGCCTCGGACATCGACCTCGTGATCTTCACGCAGGTGCGTCGGCGCACCATCGAGAAGGTGATGAAGACGCTCGGGCTGCCGATGGACAGGACCCACACCATCATGGAGAAGTGGGGGTACACCGGCTCGGCTTGCATCCCGATGGCGCTGCACGATGCGATCACGGCAGGCCGGGTGGAGAAGGGCGACCTCGTCGTCCTGGTGGGCTCGGGCGTCGGGCACAACCAGGCCGCCGTCGCCGTGCGGATCACGGACGCCCTCGTACGGTGACCGGCGGGAGCGCTATGCTCCGGCGTCCATGACGAAGCACACCGTCGACGACCCGTTCACGGGCGAGACCGCCGTCACCATCGACCAGGCCGACGATGCGGAGATCGGCAAGGTCCTCGACGCCGCGCAGCGTGCGGCCCGCGAGCTGCGCCGGATGACCGTGGAGGAGCGGGTCGCGCTCTGCGATCGCGCGCTCGCGAGGATGGAGGAGAGCGCGGCCTCGATCGCGGCGGACATCACGCGCCAGATGGGCAAGCCACTGTCGCAGGCAAGCGGCGAGGTGAAGGGCATGGCCGGGCGCTGGCGGCACATGCAATCGATCGCGAAGGAGTCGCTCGCGGACGTCGTCCTGCCGGAAAAGGAGGGGTTCGACCGGCGAATCGCGAAGGATCCGCTCGGCGTCGTGCTCGATCTGCCCGCGTGGAACTACCCCCTCCTCACCGCGGTGAACGCGATCGTGCCGGCCGTGCTCGCGGGCAACGCGGTCGTGGTGAAGCACTCGCCGCGCACGCCGCTCTGCGGCGAGCACTTCGCGCGCGCCTTCGCCGCGGCCGGCGCGCCCGAGGCGGTGCAGGCGTTCTTCGCCGACTACGCGACCACCGAGCGCATCGTGGGCGACCCGCGCGTGAACGGCGTCCTCTTCACGGGCTCGGTGCTCGGAGGTCATCGCATCCAGGCGGCGGCGAAGGACCGCTTCATCCCGGTCGGCCTCGAGCTCGGGGGCAACGATCCGGCGTACGTCGCGGCGGACGCGGACCTCGAGAAGACGGTGGAGAACATCGTCGACGGAGCGATCTACAACGCGGGCCAGAGCTGCTGCGCCGTCGAGCGCGTCTACGTGCACCGCGATCTCTACGAGAAGGTCGTCGCGGCATGCGAGCCGCTCGTGCGCGCCTACGTCACGGGAGATCCGCGGGACGAGAAGACGACCCTCGGACCGATCGCCCAGCCGTGGCATCCGAAGGAGCTCGACGAGCTCGTGGCCGATGCGACGGCGGGCGGCGCCAGGTTGATCGCAGGCGGTAGGTCGAGCGGCCGGTTCTTCCCCGCGACGCTGCTCCGGGACGTCCCGCAGGGCGCGAAGCTGATGAGGCAGGAGTCGTTCGGGCCGATCCTCGCGATCCAGCCGGTCGCGTCCGATGACGAGGCGCTCACGAAGATGAACGACTCTTCACTCGGCCTGACCGCGAGCATCTGGACGAAGGACAAGGAGCGCGCGGAGCGCCTGGCGCGCCAGCTCGACTTCGGCACGGTGTACATGAACCGCTGCGACGCGCTCGATCCCGCCCTGCCCTGGACCGGCGTGAAGGACTCCGGACGCGGCGTCACGCTGAGCGCGCTCGGCTTCGACCACCTCACGCGGCCGAAGGCGCTGCACTTCCGTCTGACGTTCTAGAGATGCCAGTGCCCCGCGGCCTCGGGCTGGTACGGGACCGCGAGGATGCGGAAGGTGCGCGTCGTCCACTCGTCGATCTTCCAGGCGATGCGGTCGCCGACGCGCAGGCCGAGCAGCGCCGTACCGACCGCGCTGAGGATCGACAGCGCCGACTGCCAGCGCGGGCTCCACGGGTAGACGAGCGTCACCTCGCGTGAGGTCCCGGTCTCCTCCTCCGTGTACAGCACCTTCGAGTTCATCGTCACGAGCGTCGGCGGGACCGTCTCCGGCGGGGCGATCGTGGCGCGGCGGAGCTCCTCGCGCAGGCGCCTGGCCTCGTTGCGGTAGGCGAGGCCGACCCGCGTCGTGAGCAGGCTCATGAGTCGCTTCTCGTCCAGGGTCGTGATGGTGATCGGAGGCAACATGACGACGCCTTCACATTGAGCCAGCCGCGGCGCTCCGTCAACGAGGCCGGGAATGGAACCCGAGCCGTCGCGGTTGAGTCTGCCGGGTAACGCGCTAGGAGGAGGATCATGGAGCGGCCCACGTGGACGGTCTGGCTGCCGGCCGTCTTCGCCGTGATCGTCGCGAGCTTCGTCGCCGCGACGCTGCTGGCGACATGGCAGATGAGCGCGATCGATCGGAGCGCGCTCGCCATCGCGGAGAACGCCGCGCCCAGCATCGAGAGCCTCGCGGCAACGCGCGTCGAGGTCCGGAACCTCCAGCTCGTGGTCCGCGACCAGCTCGACCGAGGAGCGGCCGGCTTCGACGAGACGCCCATCGAGCGCTCGCAGAGCCTGATCGACGCGGCGCTCAACGACTACCTCACGCTGCCGACGTTCTCCGGCGAGCGAGACCTCTGGCGCGAGGTGCTCGCGGCGAAGAACCGGCTCGACGAGGCGCTGACGCGCCTCGAGCAGGAGGCGGAGCGCGGCAGCATCGAGCAGGCACGGCTCCTCGCCGACGGCGCGCTCGCCGACGCGGTCCTCGATCTGAGCAACGCCATCACGCAGGTCACCGAGCTCAACGCGGCCCACGCGCACGACCTCGCGCTCGACATACGCCGCGTTCGCACGCGCGGCACCAACGCGGCGCTCGCGCTCGACGTCGTCTGCACGCTCATCGCGATCGCCGGCGCGCTCCTCCTTCGCCACCTCGTCCGGACGTACACCGAGCTCGTCGAGGCGCACAGGAACCTCCAGGAGGCGCGCGCCGCGGAGCTCGAGCAGTTCGCGGGCCGGGTCGCTCACGACATCCTGAGCCCGCTCGGCACCGTGGCGCTCGCGCTCGACGTGGCGGACAAGGTCCCCGCGGACCAGCGCGCGACGATCCTCGGACGCGGCGCCCGCGCGGTGGGGCGCGTGAAGCAGCTCGTGAGCGACCTGCTCGCGTTCGCGCGCGCCGGGGCGAAGCCCGAGCCGGGTGCCTCGATCGACATCCGGGAGACGCTGCTCGACCTCGCGGCCGAGCTGGAGCCCGTCGCCGTCGAGCGCGGAATCGACCTGCGCATCGAGCCCGGCAGCGGCGAGGTCGCCTGCGCACCGGGCGTGCTGGCGAGCCTCGTGTCCAACCTGGCCCGGAACGCGATCAAGTACATGGGCGACGGCCCGCTACGGCGCGTCGACGTCCGCACGATCGATCGGGGCAGCGCGATCCGCTTCGAGGTCCAGGACACGGGGCCGGGCCTCCCGGCGGACGTCGAGGATCACGTCTTCGATCCGTACGCGCGCGGGCGGAACGCGACGCAGCCCGGCATCGGGCTCGGGCTGGCGACGGTGAAGCGCCTCGCCGAGTCGCACGGCGGATCGATCGGCGTCCGCTCGACCCCCGGCGAGGGCTGCCTCTTCTGGTTCGAGCTCCCGAAGGCCCCTCAATCGCGGAGCGCGCGCGCCGGCGCGAACCGCGAGGCCGGGAGCTCGCGAGCGGCGAACGCCCTCGACGGCACGGTGGGCGCGAAGGCGGCGCAGGCGTCGCCTCTCGACTCGTAGAGCGCAGCGGCCTCCCCGATCACCTCGTACGCCCTCGAGCCGTCGCGCACGAGGGTCGCCCACGCCCCGGTCTCGCACCCGCTCAGGGGATGCGCGAAGGCCGGCGTCTCGCACGTCGCGTCGGCGAAGTAGACGACGAGCTCGGAGCGTTCGGGCAGGCATCGCGGGACGCCGTCGCTGGCGGTCGCGACGGTGCACGGCTCTCCGCTCTCGGCGTCGACCAGGGATCCGAGCGTCACGCCGTCGAAGCTCCGCCGACGGACCGCGCCCGAGCCGCGATCGGCCCAGGTCGCGCGGGCGAACGCATCCGCGGGGATCGGATCGCCCACGCCGAACGCGAACGAGCCGGCGAGGCAGTCGGCCACCGGCGCGCCGAGGGCGTAGAAGCGCCCGCGACCGCAGGCGCCGTCGAGGACGAGCACCGCCGACAGCGGGCATACCGCGCTCGACGCGATCTTCGTCGCCGCCGTCGCGCAGTGCGCCGGGGGCTCCGCGCCGGCATTCCGGAACGCCACGCGCGACGGCAGCCACCGGAGCGTGCCGTCGGCCGCGTCGTCGGGAGCGACCACCTCGCTGCGCACGCGGTCGAACCCTCCGACGGTGATGCGCGCTCCGTCGTCCGCGACGAGGACGCGGGCGTCGACGCGGCCCTCGCGTCCCTCGTTCTCCTCGTGCGCCGCGACGAACGACTCCGCAGGGACGACCTCGCGGAGCGGCTGCATGTCGACGGAAAAGGCCGCGCGCACGCATCGCTCGCCGTCGCGGAAGAAGGCGGTGCGCACCTCGATCGGCCCCGTGCGATGCACGACCGGCGACGCCGCGCACGCATCGCGCGGCGTGACAATCGCGAACGCTGCCTGGGCGTCGGCCGCGGCCCACGGCTCGCTGCACGCGGAGTCCGCGTACGGGCCCACGCCCTCGCGATGGATCGCGCTCGCCGCCGGCAGGCACCGTCGCGTCGCGCCTGGGAGATCGAAGTCGCACGCGACGTCGAGGACCGTGTCGTGGAAGCCCCGCAGCACCTCGACGTCTTCGAGCTCCCAGCGCTCGGCGAGGAGGCGCGTGCCGCTCGTGAAGTCGCGGAGCGGCGCGGCCGTCGCGCTCGCGTCTGCACCGGGCACCGGCCGGGCGGCGTCCCCGCGCGCGCAGGCGACGAGGAGCAGCGCCGGCGCGAGCGCGCTCCTCAGTGCCCGAGCCCCCTGTTGGGGTAGTTGACCTGCTCGCAGCGCTCGACACATGCGGGATCGTCGCTGCACTGCCGCGAGCAGTCCTGCGTGCGACCGCGCTTCTGCTCGCACTTCGGATCGCGCTCGCACTTCATCGGGTCTTCCTTCGCCGCCTTCTGCGCGGCGGCGCAGGACGCTAGCGCGAGGACGGACAGCGCCACGGCGAGCGCCCTCACTTCACCGTCCCCGTCGACGGCGGCGGTCGCGTCTGCGCGAGCGGCGGCCGGTCCTTCAGGCACTTGTCGATCGCCGGAACGAGCTGCTTCATCGCCGGCGGCATGTCCGGGATCGGGCCGTGGCCCGGCGGGCGCCCCATGACCGGCGCGAACATGCGCGACCAGTCCATCGAGTCCGAGTACGAGAGCCACACGAAGAGCGCCCGGCCCTTGATGTTCTCGAAGGGCACGCCGCCGCCGACGCCGCCCCACCACATGCGGGAGTCGTGGCTGTTGTTGCGGTTGTCGCCCATCACCCAGACTTCGTTCGGCTTCACGTAGTACGGGCCCTGGTACTCGCTCGCGAGGCTCTGGTGATCGTAGAGCGTGAGGAACGCCTCGTCCTCGAGGAACTCCACGTAGACCTCGCCCTCGTGCTTCGCGCCGTCCTGTGACTCGGTGTAAGCGTACTTGCCGACGTAACAGCTCGGCACCTGCCAGCCGTTGAGGATCGGGTGGCCGCCGCGCGCCTCGAGCTTGTCGCCGGGGATCGCGATCACGCGCTTGATGAAGTCCTGCTCGGGGTGCTCCGGGTACGCGAAGACGATGACGTCGCCGCGCTCGGGGGGCATGCGCGACCAGAGCCGCGTGCGCGTCCACGGGATCGCCGGCCCATACGTGAACTTGTTGACGAAGATGTGGTCGCCGACCTGGAGCGTCGGGATCATCGATCCGCTCGGGATCTTGAACGCCTCGACGACGAACGCGCGCAGGCCCATGGCCACGAGGATCGCGACGATGATCGACTCGGCGTACTCGCGGACCTCGCTCTTGCGCCAGCGGCCGAGGCGAAGATCGATCTCCTGGTCGGCCTTCACGAGCGCGTCGACGAACGCGTCCTCGTCGAAGGGCTTGCGATCCATCGTCGCCTCGAGGGCGTCGATGTCGGCGCGCAGCTTGTCGCGCTCCTTGGCCGACAGATCCTTCTTCACGTCGTCCGCGTGCCTCTCGAGGATCGCCTCGGCCTCCTCGATGAGGGCGCGGGCGCGCTCGAACGGACCGCGCATCCCCTTCGGCAGGTCGGAGCGCAGCGGCGGATGCGCGTGGTACGCGAGGGGCAGGTGGTGGCGGATCCACCACAGGGCCATCTCGAAGAACGTGAAGGTGACGATGCCGACGGGGACCGGCTGCTCCCGGACGAGCCCCTCGATCGTGCCCAGGATGCCGCCGTGGTCGATGCCGCTCGGCGGGGTGAGCGCCCAGACGAGGATGCACGCGAGGAGGAAGGGCGTGAGGACGAACCAGACCGCCCAGTAGACCGTGCGAAGGATGCGCTTCGGGGGAGGCCCGTCGTGGACGACGTTCTCCTCCGACGGCGGCGCTTCCTTGGCCTCGACCTCGGCCTGCGTCGCGGCGGGCGGATCGGAGGGCGAGGCCGTCGATGCCTCCTCCTCTCCTTGTTCCTTCTTGTCGGACTTCTCGTCCGTTGCCGCTTCCGAGCTCACGAGGCGTCGCCGATCTGGATGAGATAGTTCACGACCGCCGCGCGGTCGTCGAGCGCGCTGACCGGTGGCGCTACCTGCCCGGCGCTCGGCGTGTTGTCGAATACGACGTAGTACATCCCGGGGGCGACGGAAATCGCGCGGTTCATTTCGACCCCTGCCTGGAGCACCTGCCCATCCATCGGGGGTGCGGCAAGCGGGCCGCTCTGCGGGTACTCGTAGTAGAGCTGCAGCGACGCGTCGCCCTCGGCCTTGCGCATGAGCATGACGTCGATCGCCGGGGCGCCGTCGAGCCCGGCCCGGATGAAGAGGGCCTTGCCCGACTCCTCGACGTTGATCGGTCCCACGAAGTCGCGCTGGTTCTGGTGGATCTCGGTGCGCTCGTTCTCGTAGGTCACGCGGCCGTCGCTCGAGTCGACCTGGTACGGATGGAACGGCCTCTTGCCGAGCGGAACGATCCCGAGGGCGAAATCGACGTTCTGCTCGCTACCGTCCTTCGAGATGACCGTGAAGCCCTCCTGGAGCTTCTTCGACACCATCTGCCGGCCGAAGTTGTCCCCGAAGGCAGAGAACGAATTGAAGACGGACGCCATCGTCCCCTCGATGCGATGCACCTGGAAATTGGACGCATCGACCCGAGCCGGCCGGAAGTAGGCGTAGACGTCGCAGCGATCGCCCTCGGTCACCTGGAAGTCGTAGCGGTACGCAGCCGCGCCTCCGCCGGTGAACGTCATCTTCTTCGTGACGTTGGTCCACGCGTAGCCGTACCCGGAGAACGTCACGTTCATGACGTCGCCTTCACCTGCGGTGCACTGCGTCGGGTAGAAGCGTCCGATCACCGGCGAGTCGGTCGAGAGCTTCAGCGGCGCGTTGCGCGTCGTCATCTGCTTGCAGAAATCGCCCATGCCCTTCCGGAGCAGCGACTTCCGCATCGTCAGGTTCTCGGGCTGGTTGATGGTGCCGCGGAACGTGCAGACCGGGTTCTTGCAGGCAGCGATGGACGCCGCCAGGGCGGGCAGCGCGACGACGACGGCGAGAAAGGGCTTCCGCAAGGCCACGCGAGGTTACCACGCCGGGGCAGAGTGGTATCCTCCGACGACGATGCGGAGCGAGCAGAAGGTCGCGGTCTTGGGGGCGGGCGCGTACGGAACGGCGCTCGCGAAGGTACTCGCCGACAAGGGCGATCCGGTCACGATGTACTGCCGTCGTCCGGACCTCGTCACCCAGATCAACGAGGAGGGCGTCAACGGGAAGTACCTCCCGAGCGCGAAGCTCCCGAAGAACCTCCGGGCCAGCGAGGATCTCGAGGAGTGCCTCCACCAGGCGTCGATGGTCGTCTTCGTCGCGCCGAGCCACGCGACGCGCGAGGTGGCGAAGCTCGCGCGGCACTACGTGCCGAAAGAGGTCCCGATCGTCTCGGCCACGAAAGGCATCGAGAACGATTCGCTCGAGTTCGTCGACCAGATCCTCTCGACCGAGCTGCCCGATCCGGCGATCGGCAACCTCACGTTCCTGAGCGGCCCGAGCTTCGCGAAGGAGCTCGCCGCCGAGCTGCCCACCGGCGTGGTCATCGCGTCGCACGACGAACGCATCCGCGAGCACGTGATGAAGCGCTTCCACACGCAGTACCTCCGGACGTACGGCAGCCGCGACGTCCCGGGCGTCGAGTGCGGAGGCGCGATCAAGAACGTGATCGCCATCTGCGCGGGCGCCGCGGACGGGCTCGGCTTCGGCCACAACACGCGCGCGATGCTCATCACCCGCGGCCTGTCGGAGATGGTGAAGCTCTCCCTCGCGCGCGGCGGCGAGGCGATCACGCTCGCCGGTCTCGCGGGCATGGGCGACCTCGTGCTGACGTGCACGGGCGACCTCTCGCGCAACCGCACCGTCGGCCTCGAGCTCGGCAAGGGCAAGAAGCTGTCCGAGATCCTGACGAACCTCGGTCACGTCGCCGAGGGCGTGAAGACGACCAAGAGCGCCTACGACCTCGGCAAGCGCCTCGGGATCGAGCTGCCGATCATCAACGAGTGCTACAAGGTCCTCTACGAGGACAAGCCGGTCCTCCAGGCGGTCAAGGACCTCATGAACCGCGAGCTCACGCCGGAGTTCGAGAGCATGCGCGCCCTCGCGACGGTGCCCGAAGCGTGATGGCTCGCGTCGCTCCGATCGGTCTGGGTCTCGGCGTCCTGCTCGCCGCGTCCTACGCGGACGCGCAGCAGCCGTACCCGCAGCAGCAGCCGTACCCGCAGCCGTACCCGCAGCAGCAGCCGTATCCGCAGCAATACCCGCAGCAGCCGCCGTACCCGCAGCCGTACCCGCAGCAGCCGCCGTACCCGCAGCAGTATCCGCAGCAGCCGCCGTACCCGCAGCAGTATCCGCAGCAGCCGCCGTATCCGCAGCAGTATCCGCAGCAGGGATACCAGCAACCGGTCGCGCCCCCGCCGGTGAGCGACAAGCGAAGCGCCGGCGAGATGACGTTCCTCTACGTCACGAGCAGCCTGTACGGCATCGGCAGCGGCGTCTGGCTCGACGCGCTCTTCAAGATCAAGGATCCGGGCGTCGCGGTGATCATGCCGATCGGGCTCGGCGCCGCGATGCCCATCGGCGCGTTCTTCTGGGACGACCAGGGCGGCCCGCTGCATCGCGGCGTCCCCGCTTCGATCGCCACGGGTCTCGTGCTCGGAGGCGTGGAGGGCCTCGCGATCGCGGGCACGCAGTGGCAGTACACGCGCGAGGACGGCAAGGACTGGTCGTTCCAGACGCAGACCACCGTGACGTGGATCATGGCGACCGGCGGCGGCGTCGGCGGCTGGGCGTTCGGCGAATGGCTCCGCCCGGATCCGCGCAGCTTGGGCTTCATCGCGAGCACGTCCGCATGGGGCGCGATCAGCGGCTCGTTCCTCGGCATCGCCGTCAGCGGCAAGGACTGGAAGGACGGCGCGAGCGTCGCCGGCCTCATCGGCTACAACGTCGGCATCCTCGGCGGCGGCGCGCTCAGCATCGTGCACACGCCGTCGTGGCGCGCGCAAAAGTACATGTGGCTCGGCTACGGCGTGGGCTCGCTCGTCGGCTGCCTCGTGTTCCCGTTCTACCTGTTCGTCCCGGACTCGGACGCGAAGCGCGGCTTCATCGGCCCCGCGCTCGGCGGCGTGGCCGGCGCCGGCATCGCGGGCGCGTTCACGTACGATCTGAAGGATCCGGAAGACACGCCCGCACGCACGCAGCAGTGGAAGCCGCCGTTCGACGTCGCCGTCCTGCCCGCGCCCGCGCTGACGCCGCCGACGCTCGAGCGAACGGCCTCACGCCGGAGCCTCGAGACGCTCGTCGGCCCGGAGTCGCGCGCCGCGTCGCCGATGCCGGGCGTCGTGGTGAGCGCGATCGGAGAATTCTAGGCGCTCAGCCGGCGTCGCTGCCGGTCGCGCCGCCGCCACCGGCGTCGTCGCCCATGGTCGTGTGCTCGGTGTCGGGCGTGAGCGGGGGCTTCTCGCCTCCGTTCCCACATGCCAGTGCTCCGAGCGCGCCCGCGAGGGCCAGGGTTGCGATGACGACGACGAGCCTGTTCATGGCTGAAGATCCTCCCACGGTGGACGGCCATTCTACACGGGCTCGGAGTGAATTTGCGATATCCTGCGTGACACCCGGGTCTTCTTCCCGTCCCGCCTCGTCTCCGTAAGCCCCGTCATGCCGATCCTCAAGTGGTTTCCCCCCCAGGGCTCGCCGCGCACCTTCGTGCTCTACAAGCCCGTGAACACCATCGGGCGCGCCCTCGGCAACGACGTCGCCGTCGCCACGAGCGGCATCGGCGAGACCCACGCGCAGATCCTCTTCGACGGCCGCGACTTCAACCTCGAGGAGGTCGACAAGTCCGGCGAGATCCTGATCAACGGCAAGAAGAAGCGTCGCGCCCGGCTGGTGCACGGCGATCGGCTGACCCTCGGCGACGCCGAGCTCCAGTTCAGCATCTTCGACGAGCCGCACGCCCCGGTCCGCACGTCCACGCCCGCGGCCGGCACGTCCACGGCGGGCGAGCCGATGACGCTCGCCGGCGTGCGCAAGCTCCACGAGTTCAGCGAGAAGCTGATGACGCTGAAGAACCTCGACGAGCTGCTCGAGGCGATGCTCGACGCGGTCATCGACGTCACCGGCGCGGAGAAGGGGCTCGTGCTCCTCCTCGACGAGGCGTACGGGGCCGACGGCAGCCCGTCCGGTCAGGGCGGCAAGCCGGTGATCCGCGCGTCGCGGCAGGTGAACCGCGAGGCGATCACCGACACGACCGGCGCGATCTCGGACAGCATCGTGCGGCGCGTGCTCGAGTCGGGCCGGCCTCTCATCGTCAGTGATGCCCTGAGTGACGACGTCTTCCGCACGAGCGAGTCGGTCGTCGCGCTGCGCCTCTCGAGCGTCATGTGCGCCCCGCTCGTGTCGCAGGGGCACGTCACCGGCGCGCTCTACGTCGGCAACGACCGGGTGAAGGGCCTCTTCCAGAAGTCCCAGCTCGAGCTCCTGAGCATCTTCGCCGGGCAGGCCTCGCTCATCCTCCAGAACGCGATGCTCCTCAGCGCGCTCCGCGCCGACAAGGAGAAGCTCGCCGCCGAGCTGAAGGACAAGCGCTTCGGCGACATCATCGGCGTGTGCCCGTCGATGATGGAGGTCTTCCGCAAGCTGCAGAAGGTCGCGACGACCGACATCTCCGTGCTCATCACCGGCGAGACCGGCACGGGCAAGGAGCTCATCGCCCGCGAGCTGCACCGCCGCTCGAACCGGGCGAACGGGCCGTTCATCGTCATCAACTGCGGCGCGATCCCGGAGAACCTGATCGAGAGCGAGCTCTTCGGTCACGTGAAGGGCGCGTTCACCGGCGCCGTGGCCTCGCGGCCCGGCAAGTTCCAGGCGGCGGACAAGGGGACGCTGTTCCTCGACGAGATCGGCGAGCTGCCGCTCAACCTCCAGGTGAAGTTGCTCCGCGCCCTCCAGGAGAGGGTCGTCTTCCGCGTCGGCGACAGCAAGCCGGAGAAGGTCGACATCCGCGTCGTCGCCGCGACGAACCGCATCCTCGAGGAGGAGATCAAGGCGGGGCGCTTCCGCGAGGACCTCTATTACCGCCTCAACGTGGTGAACATCTTCCTCCCGCCGCTGCGCGAGCGCGGAGACGACGTGCTCATCATCGCGAAGGCGCTCCTCTCGAAGTACGCCGAGGAGCTGCACTCTCCGGTGCAGGGGTTCACCCCGCAGGCGCTCGCGGCGATCCGCAAGCACACCTGGCCGGGCAACATCCGGCAGCTCGAGAACCGCATCAAGAAGGCGCTCGTCCTCTGCGACAAGAGCCTCCTCGGCATCGAGGACCTCGAGCTCGATCAGGCCGGCGAGAGCACGATCCTCCCGCTCGAGAAGGCGAAGGAGGAGTTCCAGCGCAAGTACGTGCTGGAGGTGCTCGAGCGGAACAACGGCAACCGCACCCAGACGGCGCGCGACCTCGGCGTCGATCCGCGGACCATCTTCCGCTACCTCGAGCGCGAGCAGAATCCGATGCCGAGCCAGGCGGGCGGCAGCCCCGGCTCGAGCGGCAGCCGCGACTAGCGGATCGCGCCGCCCGCACGGATCGATCGCGATCCCTCGAGGGACCTCGGTTCGTCGGCCGCCGGCGACGCGCACGCGCGTTGCAGCGCGCCCCTTCCATGACGCTGTCTCGAGGCCTGCTGACCACCCTTCTGTGGGCGATGGCATGGGGCTGCGCCGCTCCGTCCGAGGACGAGGGCGAGGCGCGCGCCCGTACCGGCGAGAGCGCGATCCGCTCCGGCAGCGTCACCACGGAGCACCCCGCGGTCGGCCTGCTCTTCTACGACGCGAGCTGGACCTGCACCGGCACGCAGATCGCCGCCGACGTCGTCCTCGCGGCGGCGCACTGCGCGTTCATGGCGCCCGAGAGCGGCTACGGCGTCACGACCGAGACCGCGCAGGACGCGCCGCGCGGGATGATGTTCTATCCGAACGTGGACGCCACGGGCCGCTACGAGACCACCGGCGGCATCGCCGTCGATCGCGTCTACGCGTGGAAGCGGTCCGTGCAGAGCGCCGATCCGGACGTCGCGCTCTTCCACCTCGCGGCGCCGCGGAAGCTCACGCGCTACCCCGCGGTCGCCGCGGCTCCGCCTTCTTCCGACGTCGCCGTGAAGGCGGTCGGCTACGGATGCACGTCGACCGGCACCGGCTACTACGTGAAACGCGAGCGCGCGCTCGGCTGGCAGGCGGACCTGAAGGAGGCCGCGATCAACTACCAGTCGGGCTACACGAACCGGAGGGCCGGCGGCGCGACGCTCTGCCCCGGCGACTCGGGCGGGCCGCTCTACGACGGGTCATCGATCTTCGGCGTGGCATCGGCCGGGCACGCGACGATTTCCTTCTGGGTCGACGTCACCCTGCTGCACGAGGACCTCGACCGGGTGCGCCGCGCGCTCACGACCGTACGCTCGGGCTCCGGGGTCCGGGCGCCGCTCGGCGAGCCGCGATGACCGGCCCACCTTGAAACCGGGCGCAGCCGTGATCAAGATGCGTCGCCTGTTCGATGTCCGAGCCGCTCTGCGACCCCTGCCCTCCGAAGACCCGAAGCGACCTCGAGTGGGACCGCCTGCTCGGGGCGCTCGCGGATCGTTGCGTCTCCGAGATGGGGAAGGCACTCGCGCGCGATCTGCCCTTCGCCTCGACGCGCGAGGAGACCCGGCGCCTGCAGAGCGAGGCGCGCGAGGCCGCCGAGCTGCTCGCCGCAGGCGAACCTCTGCCGCTCGTGGGGCTGGGCGACGTGTCCGGCGCGATCGGCCGCGTCGGCGCGTCGGGCGTCCTCGCGCCGCCCGAGATCCGCGAGATCGGCAAGGCGCTCGAGGCCGCCCGCGCGCTCCGTCGCTTCCTCACCGCGCGGCGGGCACGCGTCCCCGCCCTCTTCGCCGCGTGCGCGACCGACCCGACGCTCGACACCCTCGCCGACGAGCTCGCGTCGAGCTTCGACCCCGACGGGTCGCTCTCCGACAAGGCGAGCCCTCGCTTGAAGGAGCTCCGCGGCGAGTACCACGCCGCCCGCGGCCGCATGCTCTCCCGGCTCGAGGAGCTGATGGGCAGGTACGAAGGGATCCTCCAGGATCGCTTCGTCACCGAGCGCGAGGGCCGCTACGTCATCCCCGTGCGCTCGGACGCGCACGAGCGCTTCCCCGGCATCGTCCACGCGACGAGCGCGAGCGGCGCCACCCTCTTCGTCGAGCCGCGCGCGGTCATCCCCATGGGCAACCGCCTCAAGGTGCTCGAGGCGGAGGTGCAGCGCGAGGAAATTGCAATCTACACGCAGTTGTCGAGCCGCATCGGAGAGGCGCTCCCGAGCGTCGTCGGCGCCATCGAGGCGCTGGCCCGGGCGGACGTCCGCGCGGCGACCGCCCGGCTCGCGCAGGAGCTCGCGCTGGTGTTCCCCGCGGTCACCCAGGAAGCACGGCTCGACCTGTGCGCTGCCCGCCATCCGCTCCTCGTCCTCGACGGCGTCGACGTGGTGCCGAGCGATCTCGCGATCGCGGCGCGCCACGCGGTCGTCGTCAGCGGTCCGAACGCGGGCGGCAAGACCGTGGCGCTCAAGACGATGGGCCTGTCGGCGCTGATGGTGCGCGCGGGGCTGCCGGTGCCGTGCGCCGAGGGCAGCACCGTCGGCATCTTCGAGATCGTCCTCACCGACGTCGGCGACGATCAGAGCCTCTCGAAGAGCCTCTCGACGTTCAGCGCGCACGTCACGAACCTCGCGCGCATCCTCGACGGCACGCAGCCCGGCGCGCTCGTGCTGCTCGACGAGCTCGCGGGCGGCACCGATCCGCGCGAGGGCGAGGCGCTCGCCGCCGGCATGCTCGATTCGCTCACCGCCCGCGGCGGCGCGGTCGTCGTCACCACGCACTACGAGGGCCTGAAGGCGCTCGCCACGGGCGACGACCGGTTCGAGAACGCGAGCATGGGTTTCGACCTCGCGACGATGAGCCCCACGTTCCGCCTCGCGGTCGGCGTCCCCGGCTCCTCGAGCGCGCTGGCCGTCGCGCGCAAGTTCGGTCTTCCCTCCACGGTGATCGAGCGAGCAGAGAGGTTCCTCACGCGCGAGGACCTCCAGTTCGAGACCGTCGTCCGGAAGCTGAACGACGAGCGCGCAGCCCTCGAGCTCGCCCGCGCGAACGCCGAGCGCCGGGAGGAGGAGGCGCGCGCACGGAAGCTCGAGCTCGAGCAGGAGCTTCGAAACGCGCGCGACCGCGAGCAGCGCCACCTCTCGAAGGAGGCCGAGGCGCTCCTCGGCGCCGTCCGCCGCGCGCGCGAGGACCTCCGCGAAGCGCAGCAGCGGATCCGGAGCAAGAAGCTCGATGCCGCGGGCCTCAGGGAGGCCGAACGCGTCGTCGACCGCGTCGCCGCGCAGGTCGCCATCGGCGGGGAGCTCGAGCCCCGACCGGCGCCGCCGGAGACCGGTCCGGCCCCCGACGCGAATGCGCTCAAGAAGGGCGCGCGCGTCTGGGTCACGCGCCTCCGCGCCGAGGCCGACGTCCTCGACGTGCTTCCCAACGGCACCGTGCGCGTCCAGGCGGGACCGATGAAGCTCGTGCTCGACGCGTCGGAGCTCCGCGCGGCAGCGCCCCCTGCCGCGCCGCCCAGGCGCGCGGCCGCGTCCGAGACGAGGCAGCGTGCGGCCTCACCCGCGTCCGCCGCCGGCGATCCCGCGGGCCTCGAGGCACCGCTTCAGACCAGCGACAACACGTGCGACCTCCGCGGCCTGCGTACCGAGGACGCGGTCTCGCTCGCGATCACCTTCCTCGATCGCTCGATCAACGACAGTCGCCGCGTGTGCTTCCTCGTCCACGGCCATGGCACCGGCGCGCTCAAGGAGGCGGTGCGCCGCGAGCTGAAGTCGAGCCCGTACGTCCGCTACTTCCGCTCGGGCGGCCCCGGCGAGGGCGGCGACGGCGTCACGATCGCGTGGCTCTCGTAGCGACGTAACCGTACGGACTTGGGCGCCGTGCGCGGGCGGGCCGATCGCGGTCTCGTGCCCGCATGGCAAGACATGATGCAGGCCGGTGGGCAGAGCGGGTGGCGGAGTTCGAGCGGACCGGGGACGCGGA
>WBZO01000841.1_pt1 | contig 49630 bp, 49 predicted proteins | sample 5204261 | NCBI WGS metagenome assembly WBZO01 (sample SAMN12412400, study PRJNA552823) | activated sludge metagenome | isolation source: activated sludge from anammox sidestream of wastewater treatment plant... | place: USA: North Carolina | collected 2017-09
GCGCGCGTGTGCCGCACGCTACTGGCTTTTCGGGGTTGTTTTTCTTCGCTCATGTGGCGAAGTGTACCCGAATGGCTCGAAAATGCCATCTTGACAGGTTGTTAATGTGCTTAACTTGTGAGTGATGTCCTTATCCATAAGCCTCAATTGTGCCAGAAATTCGAGCGGGGCGCAAAGTCGGGAGATTTTGCGCCCCCGCTGTCAGTCTGCCGCGGCTTGGAGCGGGAGCGGTTCGATGGTTTTTCGCCAGAAGAAAGCCCAATATAGGAAGACCGAGATTGTGTAAAGCGCGATTGTGCCGATGAAGGGGGGACCGAAACCGTACTGAACCTGAAGCCATCCGCTGACGGTGGGGCTGAACGCCCAGCCGAAATTCCACGCCATGCTGGTCAGGCTCGCCACCGTGGCGCGCCCCGAAGGTTCGACGCGTTCCATCACGAAGGCTTGATAGACGGGGCTGCTCATGTTCATCAAAGCGAGGCGGATGTAAAAAGCGGCCGCGCCGATCCAAAAAATGGGCGAGAAGCCAAGCAGGATCAAAAACGGAACGGATAACGCCTGCGAGACAACGACCAGTTGAATCTTTCCCGTCCGTTCGGCGAGCGGCGGCGCAAGCAGCAAGCCGATGCCCATTGCCAGCGAACCCCAGGCGAATAACGCGCCGATGACCGGGTCGGGCTGGTTATGCGCGACGCGGAAGAAGACGTTCATGAACGGCATGATCAGACCCGCGCCCAGCGATGTGAGCAGCATGGGCAGGATGAATTTGACCAGCAAGCCGGGATGTTTCGACGCAAATTCGAAGGGGGCGAAAACGACGCGCTGTCCGCGCGAAATTTTTGGCGATTTGATCAGCGTCAGCGGAATCACTGCGGCCACGGCAAAGACGCCTGCGACCAATATGGAATCTCCGTAGGCGTGACTGCTGGTGGCTGGGACGTTCTGCGCCTGACCCATCCAGGTCGGGAGGTAGCCGCCGATCCAGTTGCCGACGGACGCCATGGTCATGGTCAACCCCTGACCGAAACTGAAGAGATAGGTGCGTTCCTTCTCGTCGCTGTTTTCCATCAGGAAGGGAGACATGGTCACGCCCGCCAGGCTTTGCGCCAGACCCGAAACGATGTTCATCGCATAGAGCGAAGTCTCCGTCCGCCAGAGCGCCATGGCGAGGATGGAAACCGCCAGCAACCCGCTCGATAGCACAAGCGAGCCTTTGCGCCCGATGCTGTCCGCCAGGTAGCCCATGGGCAGGGCGGCGATCAATGCGACGAAACTGCTGGCGGTGATCAGATTGCCCAGCGTCGATTCGTTGAAGCCGAGGCTGAGGGCGTAGAAGTTGAAGATCAGGCGGAAGACGCCCATCACCGCGCCGGTGACGACTACGTTGAGCAGATAAAGCCGCGCATTCGGTTTGAACGCGCGGACGTGGGAGAGATATTCTCCAAAGATGTGGAATGGATTGCGATTACTGGCGGTCTGTGTCTTCATGTTATTTTTTTGACCGGCTCGCCTTCGAGAAAGGCGGTCAGGTTTTGATATACGGCTTCGAGCGCCTGTGTGCGGGCGGTGTAACGGTTCTCTTCGTGTAGCAGAGAGAGTTCCACCAGACCGGCGAGGCGCAATTCCCTGAGGTGATGGGTGACGGTGGGCGGGCGCAGTTGCAATTTGCGCGCAATCTCCGATGGCGCCAGGTTTTCGCTGGTGAGATAACGCATGATCTTCAGGCGGGTCGGGTCGGCGAGCGCTTTGAGCGAACGGACGAGCGCGTCCGGCACAATCTCGCCGGGGATGACGGACATATCCGCCGGGCGCGCGCCGAATCCGAGCATCATAGTATCGTTTGGAAATTTTTCAAAGAAGACCAGCGGCGTGGTCCAAAAGATGGGGACGAGGATGAAGGTCGAGGCGTTGAATTCATCTCCGGGTTGCAGCCCCTGCGAGAGTTCGTTGAAGAGCTCTTCAAAACTCAAAGAGGAGGATAAAGCCTGGGCGCGTTCCAACCCAGCCCTGAGCGCGGGTTCGATGCGCTTTTCCTCCTCCTCGAAGAACGCCTGGTAATAGGACTGGATCGCGGCCAGATAGGCGTCACCCAGATCAGCCGGGCGGCTCCACCACTCCAGCGCGGATTCGACCGCTTCGCGCTTTATGTTCCCGTGTTTGTGGGTGAACAGTTTGTGGAAGAAATCCACATCGGCGGGAGTCCATTTTCCATCGGCGGCGATGCGCAGGAGAATTTCCCGGTAGGCTTTGTATTTCGCATCCTCTTCGGGGTCTCCCGATTTGTGAACGTCCCGGACGCTGTAGAGTTCGATCATGCGCTCGGCGGCGGGAATTTGTTTGAGCGCCCACAATGCGCTGATGGCGTCCTTTGGGGCGGGAAGATCGTGAATCCATTTGAGCGGGACGCCCAATAAAGGGTAAAACTCCTCCAAAAATTTTCGTTCCGCCGCCGGGATGCGCGCGCGGACGCTGGCGGCGTAGGATGGGCGGATGCCGTAGGAGTTCGGTTCGTTCAGGACGTGCAGGCTGATGAATAGTTCGTAGGCGGTTCCGAAATCCCAAACGATGGCGGGGGAGGAGTTTGTCATGGGCATGATCCGGATGTGAATTTCGGGCGACGGTCGTTATAGACTGTCGCCCGATCTTGGAGGAATTATTTGCCTTTCAATTTTCTGCCGATGGTGATCAGGGTATCGCCGGTGCTTTTATCTATGGTCTCGTTAAAGGGCGGGATGTTCTTGAATAACACGCCAATCGCGATCAGCGCCTGCCCGGTCTGACGGGTGAAAATGCCCCGGGCTGTTGGCTCGGCTTCGGCGCAATCGGTGGTTGTGGTTGTTTCAATACCTTCCATGGTCATATTTTCGTTTGTGATCGCTGACATGGTGTCCTCTCTTCCTCATAAGGGACGTTTAGCCTGTCGGCTATGTTAGTCAAATATATAATTAGATGATAGTCTAAGTTAGATGGTTTGTCAAGTTAAAAAATAGGAAAAAAACACCTAAAAAACGCCGTCCCCGGCTGGATAGACGACGCCTCTCTCTCCCTTTTGGCTTTTCTCGTCTGGTTTGCCTTTTCCCCGCTCGGGCTGATTCTGCATGGGCTGGCAATCTGGCGCGGCGGGAATCCGTTGGAGGTGTTGGCGGGAAAGAAACCTTCCCCGTAAGAATCGACAATGTCGTCCACAACCCCGTCTACCGCGCTTCCTGGAATTCTTCGACCTGGTAGGTATAAACCTGTAATCTTGCATTGCGCCAAAGATTCCCGCGCTCGCCCATTTTGTAACAGAGTTGTTCGAGGAACTCGACCGGGTCGGGAATTTTCTCCCAAACCTGCGGCAGGAAGGTCGCTCTGCGCTGTCCGTGTTTGAGGATCACGCCATCTATATGCGGGCGCAGTTTGCGGAGGAGATCGTCGCTTGTGGAATATTCCAATTCTTTCGGCGCGGTCAGGCGCGAGATCTCAATGCGGATGTCGCTCAATTCCGATTCGCTCACGGGCGGAAAGCGCGGATCTTCCATCGCGGCAGAGACGGCATGTTCGCGCACGTCCTCCGCCAGCGGCTGATAGGCCTCGAGCGCGCCGATGCACCCGCGCAGGCGGCCGTCAATCGTCAACGTCACAAAAGACGCGCCTTTTTCCAGCAAGACTGGCGTGAGGGAGGATGGGTCGGACAACGGCGGTTTCCCTCCCCTTGCGGCATGTTCAATCGCCTCACGCGCGATCCGCAAAAGCGTTTGCTTTTCACCATCCGTCAACGTGGTGGACATATCGCCCTGACCTCAAGCGTTTTATTCCAATCGAGACAACGCCCAATATTCCCGATTGTGATAGATCAACGGCTCGCCTTCGCCGGTTCCGCGCGCGGCGGCCACTTCGGCGATGAAGAGCGTATTCAGCCCCGCATCGTGCGTATGCACAACCCGGCAGTCCATCCACGAAAGCCCGCCGACGATGAGGGGCGAACCGGTCACGAGGGTTTCAATCTGCACATGCGAGAACCGATCCGCCGATTCGGGCAGGCGCCCCGCAAACAGGTCGGAGACGCGCTTTTGCGACGACGCAAGAATGGTCAGCCCAAACGCGCCGGATTTCAACGTCAATTCATGAGTGCGGGTGTCTTTTTTCATGGCAATTGTGATCCACGCCGGGTCGAGCGAAATGGACGTGAACGAATTGGCGGTCATGCCATGGCGGTCGTTTTCGTAGGCGGCCGCCACGACGGTCACGCCCGCCGACCAGGCGCGCATGGCGGAGCGCAGGGCTTCGGGGTCAAGGGTCATAACAGGGAAAGTCTCCATTTGAATTCATGATAACGGGGCGGAGAGTCAGAGTCAAGCCGGAAAAACTTTTTTCCCCAGACCTGTCAGGTTTCTGAAAACCTGTCAGGTCTTTTACTTCCTTACCTTCATTAATCGCCTTTTATTCTCGCATGGTAAACTCACGCGCATGTCTCCCAAAGTCAGAAAGATATTTATCGGGCTGGCGGGCTTGCTCATCGCGGCGGCGTTGATTTATCAGATCCCCGCCGTGAAAACGCGCCTCGAATGGCGGCTGGATGTTTTTCAAGTCTACGTCAAAAACGTGATTAACCCGGTCGGGCCCGTGCCCACGGCCTTGCCCGTCACCCCGCAGCCTGCGACCCCGACAATCGCAACTACAAACACCGTTGCGGCCCAAGCATTGCCGACCGCCACGCCCACATCAACCTTTCCGCCGCTTCCAGCGCAGGCGAAAATCAAATCGCCCCCGTATGAGAAACAAACCGCCAACAATTGCGGTCCTGCCACGCTTTCGATGGCGTTGCATCTTTACGGATGGGAGGGCAGTCAAAGCGACATATCCGACCTGGTTAAACCCGTCAGCGGCGACCGCAACGTCAACCCCGAAGAACTGCGCTATTACATCCGCACGCAGGCGGGCTGGCTCAACCTTGAATATCGCGTCGGCGGAAACATCGAAACGCTCAAACGCCTGCTTGCCGCAAACTACCCCGTCATCGTCGAGTCGGTCACAGCGCTCGACCCCGCCGACGCGCTCGGCCCCGCCGACGATCTGTGGGCGGCGCATTATCTTCTCGTCACAGCCTACGACGACTCGACGCAGGAATTCACCGTGCAGGATTCCTATCACGGACCCGACCTGAAAATTTCCTACGCCCAACTCGAAGCCGATTGGAAGCCCTTCAATAACGTCTATCTTTTGATGTACTTCCCGCAATTCGAGGAGGAAGTGAAAACCCTGCTCGGCTCAGACTGGGACCCGGGGCTGAATCGGCAACGAGTCCTTTCCCACGCCGAAAGTTTGATCTCCGCCCCCTCCGCCGACGCCTTCGACTGGTTCAACTACGGCAGCAACCTGGTTTACTTTGAACGCTACGACGAAGCCGCGCGCGCCTACGACAAAGCCCGCGAACTGGGTTTGCCGTTGCGGATGTTCCGCTATCAATTCGGCCCCTTCCTCGCCTATTTTCACTCCGCCCGCAACGACGACCTGTTGACCCTTGCAAAATACGCGCTCGGCGTAACGGACAAATCGGAAGAAGCATGGCTGTGGTACGGCTTCGGACTCTATCGCAAAGGGGATTACGACGGCGCGCTCAAAGCCTGGCAAAAGGCAGATTCGATCAACCCGAACTTCTACGAAGACCAGGCGCGGAAGGCGATGGAGTTGGTACAGTAGGTTGGTAATTGGTAATTGGAGATTGGTGAGTGATGATCCGCCATTTGCAGGAATAACTCCGAAGGAGTGAGATGATTGTAGTTTTATCGCAAAGATATGCAAACCCCGAAGGGGTGTCATAATGATTCGACGACGAATTCTGGCTTTTGGAATTCTGCTCAACCTTTTTATTCCCTCCGCCTGCCAGCCTGCGGCGACGGCAACACCCGAAGTGATTGTTGTTTCCACATCCACGCCCGCGCAGGCGACGGAAACTGCGACTGAGATTCCATCGCCCACGGCGACATCCCAGCCGCCGGTGACGGCGACGCCGGATACGATTCGAGTCTCGCCAAAAGACGGGATGACTCAGATCCAAATCCCTTCGGGGACGTTCTTCATGGGCGGCATGGACGTGTACCGCGAGAACGACGAACAGCCCGCGCATGAGGTCGTCATTGATTCGTTTTGGATGGATCAAGTGGAAGTGACAAACGGCATGTATGAACTGTGCGTTCGCGCGGGCGCGTGCCGCCTTCCAAAGGAGGCCCGTTCGGACAACCGCGAGGAATATTTCAATGCCGCGCCCTTCCGCGATTACCCCGTCGTCCATGTGGCATGGTACGACGCGAACGCCTACTGTCAATGGGCGGGGCGCAGGCTTCCGACCGAAGCGGAATGGGAACGCGCCGCGCGCGGCGACGACAAGCGCAACTATCCCTGGGGCGACGAAGCGCCAAACCAGTTCAACTCCAATTCGTTGAACATCGTCGGCGATACGACGCGCGTCGGTTCCTACCCCGAAGGCGCAAGTCCGTTTGGGGTTTTGGATATGGCGGGCAACGTCTGGGAGTGGGTGGCGGACTATTACAAGCCCAATTATTATGCAATCGCCCCGCTCGAGAATCCGCAAGGTCCCACAAGGGAGGAGGCGCGCAGCGATCTGCGCGTGATCCGCGGCGGCTCGTTTCAGGAGGACGGAATCTTTTTGCGATTGGCAAACCGCAGTTTTCTCGACGGTCCCGACCCGAAAGCGGATCCGAAAGACGAGGCATATTACGGGAAGAGTTCAAACCGGGTGGGGTTTCGGTGCGTGGAAGAGTAGTTGGAGATTGGTAATTGGTGATTGGGGATGGGTGAAGGGTGAAGGGTGAAGGATGAAGGGTGAAGGATGAAGGATGAAGGGTGAATAAAGAAAGACTGGCAGGAGTGGGGAAGGGTTGTTGATGGGCGGGAAGTGGGCAGAATCGGATTCGGGGAGGGAAAACCTGGAAACGCTGAATCCGGTTCGGGCGGGGAGAGAGGCGGGGTTCGTCATCCAAAATTTTTATTGACGCTGAATCCCCGTCATGGTATTATCCCCGCCACAATCGAATAGCCCGTAAAGACACTCTTATCCAGAGAGGCGGAGGGAACGGCCCGGTGATGCCTCGACAACCAGTGGAGCGGTCAAGTAGTCTGATAGTCATGTAGTCGAATGGTCAAGACCATGCGACCACGCGGCGAAGAGACCAACGGACCAACCCGCCAGGTGCCAATTCCGACAGACGGATGTTCTGGGAGATGAGAGGGTAAATACTGCAACGCATGTTATTGCCCTTTCTGCGCGTCTGGAAGGGCAATTTTCATTTCACAAGGAGAAACACAATGAGCAATACTTTTATGACCTCCCCCAAACTGATGTTCACATCGGAATCAGTGACGGAAGGCCACCCCGACAAGATCTGCGACCAGGTTTCGGATGCCGTGCTGGACGCCTGCCTCGAGCAGGACCCGCGCTCGCGCGTGGCGTGCGAAACAGCCGTCAAGACCGGTTATGTGATGCTGCTGGGCGAGATCACCACCAACGCGCAGTTCAATTACGATGAACTTGTGCGCAAGACTGTCAACGAGATCGGTTACGACTCGAGCGACAAGGGATTCGACGGTTCGTCCTGCGGCGTGCTGGTCGCCATCGCCAAACAATCCGGCGACATTGCCATGGGCGTGAATCACGCGCTCGAAACCCGCGACGGGCATCGCCTGACCGACGAGGAGGTTGAATCCATCGGCGCGGGCGACCAGGGCATGATGTTCGGCTTTGCCTGCAACGAAACTCCGACCCTGATGCCGATGCCGATCTATCTGGCGCATAAACTGACGCGCAAGCAGAGCGAACTGCGCAAGAGCGGCGCGATCAAATGGCTGAGACCCGACGCCAAGAGCCAGGTGACGATTGAGTATTCGAATGGCAAGCCGGCGCGGGTGGATACGGTGTTGATTTCGACCCAGCACTCGCCGGATGTCTCGCAGAATGAAATCACTGAAACCGTCACCGAAGAGATCATCATGAAGACTCTGCCCGAAAACCTGGTGGATAAAAACCTGAAGGTCTTCGTTAACCCAACCGGTCGCTTCGTCGTCGGCGGACCGATGGGCGACGCGGGGGTGACGGGACGCAAGATCATCGTGGACACCTACGGCGGCATGGGGCGTCACGGCGGCGGCGCGTTCTCCGGGAAGGACCCGACGAAGGTGGACCGCTCCGCGGCGTATGCGGCCCGTTATGTGGCGAAGAACATCGTCGCCGCCGGGCTGGCCGACCGCGTGGAAGTGCAGGTGGCTTATGCCATCGGTGTGGCGCATCCGCTTTCGGTGAACGTGGAGACTTTCGGCACGGCAAAGATCGCCGACGAGAAAATCGCCAAACTGATTGACGAACTCTTCGACCTTCGCCCGGGCGCGATCATCCGCGACCTCGGACTGCGCAAGCCGATCTATCGCAAGACGGCGGCGTACGGTCACTTCGGGCGCGACGATATCGAATTCCCCTGGGAGCGCACGGATAAGGCGGAGGCGTTGAAGAAGGCGGCGGGGATCGGTTCGTAAGCCGCGATGCGCCATTCGAAAGAAAGCAAAAGCGCCTCTGATAAATCAGGGGCGCTTTTTTTGTTTTACCCGTGGAGTTTGTCCCCGGTTTTTCCCTGCTTCGATAAACTCAGCGCAAACCCGGCGGCGCGCTGCGAGGGAATCCTGCGCCGGAAACGGCGCAGGGAGAAGGAGGATCAACCTGTCTGATCTGTTTTGCGCGCATGTAGTTGATCGGGCGTCAAATCGAATCTGATATAATTTTTTACGATGAATCCAAAACGATTTTTTATTTTATTGACGCTGTTCAGCCTGTTGTTGTTCGGCTTGTGGCTTCCTGCAAACGCCGCGCCGCGCGCGCAGCAATACGTCACCCCCACGCCCGGCGCGGATGGGCGCATTCTTTACGTCGTCCAGCCGGGGGATAACTGTTTCCGCGTGGCGGCTTTGCATGGCATCACAGTGGATCAATTGCGGCAGTTGAACTCCAAACTGGATGAGAACTGTACGCTCGTCGAAGGACAGGAATTGTTGATTGGCGTTGTCGCCGCGGCGACCGCAACCGTCGCGCCAAACCAGTCTGCGGTCACGCCGACGGTCACGCCCACGCCGTTGACCGGGTTGACGCAGGTCTGTGTGTTATTGTTCAACGATGTGAACGGCAACGCCATGCGCGAGGAGGTCGAACCCGCCATTGAAGGCGGCGCGGTGAGTTTGACGGAGATCAACGGGGCATATTCCGGCTCGCTGACGACGGCAATCCCCGACGATCCCGAGGCGTATCAGGGAATTTGTTTCGACGATATTCCCGCAGGCGCGTACAACATCACCATGGCGGTTCCCGATAATTTCAACCCGACCATGGCGTTGAATTATTCGTTAAAAGTCAACGCCGGCGACCGGGCGTTCGTGGATTTCGGCGCGCAGTCGCGGGATGTGGTGGTGGACCCCGGCGCGGAAGAAAATGAAAACGCGGGCGGCGGTTCGACCGCGCTCGCAATCTTCGGCGCGATCCTTTTGTTGGGCGGCGCGGGGCTGGGATATTACGCCTGGCGCAGCGGCAAGCCCGAAAGCCGGCTGGCGGGCGGCGGGATGTTGAAGAAGTAAATGAAAATACAGGCGACGGTCACTTCAAAAGCGACCGTCGCCTTTTAATTTGAAACGTCTTTCGATGGACGGGGGAAGGACCGAGTTCGTGAATCTTTTTTCGATGCAGTAAAGTGCCATACCCCTTGTGGCGCGCGAATTGATATTCGGGATAATCTTCGTGCAGGGCTGTCATCCATTCGTCGCGGGCGGTCTTGGCGAGGATCGAAGCGCAGGCAACGCTCAGGCATTTTGCGTCGCCTTTGACGATGGCGGTCTGGGGGATGTCGAGTTCGGGGAGTTCGAGTCGGAAGTCGGTCAGCAGATAGTCTGGGAATTGATTCAACGATTCGAGCGCGCGGCTCGCCGCCAGACGGGTGGCGGGTACGATTCCCATCTGGTCTATTTCTTCGCTGGAGGCGAATCCGACTCCGTGCGCGAGGGCGGTCGCGCGGATGAGCGGCGCGAGGGCGAAACGCTCACGGGGAGTCAACTGTTTGGAATCGCGCACCCGGCTCAAAGTCCGGAGAAGATGCGGGCGCCTGTGGGGGAGGATCACCGTCCCGACGCAGACCGGCCCGGCGAGGGCGCCGCGTCCGGCTTCGTCCAACCCGGCAATGAGGGGATGCGCGCGCCAGAGTTTTTTTTCGTAGGAGAGGTCAGGGTCTTGAGTCATACGCGCCGCGCATCGCGTTGAGGTGGATGCGGAAGATGTCGCCGATCATGCGCAGGGCGTCGCGCACCGCGTTGACTTTGCTGTCGGGGTCGTAGTACCAGTGGATGGGGATCTCGCGGATGCGAAGTTTTCCGCGGCGGGCGAGGTAGAGCAGTTCGATGTCGAACGACCAGCCGGCGAGCGTTTGTTTGCGAAAGAGATTTTCGGTCGTTGCGGCGCGGAAGCATTTGAAGCCGCATTGCGTGTCGTTCAAGCCCGGCAGGATCAAACTGCGGATGGCAAAGTTGATGGCGCGCCCGCCGATGTGGCGGTAGGACGGTTCGTTGTAACGGATGGACCCTTTTGCTTCGCGCGAGCCGATGGCGATGTCGAAATCGTTGAGCGCGGGCGGCAGGAATTTGGGCAGGTCTTCGATGGGCATCGAAAGGTCGGCGTCGCAGATGAAGCGGTATTCGCCGCGCGCCGCCAACATGCCGCGCCGCACGGCGTTGCCCTTGCCGTTGCGCTCCTCGTGGATCACGCGCAGGGTTGGGCGGTCTTTGGCGAATTCATTTGCAATTGCCAGTGTGGCGTCCGAACTGCCGTTTTCCACCACGATCACTTCGCTGGCGTAGTCTTGCGCTTTTAGAAAAGAGAAGATCTGGTCGAGCGCGCGCGGCAGGCGGTTTTCCTCGTTATGGGCGGGGATGACGATTGAAAGGAAGGGGGATGACAAGGCGGCTTATTGGTTGAAATAGAAGAGAAATGCGGCGCCGGCTACGAGCAGGCAACACTCGAAAAGCCCCAGCCCGGCGAGAAGCAGCCATTGGGCGCGCGATACGGCGGATGTCTTTTTTTGCGGCGCAGGTTTTGGGGCTTGCCGCGCGGGGCTTGGCTGCCCGCCTGCCGCAGGGGGGCGGGCCGGGCTTCCCTCTTTTTTTTCGGGGGACGACGGCTCGCGCAATTCGGGGATCAAGATGCGATCCACCAGGTTTGCGATATTCTCCGCCCGCATGACGGGCTTTGCCTGGTTGAGTTGGTTTGCAAATTGCCGCACGGCGTCGCTGCGAACAATGCGGATGGCGGGCTGAACGGCTTCGATTTGCGCGCCGGGATCCGTGCAGATCAACACCGGCTCGACCTCCACAGGGACATGGATGTTGTTGATTTCGAGGTATTTTTGAAAACCGCGCGCAAGTTTTGTAACGTACTCCACCAGGTTCTGCCTGGCGGGCGTTGTCGTTCCATTTTTGAGCGTATTCCATTCCCTGCCCCTGGCTTCGAAATGCCCTTTTACTGGCGAGGCAAAAATCACAGAGATCGAGCCGGGACCCACCAGGATGAGCGGGATGAGAATGTCGCTTTCCAGCAGGGAAAAATTGCGGATGACGGCATATCCCTTGTCCAGCATCCTGTCCAGTTGGGCGATGACCTTTTCCTGCGCTTCCAGTTCGGCGGGCCAGTCCAAGCCGTATGTCAACGCGCCCTGGGCGCGCGCGACGACGCCGATGTTGCCTTGCCGGTCGCGAAAGGGGGTTTTATCGTACACGCGCATAAACTTCACCTAAAAGAATGGAACGTTTTCCAGCTCGTCGCAAGAGGCGTTCTCTTTTGTCGAAATAAACTCGCGGCCTCCCGCTTGCGCAATTTGAACGGGCTTGAAGAGATCGAACGTGCTTGCCATCAATTCCCGGCGCGACCCTGTGACAAAATACATCCCTTTTTGAAGCCGTTCCAGCAGGGTTTTGCGGTCGAGCGTCAGCCGGTCCGAGAAGGTGAATCCGCGCCGTTCATAGGCGCGCACCGCGGCGATCTGCCCGCTTTTGTGCCGAACCGCTTCGATTACGCCGTCTATCTTTTTTGCCATGAGTTGACCTCCGGTGAATTTTAACACAGCGCGAAAAAAAAGAGAGGTGAAATGCCGGTGCATTGCGCCTCTCTCAGCCACTCCCATGCCTGCGTTGGAGAAAGCCTTCCACGCATGTGAGTCGGGGCGATAGGATTCGAACCTACGACCTCTTGCTCCCAAAGCAAGCGCGCTAGCCGGACTGCGCCACGCCCCGATATGATAAAGCGTGCCGAGTATAATGCGGGGGATGAATCTCCGTCAAGCAACCCTCGCCCTCATCTTGGTCGCGCTTCTCCCCGGACTTTCAGCCTGTTTCTCCTCAAATGAAGTTCCCCCCGCCGCAACATTTACCCCCTCTCCGCCCACCGCGACATCCACCCCAACCTTAATCCCTCCCTCGCCGACGCCCACCCCGCTGACCTGCCTCACGCAACCCGGCGGGGTCGAGGAGGGCGTTGTCAATGCCACCGTCCCGCCGCAGGAATATCTCATCTACCTACCGCCCTGTTATCACGAACAAACAGACAAGCGCTATCCCGTCCTGTATCTGTTGCACGGACAGACCTTCACCGACGATCAATGGGTCAGGCTGGGCGTGCCGCAGAGCGTTGACCGGATGATCCTCGCGGACGAAAGCGTTCCCTTCATCGTCGTCTTCCCCGACGACCGCTACTGGAACAGCGCCTACGGCCCCGACTTTGGCGACCGCTTCATCGGCGCGCTCATCCCCTACATTGACGCGACCTATCGCGCCATTCCAGATCGCGAACACCGCGCCCTGGGCGGCCTCTCGCGCGGCGGCGGCTGGACGGCGGAACTCGGCTTCAAGAACCCAAACCTCTTCAGTTCGCTCGGCTTTCATTCCCCCGCCATCTTCACCGGCGACGCGTATGCGGTCGAAAAGCAGTTGTTATCCATCCCGGAGGAACTTCGCCCGCGCATCTGGGTGGATGTGGGCGAGAACGACCGCGAACTGCCCAGCATCCGCGAATTCGAGCGCATGCTCACCCGCAACGCCATCCCGCACGAATTCCACTTCTTCTCCGGCGACCACTCCGAAACCTACTGGGGCGCGCACGTCCGCAACTACCTGCTCTGGTATGCCCAGGGCTGGGCCGAACCGCCAGAATGACCGTACGTTATAATTTCCAAAATCCAACCCAGGAGCAATCATGAATATCCTTGTCACAGGCGGCGCGGGTTACATCGGCTCCGCCACAGCGGAAGCGCTGATTCAAGCCGGGCATACCGTCGCCGTCTACGATTCACTCGTCACCGGACATCGCGCCGCGATCCCGGCCGGAGCGAAGTTCATCCACGCCTCGCTCGACGACAGCCACGCTCTCGCCGAGGCATTAACCTCAACCCAATTCGACGCGGTCATGCACTTCGCCGCCTTCATCGAAGCGGGCGAGAGCATGAAAGACCCCGGCAGATTCTTTCGCAACAACTTCACGAACTCGCTTGCCTTAATGGAAACCGCCGTCAAAACCGGCGTGAAGCGATTTGTCTTTTCCTCCACCGCCGCGGTCTATCAATCCAGCGACCAGCCGCTGACCGAAGAGTCGCCCATCGGGCCGACCAACGTCTACGGCCACACCAAACTGATGACTGAACAGGCGCTCGAATGGTATCGCTCCATCTTCGGCTTGCATTACGCCGCCCTGCGCTACTTCAACGCCTGCGGCGCATTGCCCGGGCGCGGCGAAGCCCACCAGCCCGAGTCGCACCTCATTCCGCGCGTGTTGCAAATCGCATTGGGACAGGCCGAATCCGCAACGCTCTACGGCGCGGACTACCCCACCCCCGATGGAACCTGCATCCGCGACTACATCCACATCGCCGACCTCGTCTCGGCTCACCTGCTCGCCTTAGACGCATTGGAAACGCGCGACAAACTCATCTACAACGTGGGCAGCGGCAACGGCTTTTCCGTGAAGGAAGTCATCGAAACAGCGCGCCAGGTCACGGGTCACGCCATTCCGGTCGTCGAGCAACCGCGCCGCGCCGGAGATTCCGCCCGCCTTGTCGCATCCCCCGCCAAAATAAAAAAAGAACTCGGCTGGGAACCCAAATACACCAACCTGCAAGACATCCTCTCCAGCGCGTGGGACTGGCACACATCGCATCCGCGCGGCTACGAAAAATGACGTTCCGTTTTCATCGCATCCCGGTCGGCATTTGCAACTGCTATCTTCTGCGCGGCGAACGAACCGTCCTGATAGACGGCGGCGCATGGGGCGGCTTCCCCGCGTTTCAAAAACATCTGCAAGACCTGGGCATAAACCCCAAAGAGATCGAACTCATCCTGCTCACGCACGGGCATTGGGATCACATCTCCTGCCTCGCCGACATTCAAAAAATCACCGGCGCGAAGATCGCCATTCATGAAAAGGACGCCTTCATGATCGAGACGGGCGAACCGCCTTTTCCCAACGGGGTTACTTTATGGGGAAAATTGATGTCCTGGTCCGCGAAGCGGATTCTCCGCCCGCATCTTTCCCCGCTCAAAGCGGATACGGTTATTCTGGATGCCGGTCTTTCGCTGAAGCCTTTTGGAATCCCCGGCGAGGTTGTTTACACCCCCGGGCACAGCCTGGGCAGCGTCAGCGTGATTCTCGAAAGCGGCGACGCCATCGTCGGCGACATGGCCATGAACGACTGGTACCTGCGCCTCACCCCCGGCCTGCCCATCCTCGCGGACGATATACATCTGGTCGTCGAAAGTTGGAAGAAGATTCTGCCGCTCGGAATTAAACGCATCCACCCCGCGCATGGACGGGACTTTGATGTGGAAGTCATGAAGAGAGAGGTCGAGAGATTCGTAATGCGTAATGCGTAAGACGGGAAAACTAAATCACACCAGTAACTTGTAACTTGTAACTTGTAACTTGTAACTTGTAACTTGTAACTCCTTACGCGATTCGCTTACTGCCCGCAGGTAAAACGCGCCAGCGCTTCATCGAACATGCCGCGAGACGTGCCGTCTTGCGGCGCGTAAACCTTCCACGCAAAGGCGCGGTCGCCGCACGTCCATGCGCCGGCGCCGCCGAAGGGAAGCGCCGGGCTGGCGGTGGTGGCGATGTCGTCGTACATCACGTTCATGTTGCGCGTCAGAAAAATGTCTGGGTTGCCCGAGGGAGTGTCGAGTTGGTCGTCGAGCATGGTATCCAAAAGGAATTTCGGGTCGGAGGCTCCCGGCGCGATCTGCCAGATGACTTGAATGAATAGATTGCCGTTGAAGGCGGCGAGCAGCCCCTGGCTGTAAGTGGAAGGAGAGGCGGGGTTCTTTTGGGCGCTTATATCGAAGAAGGAAACATCTATGGGATGGCCGATGCAGAATTGATATTCGCAGAATAAACCGGCGAGGCTGAACGGCGTGGGGGACGGGAATGGCGTGGGCGGCGCGGCGCGGGTCGCGGTGGGGAGGGCGGCCAGGGTGGCGGCGACGGCTCTCTGAATTTGGGCGTTCGGGTCGGGAGTCGCTTTGGGCGAGCAACCCATTACCAGAAACAGAATCAGGATCGAGGTCCGGAAAAGAGGCGCGGGGGTTTTCATCCGCAAGATTATAAAGCAAGTAGGACAAGCCTATAGGCTTGTCCTACTTGTGGGGCGCGTTGGAGAACGCGCATTATTCGCGGCTAGTAAATATCGTGAACGGTGTTGTACACGTTGAACTTGCCGGTGGGGGTGATGAGGTCTTTGATGCGCGTGATTTCTTCGAGCGTTTCGTCGTTGTAGACCACGATCTCGCCGGTCTTGCCGGGTTGGTCGGCGGTTCCCCAAACGCTGACCCAGACTTCGGTTCCGTCCATGTTGTATTCAAAGTGGACGGCGCGCCCATAGTCTGCGACTTCCCAGCATTTGTGTACTTCGGTGGGGTTGTCTTTGGCGATGACGCAGACCGTGCGCTGGAGTTTTTCATCCGAGTTGAGGACGAAGTCCACCCAGACCCATTTGCTGTTGGGATGGGTCTTGACGAAGAGACTGCCCGCGCCGGGGAGTTCGATGTTGCGGACGACCTTCCACGCGCTGTCGGGGTTGCCTGTGGGGTCGGAGCCGATGGCGATGAGCGAGGCGGCGCTGAGGTGTGGCGTGCTCCAGACGGGACCGAATTCGGGATCAATCCAGTTTGCGCCGCGCCCGGGGTGCGGAACTTCGGGCGTGTCCACCATGGCTTCGAGATCGCCTTCGACGGCGTCAATCACCACGATTTTGTTGGACTGGTTGGCGGCGACGAGGAAGTAGCGCTGGGTGGATTCCCATCCGCCGTCGTGCAGGTAGAGCGCGGAGTTGATGATTTTGACGCTGATGTCGGTTGGGTTCTGGTAGTTGACGAGCCAGACCTGCCCGGTTTCCTTGACGTTGACGATCCATTCGGGTTTGTATTCCGAAGCGATGATGGCGGCGACGCGCGGATCGCCGACGTAGGTTCCGGTGTCGGCGGTGTAGCCGCGCACGCTGGTGATCTTCATCGGTTCGAGGGTCAGCCCGTCGAGGATGGTGAAGTGGGGGGGCCAGTAACAGCCGACGATGGCGTATTTGTCGGTGAAGTCGCCCAGTTCGCCTTCGTACTTGCTCACTTCGACGGAGCGCGCGTCGTAGCAGGTTTGCACTTCGGCGACTTTTTCGGGAATTTCCATCCACAGGTCAACGAGGGCGAGTTTGCCGTCGCGCCCGATGACGTACACGTAGCGCCCGGTGGCGGACATGCGCGAGATGTGGACGGCGTAGCCCGTGTCCACCTTGGCGACGACTTCGTAGGTGTCGCCGTCAATGATGGCGACCTGTCCCGCGTCGCGCAGGGTGACGGAGAAATAGTTTTCCCAGTTGCGCGTGGTCTGCGGTTCGGTGGGGCGGTCTTCCGGCGCGACGAGAACCTTCCATGAGGCTTTCATCTGTTCGAGCGACATATCGGGCGGGGCAGGCGGTTCGTTTTGCAGGTACTTGGCCATGATGTCGGTCTGCTCCTGCGTGAAGAAGCCCTGCTTGCCCCAGTCGGGCATTCCTTTGAGTGTGCCGTTGAAGATGATCGAAGAGAGCGCGACCGTTCCCTTCGGCAGTGTCACATCCGGCGTGAGGGCGGGACCGGTCGCGCCTTTGCGCATCGTGCCGTGACAGCCCGCGCAACGCTCGAAGAAGGTCTGCTTTGCCCAGGCGAAATCTTCGTCGGAGAGCGAGACGTCGGCGGCGGAGGTGTCAACTTCTACATCCGCGTCTGCCATGATGGATTCGCCTCCGGGCAGGGTGGCGAGGTAGCCGACGATCATGCGGATTTCCTCGCCGGTAAGCGTTTCGCTCAATGTGGCTGGCATGAGACCGGGCTGGCACATGCCGGTGGGGCAGTCTTGGGTGAGGAAGGCTTCCGGGTCCACGACGGATTCGAGGATATATTCAGACGCGGTTTTTGCTTTGCCGGTATAGGCGCTGTCTGCAATATGCCCTTCAGCAACCGTGGAAATGCTGGAGAGGTCGGGCCCAATCGCGCCGACCGCACCGGGGATTCCGGGGATGGCGTGGCAGGCGCCGCATCCGCCTTTGACGAAGGCATCCGCGACGGCTTGCGGCTCGAGCGTGACCGGTTCGAAGACCTGCGGTTCGGCGGCGGGGGCGCAAGCCCAAAGGACCAAAACCAGCCCAATCAACAAGAATGCAATTCCGATTTTATTTTTCATCTGGGGTATTCTCCTTTGTACATAATCGCACAAATGTAAGTGATGAAAAGCGTGTCATCTGTGATAAAAGTCACAGGATGAATTGCAATGTGACATTTGACAAAAGAATTGGTAAGGTTTATCATGCCCGTTATCCCTACCCCCCTGGGAGGGGGTAAGAAGAGAAAGGCTGAACGACTCAAAAGCATGGAGGCAACCCATGGAAACTGAAGGCGCGCTCCGAAGATTGAAAACTGTCGAGGGACACCTGCGCGGCGTGATCCGCATGGTGGAGGAGGACGCGTATTGCATTGACGTCATCCGCCAGATTCAAGCGGTGGAGGCGGCGTTGAACAAGGTCAGCGCAAAAATACTCGAAGAGCATTTGAATTCGTGCGTGATTACCGCCGTTCAGGGCAACGACAAAAAGGAACGCGAGCGGGTCTTGAAGGAAATTACCGAAGTGTTCGAGATGTCCACGAAGGTGTAGGTAAACATATCTTTTGCGCAAGAACGCGGAAGATCTTGATCGAGACTTAACCTCAAAGGAGATTTTTGTTTGATGAGAAAGATTCTGTTGTTATCCGCGCTCGCCATGATGCTTGCGGCGTGCGGCGGCAATGCGGAGGCTGGGGCGACGGCGATTACCGTCAAGGTGAGCGAATTTGCCTTTGACCCCAATCCCATCACTGTTTCATCCGGCGCGCCGGTGGAGTTGACGCTCGTGAACGAAGGCGCGGTGGAGCATGACTTTGTGGTCGAGGTCATTCCGGTCGAGGATGTTACAACCGAGGGCGGAATGGGCGAGCATGAGATGTCCGGCGGGCATGAAGAGCCCGATCTGCACATCTCTACTGCGGCGGGAGGAACGAGCGTTCTGCGCTTTACGCCCACTGAACCCGGAACGTATCAAATCATTTGCTCGGTCCCCGGACATAAAGAAGCCGGGATGATCGGCGAGTTGATCGTCAAATAAAGAATTCAAGGAGAAAAAAACATGACTACAGTAACCTATACCGTTCCCGCCATTTCGTGCGGACATTGCACCCACACCATCGAAACCGAAGTGGGCGAGTTGCAGGGCGTCCAGTCCGTCAAGGCGGAGGTGGACAGCAAGAAAGTGACCATCACCTTCGACGCTCCTGCGGACGAGGCGAAGATCAAGGCTCTGCTGGCGGAGATAAATTACCCGGCGGAGGGATTGATTGCGTTGTAGAGATTAGATGATTAGAGATTAGATGATTAGAGATTGGATGACTAGAGGTTGGTTATTGAAATCCAATCGCCAATTACTAATTACCAATCACCAATCACCAATTACCAATTACCAACATGACAACACGGCAACTGACCCTACCCATCACCGGCATGACCTGCGCCAACTGCGTGGCGACCGTGGAGCGCAACTTGAAGAAGCTCGACGGCGTGGATAACGCTGTTGTGAATCTTTCCTCCGAGCGCGCCACGGTGGATTACGACTCCGCCAAACTGGGGCTGACGGATTTCATCGCCCGCGTCAACCGCGCCGGGTACGGAGTCGCCACCGGCGAGGCGGATCTCGTCATCAAGCGCCTGTCCGACGACAACGACGCCCGCCGACTCGAGAAGTCCCTCGCCCAGTTGGATGGCGTGCTCGAAGCGCAGGTGACGTTTACGACCGAAAAGGCGCGCGTGAAATATGTGCCGACGATCGTTACGCAAGCCGAGTTGCGTCGCGCCGTTTCCGCCGCCGGGTTTGAAGCGCTGGAATTGGGCGGGCAGGCGGAGGATGCCGAAGCGAGGGCCCGCGAACACGAGATCAACGAACAGCGCCGCCTGCTTGTCATCGGGTTGATCTTCACCGTGCCGCTCTTTATCCTTTCGATGAGCAAGGATTTCGGCCTGCTGCCCGATTTTGTTTACACCGGCATGAGCATGGACGGGATGCGCGAAGCCCGCCCGTGGTTCAACTGGGTGATGCTGGCGTTGGCGCTTCCGGTTCAGTTTTATGTCGGCGGACAATATTATGTCGGCGCGTTCAAGGCGCTCAGGAATAAATCCGCCAATATGGACGTGTTGATCGCGATGGGCTCGTCCGCCGCGTTCTTCTACTCCCTGCCGATCACGTTCGGCTGGCTGATGGGGCATGTTTATTTTGAAACTGCGGCGGTCATCATCACGCTCATCAAACTGGGCAAATTCCTCGAAGCCCGCGCCAAGGGACGCACATCCGAAGCCATCAAGAAGTTGATGGGACTGCGCGCCAAAACCGCCCGCGTGATTCGTGATGGTATTGAAACCGAAGTCCCTGTGGACGATGTGCGCGTGGGCGATGTGGTCATTGCCAGACCCGGCGAGAAAATTCCGGTGGACGGCGTGGTGGTGGAGGGACGCAGCGCCATTGACGAATCCATGCTGACGGGCGAATCGCTTCCCGTTGAGAAGAAACCCGGCGACCCGGTCATCGGCGCGACGCTCAACAAACTGGGCATGTTGAAATTTGAAGCCACAAAGGTCGGCAAAGAGACCGCGCTGGCGCAGATCATCAAACTGGTGGAGGACGCGCAAGGCTCGAAGGCGCCGATTCAAAAAATGGCGGATCAAGTCTCAGCCGTTTTTGTTCCCATTGTCATCGTCGTCGCCCTGCTGACGTTCCTCGGCTGGTACTTCCTTGCGCCGCAAATTACCAATTACCAACTACCCGATTCCCGCTTCACCACCGCTCTTATCAACATGGTCGCCGTGCTGGTGATCGCCTGCCCGTGCGCGATGGGACTCGCCACGCCGACCGCCATCATGGTCGGAACCGGCAAAGGCGCGGAAAGCGGAATCCTGTTCAGAAATAGCGAAGCCCTCGAACGAGCTGGCAAAGTTTCCGTGGTTGTTCTGGATAAAACTGGAACGATTACCAAAGGACAACCCGCCGTCACGGACATAATTACCAATCTCCAATTACCAATTACCAATGACGAACTCCTCCGCCTCGCCGCATCCGTCGAAAAAGGAAGCGAACATCCGCTCGGCGAAGCCATTTGGGCGGAAGCGACCACTCGCGGACTCGCGTTGGCGGAACCGGCCGGGTTTAAAGCAGAGGCCGGGCATGGCGTTCAAGCCGAGGTCGAGGGCAGAAGCGTCGTCGTCGGAAACAGGAGAATGTTCGAGGCGCGGGGAATCCAACTGGGGAGTCTGGAATCCGAAATTCTCCGCCTGCAATCCGAAGCCAAAACGGCCATGCTGGTTGCGGTGGATAACGTCGCGGCGGGAATCATCGCGGTGGCGGATACGATCAAGGACAGTTCGAAGGAGGCGATTGCCGACCTGCACAAAATGGGTTTGAAGGTCGCAATGATCACCGGCGACAACCAAAAAACCGCCGAAGCAATTGCGAAACAGGTTGACATTGACGTTGTGCTGGCTGAAGTGCTACCTGAAGGCAAATCCTCCGAAGTCAAGAAACTCCAATCGTCAATTACCAATTACCAATCACCAATTACCAACATCGTTGCAATGGTCGGCGACGGCGTGAACGACGCGCCCGCGCTCGCGCAAGCGGATGTGGGACTCGCGATTGGGACGGGGACCGATGTGGCCATGGCCGCCGCGCCCGTGACGTTAATGAGCGGCGACCTGCGCGGAGTCTCGCGCGCCATTCAACTTTCGCGCAGGACGATGACGACCATCAAACAAAATTTGTTTTGGGCGTTCTTCTACAATGTCATCCTCATCCCCGCCGCCATGCTTGGCTACCTCAACCCCATGCTCGCCGCCGGAGCGATGGCGTTCAGCAGCGTCTTCGTGGTGACGAACAGTTTGCGGTTGCGCGGCGCGAAGATATAGTAGACGTTATCGAAAACAAGCCGCATCTCTTTTATCGGACGCAGATGAACGCGGATTTACGCTGATAAAAAACCTTCGTTTCCTACGCTTGTCCGCGTCCCTCTAGTGAACAGTGAGTAGTGGACAATCGCTAACCCTTCACCCTTATCGAGTCCGAATGAGCCGAAAACAAAATAGACCCATTGATCCCGTCGTCGTCGTCATGATCGGCGTGGTGTTCGTGGCTGTCGCCGTCGCCATGATCGCGTTTCAGCCCAAAACAAACTCCATCAACATCGCCGCCGGTTCGGGGATGATGAGTCAACTGATGGTCGCCTTCGTTGCCGGAATCACCACCGGCGGGTTGAGCTGTCTCGCCGTGCAGGGCGGACTGCTCGCCAGTTCGCTCGCGCATCAAATCGAACAGGATTACGCCGGACAGGCCGCGCCGAAGAAAAAAACGAAACAACAACCGCCCGTCGCGCGCGTCAACTCCGCGCTTCCCATTTCACTTTTCCTTTTGGCGAAACTGGTCGCATACACGCTTCTCGGCGCATTGCTCGGATGGCTCGGCTCCTACCTGACCTTCAGCCCGATGACCCGCGCCATGCTCCTGATCGCCATCGGCCTCTTCATGGTCGGCAACGCCCTGCGGATGTTCAACGTCCACCCGATCTTCCGCTACTTCTCCATCGAACCGCCCAAATTCATCACGCGCTACATCCGCAAGACCGCCAAAGGCGCCGACACCGCCACCCCGCTCCTCCTCGGCTTCCTCACCGTCTTCATCCCCTGCGGCGTGACTCAAGCCATGATGGCGACCGCGCTCGGCACGGGCAGCGCGACCATGGGCGCGGCGCTGATGTTCGCCTTCACGCTCGGCACAAGCCCGGTCTTCTTCATTGTCGCCTACCTCGCCGCCGAACTCGGCGCAAAACTCGAAAAATTCTTCATGCGATTCGTCGCCATCGTCGTTTTGATTCTGGGGATTTATACCTTCGACAGCGGACTCAACCTGATGGGTTCCCCCCTCTCGCTTCAAAACCTGACGCGGAACTGGTTCGCCCCTCAAACAGATTCCAACGCCCAAGCCGAATCCCCCCAACCCCCCGCGGACGGAGTCCTCACCCTCAACGTCAAAAACAACGGATACTCCCCCGGCGTCCTGCGCGCCCCGGCGGACAAGGACCTCACGCTGAACCTCGTTACAAACAATACCTACTCCTGCGCGCGCGATTTCGTCATCCCCGCCTTGAACTTCTACGAACTCCTGCCCGATACCGGCGTCGTTAAAGTGAACATCCCCGCACAGCAAGCTGGCTCCACCCTTTTCTTCACCTGCTCGATGGGCATGTACACCGGACAGATCGTGTTTGAATAAAAACAAGGTGACTGTCACCTATCAGGAATCAAATGCTTAAACAAACCTTTTCCGTCCCCGACATGCACTGCCCCAACTGCTCGATGAAACTCGAAAGCATCGAAGACGACTTCGACGGCATCCGCAAGATCGTCGCCAGTTACCACAAACAAAGCATGACCGTCGAATACGACGAAACCAAAGTCAGCGCCGAACAGATCGTCGCCGCCGCAAAGAAAAAAGGCTACACCGCAACCCCGCTGTAACCCGCAACCCGCAACCCGCAACCCTTTCCGTTATACTCTCCCCCATGCCCAAATATTACACCCCCGACGAAGCCAACAACATGCTGGAGATCGTCCGCCCGCTGGTTCGTGAGTTGATGGACATTGCCGAACGCATCCGCTCCCGCCAGCCGGAACTGTGGGCCGTGGCGGAAAAATCCGCAGGCAATGGCGGCAACCCGGAATTGAGCAAACTCCTCCCCGATTTCGACCGCCTGGACGCGCTGATCCACCGCTTTCAAGAGATGAGCGTCGAGATCAAGGACTTGCAAACGGGGTTGATAGACTTCCCCGCGCTCAAGGATGGCAGAGTCATCTATCTGTGTTGGAAATACAACGAGGGGAGAATCCGGTTCTGGCACGAGGTCGAAGCGGGGTTTGCGGGCCGTCAACCTATTGATTGGGAATAGAATCCCCGGCGCCGGGCATTGCCCCGGGCGTCGCATATCCTGGAGAATAATGAACAAAGGCATCTGGTACGGAATCGCGGCATACGCGATGTGGGGCTTTTTCCCGATCTATTGGAAGTTACTTCACGAAATCCCCGCAATTCAATTGCTCGGTCATCGCATCGTCTGGTCGTTTCTTCTGCTGGCGGCGTTCATCCTGCTCACAAAACAGGCAGGCGATTTTCGATCCGTCGCCTTTAACCGCAGGACGTTGGGGATCTATACGATTGCGGGCGTGTTGCTTTCCGCCAACTGGCTGATCTACGTCTGGAGCGTCAACGCCGGCTTCATCGTCGAGACCAGCCTCGGCTACTTCATCAACCCCCTGCTCAGCGTCTTGTTCGGCGTGATCTTTTTGCGCGAACGCCTGCGCCCCGCGCAATGGGTTCCCGTCATCATCGCCGCGATCGGCGTGACGTACCTCACTGTCGCCTATGGCCGCCCGCCGTGGATCGCGCTCTCCCTTGCCGTCACTTTCGGCTTGTACGGATTGGTCAAAAAACTTTCGCCGCTCGGTTCGGTCTATGGGTTGACCCTCGAAACCGGCATCGTCTTTCCGATTGCCTTGCTTTACCTCATCGTCGTTCAAGCGGGCGGCGCGGGCGAATTCCTGCGCGACGGTTTTACGATAGACCTGCTGCTCATCGGCGCGGGCGTGGTCACCACAATCCCCCTGCTGATGTTCGCCTCCGCCGCCAAACAAATTCCGCTCAACATGATCGGCGTCCTGCAATATTTCGCGCCCACGATTCAATTCCTGATCGGCGTTTTCATTTACAAAGAACCCTTCGACCACACGCGCCTGATCGGCTTCGGCATCGTCTGGCTGGCGCTGATCATCTTCTGGGTCGAAAACTTCATCGCGCATCGCAACCCGGTCGAACCCATCCCCGAACTGGGGGAGTGAGCATGAAGATCCTTTTCATCGGCGGCACGGGGCTGATCAGTTCGGCTTGCTCCAAACTTGCCGTCCAACGCGGTCACGACGTTTTTCTTTTGAATCGCTCCGCCTCGCGGCTTTATCCTGCGCCGGAAGGTTCAACGACTCTACAAGCCGATATCCACGCCGATTCAGCGCGTCTTTCCGCCCTGTTGGCGGGTCAGCGCTTCGACGCTGTGGCGGACTTCCTGTCCTTTACCCCCGCAGACATTCAACGCAACCTCTCCCTTTTCCGCGACAAAACCGGCCATTTCGTGTTTATCTCTTCGGCGAGCGCCTATCAAAAGCCAGTCAGGAATTACCTCATCACCGAAGAGACGCCGCTGGAGAACCCCTTCTGGCAATATTCGCGCGACAAGATCGCCTGCGAGAATCTGTTGATGGAAGAGTATCGCAAAAACGGATTTCCGGCGACAATCGCGCGCCCGTCGTTGACCTACGGGCCGACTCAAATTCCGCTGATCTACGGCAGTTGGGCTCACCCCTGGACGCTGGTCGCGCGCATGAAGCGGGGCAAACCGGTTATCGTCCCCGGCGACGGAACCTCGCTCTGGGTGTTAACATGGAATGAAGACTTTGCCAAAGGCTTGCTCGGCTTGCTCGGAAACAGAGACGCCGTCGGCGAAGCCTTTCACATCACGTCCGACGAAGTCCTGACCTGGAATCAAATCTTCCTCGAAGCGTATCAAGCCCTGGGCGCAGCGCCGAGGCTGGTTCACATCCCCTCGGATTTTATTGTGAAGCATGATCCCGCTTCTCTGGGAACGCTCATCGGCGACAAATCCAACAGCGCGGTATTCGATAACGGCAAGATCAAACGTTTCGCGCCGGAATTCAACTGCGAAGTGAAATGGAGCGAAGGACTGCGCCGCGCGCTGGCTTGGCATGAAGCGCATCCCGAATTCCAGACTATTGACCATGAAGCGGACGCCAAATGGGACAGAATCCTTGAAATTTACCAGCGCGAATAAACGGAGTCTAAGTCTCACCCTGCGCTTATCGAAGGGTTCCTGACTTTGAAACTTCATAAACGTATCCAACGGAGGCTGACATGGCAAATAACAAAAAAGGCGTGATCGGAATCTTGACGGGCGGCGGCGATGTGCCGGGGCTGAACCCCGCCATCCGCGCCGTGACCATCCGCGCATTGCGCGAGGGCTGGCAGGTGGTGGGCATCCGCCGCGGCTGGGGCGGGTTGATGGATATTATCCGCGACAAGGATGCGGATAACAGCAGGAATTATCAACTGCTCACCGAAGAGATTGTCAACCGCGCGGGGCGCACAGGCGGGACCTTCCTGCATACTTCGCGCACCAAGCCGAGTTCGGTGAGGAAGGCGAGCGTCCCGCCGCACCTTGCGGATAAATACTCCGCAGACACCAACGACCTGACGCCTGAGATTCTCAAGAACCTCGAGTTCCTCGGCGTGGATTATTTGATTCCCATCGGGGGCGACGACACGCTGAGTTACGGCGTGCGCCTGTACAAGGAAGGCGTCAAGGTCATCGCCATCCCCAAGACGATGGATAACGACGTGCCAGGCACCGATTACTGCATCGGTTTCAGCACTTGCGTCACGCGCACAATTTCACTGACGAATTCCTTGCGCACCATCGCCGGGTCGCACGAACGCATCCTTGTGCTGGAGGTCTTCGGGCGTTATGCCGGGTTCACCGCCATGCTCCCGACCATGGCGGGAGCGGCGCACCGTTGCGTCATCCCCGAATATAAATTCAACATCGAACATCTCACCGAATTGTTGATCAAAGATCGGCGCTCGAACCCCAGCAATTATTCCGTCCTGCTCATCTCGGAGGGGGCAATGTACGAAGGCGGCGAGATGGTCTTCGCCGACCTGACCACTGACGCGTACGGTCACGCCAAACTGGGCGGCATCGGCGATCTAGTCTCCGCGCAGATCAGGGACATATCGCCGAAGTTCAACAGGGGAGAGCCGGTCAATGTGGTCAACCAGAAACTCGGTTACATGGTGCGCGGCGGCGACCCGGACGCAATCGACTCCATTGTGCCGATGGCATTCGGCAACCTGGCGCTCGACCTGACCTTGAAGGGTATTCATGGTCGGCTGGTGGTTCTGAAGAACGGACGTTATGACAACGTGCCGCTGGACGTGGTGACGGCGACGAAGAAACTTGTAAACGTTCAGCAGTTTTACGACACCGAGCGCTATCGCCCGCAATACGAGAACTTTGAGATGAAGCCATTGTTCATCATGACCAGCGAGTTATAGGGGACGCATCGGTTATGCCCGGATCCCGGCGGTGAGCGTCGCGCCGAAGCGGACGCTTTCAGATTGTAATACGCCGCCCCGAAGGTTTCCTCAACGACTTTACCGACTTCATGCGCGGCGTGGACAAGGACAACTAGCCCAGGACGACGAAGGACTTCCAGAATCTTCTGGGCAATTCCACCCGCATTTATCGCTGCCAAACCTCCGAGGTCCGCGTGACCCTGGAGGTTTTTTCTTAACTCGCCATTCTCCACCGCACATGGATAGGCTCACGCCGCCGTCCTGTGCGAAGCCTCCTGCGGGGGCGGCGATTTTCAAGGGAATCTTGCTCTGAGGACGGTGCAAGAGGCAATTTGCAGTTGCGCTCCTATTTGTGCGGTAAAGAAACTCACCGGAAATTAATTTTCTCAACCCGCGCCTCATTTTTATTAATTTTACTATTGACATTTTCAATTTTTAATTGTAATATATCAATAAATAGTCGAAAATTTCATAATTATATTGATTTAAAATTCGTTTTCTTGAACAGGAGAATGAAAATGCCCGAACTCGCAATTGAAGCCTGTCAATTGGTCAAAAAATTCCCCGCCCGCCCGGGGACTGGGGATAAGCCTGTCGAAGGCGAGCACGCCTCAAAGTCTGAGAAGAAGCGTTGGCAGTTTTGGAAGAAAGAGCCGAAAGCCATGTTCACCGCCGTGAACGGGGTTGACCTCCAGATCGAGCAGGGTGAAATTTTTGGCTTGCTCGGACCGAATGGCGCGGGCAAATCCACCACCATCCGCATGTTGTGTACCCTGCTGGAGCCGACCAGCGGCACGGCGCGCGTCAATGGCTTTGATGTAACGAAGCAGGCAAATGAGGTGCGCCGCAATCTTGGCACAGTCCTGGCGGGCGAACGCAGTATCTATTGGAAGTTGACCGGGCGCGAGAACCTGGAATATTTCGCGGCGCTGTATCACATTCCGCAAGCCGTCGCAAAGAAGCGGGTCGAGGAACTGATCGAACGCATGGAACTGCGCGAACGCGCCAATGAACTCGTCGAAAAATATTCCACCGGGATGCGGCAACGCGTGGCCATCGCCAAGGCGCTGTTGGCGCGTCCGCCGATCCTGTTGCTGGACGAACCCACGCTCGGACTCGACCCCCAGGCGGCCCGCAATCTCAGGGAGTTGATCGCGCAACTGAAGCAGGAGGGGCATACCATCCTGTTGACGACTCATTACATGGAAGAGGCGGATTTGCTTTCCGACCGCATTGGCATCATTGATACCGGCAAGGTCATCGCGCTGGATACGCCCGCCGGGCTTAAACGCCGCATCGAACAAAAGGAAGTCATCAAACTGGAAGTGACCGGCTGGCATGACGACCTGGGCGAAAAACTCAGGAGCATTTCCGGCATCGAGAATTTGACCTCGCGCCAGCAGGGCGAAGCCGACCTGTGGGAGATTCACATGCAGGCGCAAAACAGCCGCGCCGCCATCCCGCGCATTGTGGAACATATCAGCGGCAACGGCACGCGGCTGGTCAACATGAACATCGTCAAGCCGTCGCTGGAGGATGTGTTCATTCACCTGACCGGCAAGGCGTTGAGGGATTAGGCAATGAAACCGCGCACCGTCCCGTCGGGATGTTCTTCATAGCGCGGTTGCACCGCAAACTTTAGTTTGCGCTTTGCGTGGGATCAAACTGAAGTTTGTCGTTCTGCGCTAAATCTTCGCGATTGGCGTAGATTTCACAGTGTAATACTATAAGAAGAGTTGACAGAAAATGGAAACAACTTTCTCCCCACAATCGCTTGGCAGGCCCGGCTTGCTCTCCGAATTGCGCGCGCTGTTCGCTGTGGTTCGCCGCGAGTGGACGTCGTTCGTTCGTTATCCTTCGTGGATCATATCGCTGTTTATCTGGCCTGTTATTTTCCCAATGGGCTACATTCTGACGGCGCGCGCGCTCTCCGGCGTGGACGGCAGCGGGCTGACGACATTTCGGAACACGACCGGCTTGAACGAATATGTCGGCTACATCGCGGTCGGCACGATGATCTGGATGTGGCAGAACATTGTGCTGTGGGCGGTCGGGTATGCCCTGCGCAACGAGCAGATGCGCGGCACGCTCGAATCGAACTGGCTTTCGCCGACCTGGCGCTTTTCCTACCTGCTGGGAAGCAGTATTCCGCAAATGGTCTCGATGTTCATGCTGATGCTGGTCTCGGGATTGGAATATGCGTTCCTGTTCGGGGTGGATTTCAACGGCAGTCTGTGGCTGAGCCTGCTGGTCATCCTTGCGTCCATCCCATCGGTATATGGGCTGGGTTTCGCCTTTGCCAGCGTAGTGATCACGCTCAAGGAGGCGAATGCGTTCGTATTCCTGGTGCGCGGAATCGTCATGATCTTTTGCGGCATCACCTATCCGCTGGCGATGTTGCCGGGTTGGATGGAATCGGTTGCGCAGTGGCTCCCGCAGACATACATCATCCACGCCATGCGGAGCGCCGCGCTTTCCGCCGAAGGTTTCAGCGGGATAGCCTTCGACCTGAAGATGATCCTGCTTTTCGGCGTCTTCTGGTTCGCGCTCGGATACGCCCTCTTCAACATGATGGAACGCCGCGCCCGGCAGACCGGCGCGATCGGACAGTATTAGGAACCGGACATGCAGACACAATCCTTATCCCAACCCACCCTGGCTTCTCAATTGCGCGGGCTGTCAGCCGTCATTCGCAAAGACTGGAAGCAATACTGGCGTTATCCGCTCAATGCGATTTCGACCATGCTCCAGCCCCTGATCTGGATCGCGCCTGTTTATTTCATGGGGCAGGCGTTCAGCGTCAACGGACAGGCGCGCGGCTTCGCTCAATACAGCGGAACGACGGATTTCATGTCCTTCGTTTTGCTGGGGACCGTGCTGGAGAACTTCATCAACGCGGTGTTCTGGGGCATGGGCTACGCTCTCAAGAACGACATGGACTCAGGCGTGATGGAATCCAACTGGCTGACGCCCATCCCGCGTTTGTTGTTCCTCGTCGGTCATTCGGCGACAAACCTGGTCGTCACGGCGATCACCTCATCCGGCATGTTGCTCTTCGGCGGGCTGATCTTCGGGTTCAACGCTTCCGGCGATGTGTGGAAAGCCTTCCTGCCCATCCTCCCCATGATGCTTGGGCTGTACGGTTTCGGCTTCGCCTTTGCCGCGCTGGTGATGTTGTTGCGCGAGGCGAATACGCTGGTGGATTTAAGCAGTTTTCTGGTGCAAATATTCTCCGGCTCGAACTTCCCCGTCAACGCCCTGCCGCGGTTCCTGCTCCCTGTGGCGCTGGCTTTGCCGCTTACCTATGGGCTGGACGCCGTCCGCGCGTATTTGATCGGCACGAAGACCATTCTGCCCCTGCCATGGGAACTGGCATTGCTGATTGTATTCATGTTCGTAATGTTGTGGCTCGGGACCGGCGCGTTTAAGTGGCTGGAACGCAGAGTGCGCGTATTGGGCGCGCTTGGACAGCATTAAGTTCGAGGCAATATCGCCCTGCGCCTGATTCCCGCGACGCAAAATTTCTGGCGGTAGCAGCGGCTCGATGGACAGGATCAGGCCTCCCGATGAAAGAAGCGGGGATTTTTTAATGGGATAATCCCGATTATAAAAATTCACAAATACCGCCAAAGGATTTATGGAGATTCAAAAACTTCCCCATGTTGTCATCATCGGCGCCGGGTTTGCCGGGATGGAAGCCGCGCGCGGGCTGGCGAATGCGCCGGTTCGCATCACCTTGATGGACAAAAATAATCATCACCTGTTTCAACCGCTGTTGTATCAGGTTGCGATTGCGGGCTTGCTGCCTTCGCAAATTGCCCAGCCGGTGCGCACGATCTTTCGCAGACAAAAGAACCTGACCTTTCAGATGGGCGAAGCGACGGCGATTAACCTCGCGGAAAAATTCGTCAAGATGAACGGCGCGGCAATCGCCTATGATTATCTTATCCTTGCGGCGGGGGCGCGCACAAACTTTTTCGGCTTCGACGCGCTCGAGCGACATGGCCTGCAGATCAAAGACCTTGAGACCGCGGTGATCACGCGCAATCATTTGCTTTCCATGTTCGAGCGGGCCAGCCACGAAGCCGATGCGCAAACCAGAAAATCCATGCTGACGTTTGTCGTTGTGGGGGGCGGGCCGACCGGCATCGAGACGGCGGGCGCGCTGGCGGAGTTGATCACGCACGTCATGCGCAAGGATTATCCGCGCCTCGATCTCAAAGAAGTCAGGGTCATCCTGCTCGAGGCCGGGGCAAGCCTCATCGCCGCCTATCCCGACGAACTGCGTCAGTCTGCCCTGCGGCTGTTGAAGGATAAAAAAGTGGATGTGCGCCTGAACGCCAGGATGCAGGATTACAACGGCCGCCAGGTGAAACTCGCGGACGGTTCGATCATCGAATCTCAAACGCTGATTTGGACGGCGGGCGCGAAAGCGGCTGAGATTGTGGACGCCCTGCCCGCCGAAAAAGCCGGCATGGGGCGCGTCCGCATCGAACCGACGTTGAGCCTGCCTCTGTTTCCTGAAGCCTTTGTCATCGGCGACGCCGCTTTTCTCCTCCACGAAGACGGCCAACCCCTGCCGATGCTTTCGACGGTGGCGATTCAGCAGGGTCGGGCGGCCGCAAAGAATATAAAATTAATGATGAAGGGGAAGGAGCCCGAAGCGTTCCGTTACAAGGACCCCGGTCTGCTTGCCACCGTGGGACGCAACGCCGCCGTCGCAAGAATTTTCGGCGTATCCTTCAGCGGTTTCGTCGCCTGGGCGATCTGGGTCTTCCTGCACATCTACCGCATCATTGGGTTTCGCAATCGGATTCTTGTGATGTTCAACTGGGCGTGGGATTATTTATTCTACGACAATCAGTCGCGGTTGATTACGAGGGAGTGAGGGGAATTTATGGATTACGCATCGCGGATTATGCAATCCGTGACGCGTAATTATGATGACGCCGGTCAAGCGATTCCAAACTGGCTGGCGGCCAACATGGCGCAAACTCCCATCGAATTGACGACGAAGTGCAGAACCATGGACGGAAAGATCGAGCCGCTGCGCTGAACCATGTAGGAAAATAACGCGCCGAGCAAAAAGGTGGGGATGAGGGTGGCGATCTGCCCGTGAAAGAGGGCGAAGATGATGGAACTGAACATCAGCGCGTTAACCCAGCCGTATTTTGCGCGCAATCCCTGAAAGAGAAAACCGCGAAAGAAAAGTTCCTCGGTGACGGGCGCGACGAAGGCGGTGACGAAGGCAAAGAGCAGGGGCGATTGAATCTCGTCGAGCAATTCCATGATCGCATCCGCCTGGGTGACGATTTTCAGCGCGACCATGACGAGGTTGTTCAGAATGACGAGGATATACACCGCGACAAGAAGCCCGCAACCGAGGGAGAGGGCGTTGCGATCGAAGCGCCGCAGCCCCAGTTCGACCCATGAGGCTTTGCGATAGGCCAGAATCACGGCGACGGGGATCAGCGGAATAAACTCAAACAGGGACAGGGCAGCCAGCCCCGACATCCGGGTTTGCGGAAGTTGCGCCAGTGCGAGCAGAAACCCCGCCGTCAGCAGGAGGAGCGCGCCCAGCCCGAGCCAGGAATCGTTTGCGGTCCACGCCACAGGACCGGGCGCGGAGGGAGGCGTTCCCTCCGACGGGGAGGGGGAGGAGGTCGAATTGAAATTGTCGGGCGGCGGAGGTTGATTCATTGTCTGCTTCCAGTTTTGGATGGAATTATAATGGGCGGGAGTTGAAATTTAAATATGCCGGACGAGGTTGCGAGATGATTAAACTTTACCGTGAAGAAACGAGCGCGGCGGCGGATGCGATCGAGGCGGAGTTCAGGGAGTTGGTGTTGGGGTACGACCGCGTTGTCCTCGAGGCGGACAGGGCGGAGGAGATGTTTTCCGGGCGGACGCTGCCGGTGATCGCCAATAATGAGCGCGTTGTGAGCGGGGCGGAGATCGCTCCCTATCTTCAGGAGTTGGAAAACCTGGCGCGCGACTGGCGGTTGTTCCAGGGCGATTATTGTTATGTGGAAGGGGGCGGCGAGTGTTAGACGACTGCAAGTGGGCGTATAATGGGGGCGTCGGCGTATTTTATTTATTTTAACCAAGGAGAGTAAAATGGCATACACGTTGAACACCACTGTTGGAGAAATATTGGACGATACCCACGCGTTGGAAGTGTTGGAGAAACATGCGCCGGGCATTTCCAAGAACCCCATGTTGGGAATGGCGCGGGGCTTTACCCTCAAACAGATCGTTTCCATGCCGCAAGCCAAGGATATGGGCGTCACAGAAGAGATGGTCGAAAAAGTATTGGCTGAGATCAACGCCCGCAAATAGTTCGCGGGGTTTTAAATTCCCGCCAGCGCGACAGGCAAAAAAAGAGACAGTCCCATTGCATGGGGCTGTCTCTTGCGCTTTAAGCCTTGCAACCGGCGTTGCAAGCCCGGATTGCCAGCGGAGTCACTTCAACGCATAGACGGCGTATCCTCTTGCCGGGGCGAAGAATTGACCGCGTCCGTCGGCGGTGGTGGATTGGTCTGCGGGGCGGGAAAGGTCGAATTTGCCCCACCATGCAACGGGCGCGAAAGAGGCGTTCTTCCATTGGGTGTCCACCCAGGCTCCGCGCCAGTCGTCGCCGCGGTTGTTGAGGACATAGATCAAGCCGCGTTGTTCGCCGAATCCGCCGCGCTGCATGATGTAGAGATCGTCGGAAAGATAAAGGGTGGAGGCGGCGCCGCCGGCGTGCTTTTCATGCGCCGAGACGAGGGCGTCAATTCCGTTGGGAGTATTGCGCAGGGCGAGGTTGTAGTTGAAGTAATCCTTCCAAAAAATGCAGGGATAGCCTTCATGCGCAAGGATGTAGGAGTAGGCGAGCAGTTTATCGTTGACGATCGGTCGCCCCTCGTCGCGCAGGTCGTGGTTCTCGACGAAGGTGACGGTGGTTTGCGGCTGCGCCTTCAAAACGGAATCGCCGAGGACGAGGGATTTCAAACTGAAGCCGTATGAATCGCACAAGCCTTTGAGCAATTCGCGCAGGGGGAAATCGAAGGCGTCCACCGGGTTGTAATTGGCTTCGTTCGCCTCATTGACCCAATGCAGGGTGTTGGCGGCGTTGTCCCAATACTCCGCCACGCCGTAAGGTTTGTGATACGCGCCGTTTTTCATGTAGCGGTATTCCTGAATGGCGGTAACGGTGTTTGCCGCAAAGCCTTTGACGAAGTCGTAGCGGAATCCGTCGAAGCCGACTTCTTCGATCAGCCAGCGCGCAAGTTTGAGCAGTTCGCCATAGACGTAAGGATTGCGGTGCGAGAGGTCGGGCATGTCGCCGAAGGTCATCTCGTCCCATGATTCGTACATGCTGGGGTGAAAACATTCCCAATTGCGCGGGAACTTTCCGCTCTTCGGGTTGAAGACCGTCCAACGCGATTGACCCGTGATGGGATTGACCTCCTGCGCGTCCGCCCCGGAGTTGTGGTTCAAAACCATGTCCGCGATCAGACTCAGCCCGTGCCGGCGCGCGCTTTCAATGAGTTGATCCAACTCTGCGCGCGTTCCAAACCAGGTCGGGACGCCTCCCTTTTGATCGAACTCGCCGAGGTCGTAGTAGTCGTATGGGTCGTAACCCATCGAAGGTCCGAACAGATTCGCCGCCTTGTGGACGGGCGGAAGCCAAAGGGAGGTAAACCCAGCCTTTGCCAGCCCGGGTATCTCGCGGGCGATGGTCTTCCACCATTGGAATTCTTTTTTATCTTCGCGGGGGCAGTCCCAGTAGAAGGTTTGCATCATGACGCCCATGCTTAATTCTCCTTTATCTCAAAGCCCACCGCCAGCGCCGTTCTCGCCCATTCGCTGGGGTCGTTCCCCTCCCACTCGTTGTATTTGATTGTCATCTTCATTCGAACTTCGCGCTCGATTGTCTTGTCCTCCAACAAAGCCGCAGTCGCATTGAACGTCTGCCCGGCGATGCGGATTGCGACATTTGGGTCTTTAAGCAGATTCTTCACCCAATCCGATTTGTCCATGCCGCCGGACATGAGGTAGAGCGCGCCGTTGTGAACGACGAACCAGATTTCGATCTCGTGCGGCTTGCCGGTGATTCGTCCGCGCGTGGCGAGATAGCAATATTCTTCGTCGGCGAATTGGGAAAGGTCAACGGGAGTCATGGTAATTTCCTTCCCCCTCCGTCCTGCGAATAGAAGGGGTTACGCGGCATATTGCCCGAGATATTGAGCGTTGTTTGAGAGGAAATACGTTTGCGCGGGAAGCAGGACGTGTTTCCTCTGGTAGGTGGCGTAGACGGTTGTGCAAGACAGGCGCGGGAGTCGTTGGATGCGCGCCGAATCGTAAAGCAGGATGGATCGGTTCGTGATCTTCTCGATCACCGTCCAATGGTCGTGGTAGCCGTGCAGGCCGAGGATGATGGAGCGCCCTTCTGTGCCGTCGAGGAAGGATTGCATGTGCTTCCAGAACGTCGTCAGATCGGGGTTTGGCACGCCGCGAAAGGGAATCTCGACATTGGCGATGCGCTTCTTGCCGACGACCTTGTTCAGGATGACGAGCATCTCCTTGTGGATGATGCCGTTTATCAGGAACTTGGTCAACAGTCCGCGCCGCGAGAGGTAATGGATCAGGTCGTTGAATAATTTTTGGGCGTTTTCGTCGGAGGAGCGGTTGACGATGCGCTCGGCGTTGATGATGCTGTACAAGCCGCACAACGAATCCAAGCCGCCCTGCTGAAAGGGCGGCAGCCCGGATGTCGGCCGGTTGTTTCTGCGCATGGGCGGGCGTTTCCTTTTTTTGTGGCGCAAGATTTTAACTTGCGCTCCCAGGCGTTTGGGGTGGAAAAGTCACCGTGAAGGTAAAACTCTCTGAAACTCGATTCAAGCCGGGGCGAAGAAAACGCCTAATCTCCGTACATCCGGCGGCGCAGGGCGCGCAGGTTGCGGCGGTGAAGCGTCTCCGCCAGCCCGCCGAGATACACGCGGCTCTTGCCGCAATCTTCGATGGCGATCTCCTCGAGATATTCCTCCGCGTTTTTTCGTTTGCCGCCCGTTTTGACGACCTTTTTGATATTGTTCAGGTAATTGACGTTCTCGCGCACGGCGGCTTCGATTTCGCCGCGCAGAATGATGTCGCCGTGACCCTGGATGATGTTCTCCAGCCCCATCTTTCCGATCTTTTTGATCGAAGCCAGCATGTCGTCCGCGTCGCCGTCCACGATGTAGGGAAGCGACATGAAGGTGTCGCCCGCAAACAGCACGCGATCTTCCTCGACCAAAACCGAGATGCCGTCGTCGCTGTGACCGGGCGAAGCGCTGATGATGAGATTTTTCTTGCCGACGCGCAGGGTTATCTCGCCGGTTTCAAAGGTGATGTGCGGCGGCACGATCTTTACCTGGCGCAGGCCCTGGTTCTGTTTCTGCGCGTTTTCAAGCGAAGAGACGCCGTCTTCTATAAGATATTCGCGGCATTTTGCATGGCCGATCACTGTCGCGCCGGGGAAGAAACAATTGCCCCAGCAGTGGTCGGCGTGATAATGCGTATTGATGACGTAACGCGCCTGCACGCCCAACTCGCGCTCGATGAACTCGCGCATGGCGAGAGTCTCCTCCGGCAGGGCAAGCGTATCAATCACCACCGCCCACTGTGGACCGATGATGACTCCCGCCGTGACCTGCGCGTATACTTCGCTCTGGAACCAAAATACGTTTTCCGAAACTCGTTCGCGGTGCATATTACCTTTCAACCAGCCCCCCGATATTTCCCGATGTTGCGAATGGAGGGCGGGGTAAATTTTTTCGTTTGTTAATAGCACACATTCCTGAAATTTTCAAGATGTTTAGACAAATTTATGACGATATCCTCCCTGCGCCAGTACGAAGCGCGCGGTTTGTCTCAGGATTGGGATGGGCGCCCTTATTGCGTAAAGCGAGCCTGTAAGATGTTTCCCTTTAGAGACCGTTTCTTAAGTACACGGATTTGACGGATTGCGCAGACTGGCGCGGATTTAATAACTCACCTTACGCAAGGCGGCATTTGGTTAGGAAATGCGCTTGCAGATGAGTCGATGACCATCCACGAATATTCACGAATAAACGAATAGGCGCGTCAACATTCGCGAATTCGTGACTTTATTCGTGGACGGCTCGTGAGGATGGCAAAAGCGCTTAACATGAGTTAATAAGAGGTTTTTCCCGTGAGAATCCGTGAAATCCGCGTAATCCGTGTCCAAAAAGGATTTAAGAAACACTCTCTTAGAGAGTTTTCCTTGCCGCGTAAAGTATATGCGCGTCCGAAGGTTTTGCCTGTCAGATGTGAATCGGGCTTCCCTCCGCGCCGTGCGCGGCTTCCATCAACGTCTCTGAAAGCGTCGGGTGCGCGTGGACGTTCCTTGCGATCTCGCGCGGGGTCAGTTCCATCATCTGCGCGAGAGTCAACTCCGGCAGTAACTCGGTTACTTCGGGACCGATCATGTGCGCGCCGAGGATTTCGCCGTATTTCTCGTCCATGACGATCTTGACGAAGCCGGCGTAATCGCCCAGCCCCAGCGCCTTGCCGTTGGCTTGAAACGGGAAACGCCCGACCTTGATGTTATATCCCTTTTCGCGCGCCTGCGCCTCGGTATACCCAAACGACGCCACCTGCGGATGGCAGTAGGTGGCGCGCGGCATCATGTCGTAATTGAGCGTGACGGTCTCATGCCCGGCGATATTTTCCGCGCAGATGATTCCCATCGCCGAGCCGACGTGCGCCAGCATCAATTTGCCGGTCACATCGCCGATCGCCCAGATGCCGGGGATGTTCGTCTGCATCTTCTCGTTGATCTCGATGAAATTGCCGCGTTCGGTCAATTTGACGCCGACCGTTTCGAGACCGAGTCCCTTGCTGTTCGGCGTGAACGAAGTGGCGATCAGCGCCTGATCCACGTCGAGAGTCTCGTCCGGTAATTTCACTTTGACCGATTTGCCGGAGACAGCGATGCTCTCGAACTTCACGCCTGTCTTGATCTTGACGCCCGCTTTTATCAGTTCTTTTGTCAGTTCCTTGCTGATCTCTTCGTCTTCGCGCGGCAGGATGCGCGGAAGCAGTTCGATGATCGTCACGTCCACGCCGTAGGAGTTCCAGATCGTGGCGAACTCCGTGCCGATCGAGCCGCCGCCCACGATCACCGCCGACTTGGGGAGCGTCTCCTGCATGATGGCTTCGACGTAGGTGACGATTTTTTTGCCGTCCACCGTCACGCCGGGGAGTTGAGCCGCGCTCGCGCCGGTCGCGATGATGATGTTCTGTGCCTTGAGTTCGGTATTCTTCCCATCGTTCCCCGCAACGGAGATCGTGTCCTTTGATTTGAAGGTTGCCGCGCCCATGAAGACCGCGATATTGTTCTTCTTCATCAGAAAGCCCACGCCTTTGGTCAGGCGATCCGAGTTGGAGCGCGAGCGTTTGAAAGCGACGCTGTAATCCAGTTTTAAATTGTCGAACGAAAAACCGAAATCCTTCGCGCGGTGACGGAGCGTATGCGCCACCTCCGCATTCTTGAGCAGGGACTTCGAGGGGATGCAGCCGACGTTCAAGCACACGCCGCCCAGCCATTGCCTGTCCACGATGGCGACCTTCTGCTTCAACTGCGCCGCGCGGATCGCCGCGACGTATCCGCCCGGTCCCGCGCCGATCACGACGACATCGAAATTTTCAGCCATTGAAGGAAATCTCCTGAATGAAAAAGGTTAAGGGCGATTATACCCTTAACCTTTTTTGCGCCCTTTGCAACGCAAGACCAGGTGCGGCTAAAAGGACGGGTTAAAATTTTTTCGCCACGGAGAGAAAATAAAGAGAGCTCTCCGTGTTCTCTGCCCACTGGGGGCTTCGCTCCACGTTGATATGAAGAATACCATCGCAGGCCTGACACCTAATTTTTGTCCAAATTAGGCTGCATTTCATCGCTCGTCGCCAAGTTCTGGACACGGCTTTCTCGGATTTCACGGACGAACACGGAAAAACCCAGGAAAAAATCCTCAAAAATCCGCGCGTTCCGTGTAACCCGGTACGAAAGGGTTTTTATTCAGCCCATCGCGCGATGACTTGTCGGTTATTTTGGGCGAAATTTAGGCGGTTTCATCGTGTCATGAGTCGATTTGGGTTCCGTGAATCACAATCGCACGCGATCTTCCTTCCCGCGCCTCGCGTCTCATACCCAATGTTATAATCCCTCCACAATGACCGAAGGCGCATTACTCAACGACCGATACCAACTTCAGGAAACGCTTGGCTCCGGCGGCATGGCGAACGTCTACCTTGCCCGCGATGTCGTGCTCGACCGTCCCGTTGCCGTCAAAGTCCTGCGCCGGGAATACTCTGCCAACGAAAACTTCCAAAAACAATTCCTGCTCGAAGCCCGCTCTGCGGCCAACCTGTCTCACCCCAATATCGTCACGGTGCATGACTTCGGCATTGCCGATAACCTGATCTACATCGTCATGGAACACGTTCCCGGCAAGGACCTCAAAGCGCTGGTGCGCGAACGCGGGCGTTATCCCTACCAACAGGCCATCCCCCTGCTCATTCAGGCCTGCGCCGGGGTGGGATACGCCCATCGCGCCGGGCTGGTGCATTGCGACATCAAACCGCACAACATGATCGTCGCCAAGGACAACCGGCTCAAAGTCACCGACTTCGGCATCGCGCGCGCGCTTGCCACCATCAAACCCGGCGAACGCAACGACGTTGTCTGGGGTTCGCCGCTCTACTTCGCGCCCGAACAAGCCGCCGGAGAAACCCCCACCCCCGCTTCCGACGTCTATTCGCTCGGCATCGTCCTCTACGAAATCCTCACCGGCACGCCGCCCTTCACCGCCTCCACTGCCGACGAACTTGCCCGCCTGCACATCTCCGCCCGCCCGTTACCCATCAGCGAATACGTTCCAGACGTTCCCCCCGCACTCGAAGAAATCGTCATGAAAGTCCTGTCCAAGGAGCCTGCCGCGCGTTATCGCACCGCCGACCAACTTGGGCGCGTCCTGCAAACATTTGGAACCGCCCCCCCGCCGCCGGTTAAAGCCGCCACCGAGCCGATCTCCGCCCCTCCCATCATCACAATCAAACAGGATATAGCAGAGCGACTCGCCCCCCAACCCCGGCCTGACCCTGCCCCCGAATATTATCAACCTCCCTACCCGCCTCAGACGATTCAGCCCGAGCCTGCCCCGGCCTACCAGGCCGAATCTCCCTCCGAGCCGATTGACTGGGTGGCTGTCGGTTTGGGCTTGATCGCCCTGCTTGCCTGGGGCGGGTTAATTCCCTTTGGCTTGATGATCTACTTCAGTTACTTCCCGCCGGGTTAAAAAACTGCCAGACCTGACCGGTTTCCAAAACCCGTCAGGTCTTTTCGATTATGAACAAATTCCTACTCGCCCCCTCCATCATCGCCGCGGATTTTTCGCGCATCGCCGAAGAAACCGCCGCCGTCGAATCCGCCGGAGCCGACTGGATCCATGTGGACGTGATGGACGGGCATTTCGTGCCGACCATCACCGTCGGCCCGCTGTTCGTCGAATCGCTAAGGCGAGTCTGCAAACTCCCGCTCGATGTGCATTTGATGATCTCCGAACCGGAGAAGCACATCGAATCCTTCGCCAAAGCCGGGGCGGATAACATCACCGTCCATGCGGAGACCTGCCCCGACCTGCCGCGCATAATCGAGAAGATCAAAACGCTGGGTTGCGCCGCCGGCGTGACTTTGAATCCCGCCACGCCCGTCTCCGCAATTGATTCCGCCCTGCCGCTTGTTGATCTCGTCCTCGTCATGAGCGTCGTCCCCGGCTTCTCGGGTCAAAAGTTCATGCCGGAGACGATCGGCAAGGCGGAGGAAATCCGCGCCACGCTGAACGCGCTTCGCTCATCCGCCCGCCTCGAAGTGGACGGCGGCATCAACGCCGAAACCCTCCCGCTGATGCAGCGCGCGGGCGCGGATGTCTTTGTGGCGGGAAACGCCGTCTTCAAACACCCGCAGGGGAGCGGGGCAGGCGCGCGCGCGTTGAAGGATATTGCATTATCCTGACGCCGGAGTCCAGCGACTCCCGTTGTTGGATGTCAAAGGCCGGGAGACCTTCGACTCCGGGGCTTAAAACAAAAAATCACGGCGCTGAACGCCGCGATTTTTTGTATCGAAGAAAAACGAATACTACGCCGCTGATTTGCCGAGCGTCTTGATGCACTTGGCGCACAGCGTCTTCTTCACCAGGCGTCCTTTTTCCATCACCGAAACCTTCTGAAGGTTGGGTTTGAACGCGCGGTTGGTGGCGCGCTGGGAGAAGGAGCGGTTATGCCCGAAGGTGGTCGCCTTGCCGCAGTGGTTGCACTTTGCCATGTCTGAAAATCCTTTCTTTATCTTTCCGTGCCGATAATTCCATTTGCCCTTTTCAAAGGCACGGCATTTTACCATAGAACGCAACCATCTTCAAGAAAAGTGGTTAAAATAAGGACAATGCGCATCTACATTGCGGCGCGGGAGGCGTACCGACTGGCGTCCGCCCGCAATGATCTAAGAAAGCGCCTGAACCCTTGCGCGCTACGCTGGCGCTCGAAATGACAATGACATGGGTTTTCAGACACTCTCCTAAGGAACGAGGAAATCATGGGCGAAGAAACGACTTCATTGGGCGGGATCCACGTCTCGCCGAACGCGGTGGCGACGATTGCGTATCATGCCGTTTTGCAATCCTACGGGGTGGTGGGGCTGGCTCCCAAAAATCTGGCGGACGGAATTGTCTCCAGCATCACGCGCGAACCGTCGCGGGGCGTCTCCGTGCGCTATATCGAGGACGAGATTCACATTGACGTGCATGTGATCGTGGAATACGGCACGCGCATCAACTCGGTGGCGGAGAGCGTGGCGAACACCGTGCGCTTCCATGTGGAAAAAGCGCTGGGGCTGAAGGTCAACACGGTCAACGTGCATGTCGCCGGGCTGCGCATCAGCGACACGGATTAGGAGAAAATCTTATATGGCGATTGATTCCGCGCGGGTCGAGAAGTTACGCAAGCGCACGATTGACGGACAGGCGTTCAAACGCCTCGTAGACGCCGGGACGACCTGGCTGCGCACCAACCAGCAGATCGTCAACTCGTTGAACGTGTTCCCCGTCCCGGACGGCGATACGGGGACGAATATGAGCCTGACCCTGCAAGCCGCCTGGAACGAGATCAAGGAAATGGGGACGCGACACATCGGCGAGATGGCGGCCGCGTTTGCCAAAGGCGCGTTGATGGGCGCGCGCGGCAATTCCGGCGTGATCACCAGCCAGATTTTGCGCGGCTTTTCGCGCGCAATTCACGAGCGCGAATCGCTTGACCTGGAGACTTTCGTCAAGGCGTTGGGCGAGGCGCGGGATACCGCCTACAAGGGCGTGGTCAAGCCGGTCGAGGGGACGATTCTCACCGTCATTAAAGAAACGGCCAATGCCGCCGAATCCGCCGCCGGGTCCGTGAAAGATGCGTTGGAACTGCTCGAGGCGGCCGTCCGCGCGGCGGATGAAGCGGTCAAAAATACGCCCGAACTTCTTCCCATCCTCAAACAGGCGGGCGTGGTGGACTCGGGCGGCAAGGGTTTGTTCTTCTTCCTCGAAGGGATGCTCCGGCATGTGTACGGCGAGTCGCTGGAGACGCCGATGATGCAGGCGATGTCCCTTTCGGCGATGAGTTTTGAAGGCGCATTGAACGAGGCTGAGGAGGGACAGGATTACGAAGTGGTCGTGGATTTTGTGCCGAACGGCGAACTCGACTTGCAGGGGTTTTACGGGCAGCTTGAGGGGATGGGCACGTCCATTCAGGTGGGCGAGGGCGACGGCATGTATCGGATGCACATCCATGTTCCGACTGAAAACCGTTATGTTCCGATTGATTACATCATGGGCATCGGCACGGTGACGAAGGTCGCCATCGAAAACCTGACGGCGCAGATGGACGATATTCAAAAAGGAAAATCGCCGCAGATTCAATTCAGCGCGGTGGAGCCGGGAAATATTGCGGTGGTGGTCGTTTCGCCCGGCGCGGGCATCAGCCGTATTTTTGCGAGTTTGGGCGTTGCGGCTGTCGTGGCGGGCGGGCAGACGATGAACCCCTCCACGCAGGATATTTTGGGGTCGTTCGAGAATTTGCCGACGGATAAGGTCATTATTCTGCCGAACAATAAGAACATCGTCATGGCGGCGAATCAGGCGAAGGAAGTGACGGTCAAGAACGTGCATGTGATTCCGACGCGCACCGTCCCGCAGGGGCTGGCCGCCATGCTCTCGTTCGATCCGGGCGGGGATGTGGATGAAATTGCGGCGAAGATGAATCGCGCGATGAACAACGCCAGGACCGGCGAGATCACCGTCGCCACGCGCTCGGTGGAAATTGACGGCGTGACGGTGAAAGACGGACAGGTGATTGCATTATTGGACGGGAAACTCGTCGCCGCCGCTGACTCGGTCGAGCATGGCGCGTTTGAACTGCTCGAAAAAGCCGACGCCTCGAACTCCGAGATCGTGACCTTGTTCTTCGGCGAGGACATGCCCCACGCCGAAGCCAACCGCATCGCCGACCTTGTGCGGGAGAAGTACCCCAACCTCGAAGTCGAAGCGCTGGAGGGCGGCCAGCCGCATTATCAGTTTATTTTGTCTATCGAGTAGTTGACTCAACCCCCTTTTTCGCTATTTTGAATTTGGTGAGATCGGAATTCATAACGCAAAGGCGCAAAGACGCAAGGTCATGAGAGGTTTTCATCGCGACCTTGCGTCTTTGCGTTAAAAAGCGTATTTGATAAACCAACACTCCGATTGTTCTTTCAGTTGGTTATAACGAAGATACACTCACTTTCAAGGTGGGCGTCTCTTGTATCTGCTTCATTACCTCTGCGTCATCATCTTATACAGCGACTTGACGATCTCCACCGCCGCCCCCAGCGCGGCGAACCCGAGCGCGAACTTGATGGCGGTGTGCGCCAGTTGATTGAGAGCCGCGGCCGCTTCCGGGTCGGCGATTCCGGCGGAGGTCATCGCTTCGGGGGAGAGCGCGAGAATGGACGGCCCCATCAACATCATGATAATGATGAATATCTGAGCCAGTTTTGTCCCGGCGGAAAAGAGGCGGGATCCGGTCGTCCATTTGCCGGAGCGCAATAGCAAACCGTTCAAAATGATCTCGGCGACCCAGACCACATTCAACAAGGGCAGCCAGCGGAAGAAGGCTTCTGAAAGCAGGGGCAGGACTTTCCATTCATTCGCTTGCAGATGGTAGACGCCGATCAACTGCGGGTTGAAGTTGAACAGGCTGAGCGCGATGAATGTGAACACAATGGCGAGAATCGGCTCCCAGATTTTAACGTCGTTCGGTTCCGGCTCCTTTTTGAGGGACGCCGGGTCCCAGTCTTTTTCTTCGTCCAGTTTGAAGTCGGCGGCGGGGGCGTAGCGTTCGATCAGCGCGAAGACCAATGCAAGGTTGCCAAACGCCGCGATACACGCCGAGAGGATGTTCAACAGTCCCTTGCCGACGGCGGAGATGAACTCCACGCCGGTCATGGGCGGGTTCGAGGCGATCTGCATCGCGGTGGCGATTCCCAGCCCCAACGTCACGGCGAACAGCACGATCTTCAGGATGAAGACGAAGAAGGGATAGATGCGCGGACCGAGCAGATACGGGTTCGGGTTGTAGGTCTGCGCAACTTTATGCGGCGCGCCGTATTCCTTCAACAATTCCGTTTGCATGGCTTCGTCGGCGGGTTTGCCCGATTTACCCGCGCGTTCCTCCAGCATATCCTCCAGCGTGGAGCGTAATTCTTTTTCGATATCCTTCCGCCCCTTGACAAGCAGCAGGTGTCTGCCGACTTCGGCGACATAACGATCAATGAGATTCATTTTTTTCCTTTCTTCATTGGGCGACCCTTCAATTGCGGTTGCGTGAATTGGACAACTCGGGCGGGTCGCCCCTACGTTTACGATAGCATTTTGTCCATTACAGACACGATGCCAGCCCATTCCTTCTTCAACTTCGGCAGGAGTTTCTTCCCTTCGGCGCTGACGACGTAATACCGGCGCGGGCGCGACTCTTCGATCTTCCAGTCCGATTCAAGCAAGCCCTGCGCCTCCAACCGGCGGAGGAGCGGGTACAACGTGCCCTGATCCACTTCCAGCCCGAGATCGGCGAGTTTCTTCAGCAGGGAATAACCGTACTCCGCCGCGCCCAACTGGCTGAGCGCCGCCAGCACGATCACCCCGCGCCGCAACTCCAGGACGACATTTTCGAGCGATTCTGTGTTTGCCATATCTCATCCTTTTCCGCATCATACTGTATAATATACAGTATGTCAAGTGTAAAATATAAGGTGATTTGCCTGTCATTGCGAGGAGGAGCGGAGCGACGACGAAGCAATCCCCGAATTATTGGGGAGATTACTTCGCGGGCGCTCGCAATGACGGAGGCATTTATGCTACACTTCGCCCATGAAACTGGGAATCGTCACCGACTCGACCGCCGACCTGCCGGAATACCTGATCGAACAACACGCGATAAACGTCGTGCCTACGGTTCTGGTTTTAGGAGGGAAGGAATACAAGGACGGGATCGGAATCTCGCGCGAGGAGTTTTACGCCCGCCTGCCCGCGCTTCAAACCCCGCCGACGACGGCTGCGCCGTCCATTGGAGATTTTCTTGCGCCGTATCAGTCCCTGCTCGATTCCGGCTGCGACCACATCCTGTCCATTCACGTTTCGGGCAAACTCTCGGCGGTGATCAACAACGCCCGGCAGGCGGCGCAAGAGTTCCCCGGAAAAATCACCTGCGCCGACAGCGGCTCGCTCTCGATGGGCATCGGCTTTCAAGTAATCGCGGCGGCGGAGGCGGCGGATTTGGGCTTGGATGCGGCTTTGCAGGCGATTGAATCCGCGAGGAGCAGGTCGAAGGTCTTCGCCGCGCTCGACACGATGGAATATCTCAAACGCAGCGGACGAATCCCAGCCGTGGTCGCCAACATCGGCGGGATGCTCTCCATCAAACCGGTGATCGAACTGCGCGACGGCGAAGTCAAACCGATGGCGGTCAATCGCACGACCAGCCAGGCGGACGAATTTATCCTGGGTAAATTGATGGAGATGGGGGAGATGGAACGACTCGCCATTCTGCACACCAACGCCGAGCATCGCGCCAGACGTTTACTGGATGAGATGATGTCCAAATCGCGCATGTCCGTGCCGAGGGAAGTCCTGTTCGTGAATGTGACAGCTGTGATCGGGACGCATCTGGGACCGAACTGCATCGGCTTTGCGGCGGTGCATAAAACAAGTCTGTAGACTTGTTTTACGCATGATAAAATTGCTCATATGCAACCATCACTGGAAAAACTGAGAAAATTCTTCCGGCTCGAACACGAGAACAAATACGAGAACACCGCCATCATCGGCGGACTGGCGAAGATGTTGGATTATTGGGAGGGGGAGGCCCGCGCCGACGGCGTGACCGAGGATGTGATTCAGGCGGTCGTTTCGCGTTTGCGGACGTATGAGAAACTGCCGCCCGCCGGGCGCGCGGATTCGCTGAAAGGCTTGTGGAAGCGGATTGGGGAGACATACCCCGAGGCGGGGCAAAAGCCCAAAGCGCAGAATCCGCCTCCCCGTCCGGAGCGAAGCGAGGCTGATGGGGAGGGAAAGGCGGCGGAGGCGAATCAGGCTCCGGCGAAGAGTCAAAGCCCGCAGCGTCAGCATCCCCAAAAACAAAAATATGCGCCGCCCCAAAGATTCGAATCGGCGACGAGCGCGAAGCACAGCCAGACGCCGGCCGCGTTGGAGGCGCAGTTGACGGTCTTGCAGGGCGTGGGCGCAAAGAGCGCCGAGTCGCTGGCGCGGCTGGGAATGAAAACGCTTGGCGATATGCTGTATTATTTTCCGCGCCGTTATGAAGATTACACATTGCTCAAGCCGATTCAGTCGTTGATGTATGGCGACGTGGTGACGGTGTTGGGGACGATCCAGAGCGTTCACAACCGCCCGGCGCGCGGCGGGAAGATGAACATTATCGAAGTGATCATCTCTGACGGCACGGGTTCGATGCGCGTGACGTTTTTTAACCAGCCGTGGCTGTTGAATCGATTCAAGAAGGATGACGCGATTTCGGTCTCGGGGAAGATAGATCAGTATCTCGGGCGCATTGTGATGAACAGCCCCGATTGGGAAAGCGTGGAGATGGAAAATCTGCACACCAATCGCATTGTGCCGATCTATCCGTTGACGGAGCGCATCACGCAGAAGTGGTTGCGCAATCAAATGAAGCAGGTTGTTTCATATTGGGCGCCGGCCATTGTGGACGCCCTGCCCGATTCGCTCAAGCGCGAGGCGGGTTTGGTTGCGCTGGGCGAGGCGTTGACGCAGGCGCATTTTCCCGATTCGCAGGCGCGGTTGAAGCAAGCCCGCGAGCGGCTGGCCTTCGATGAAATTTTTTATTTGCAGATGGGCGTGTTGCGGCAAAAGCGCGACTGGCAGGCGGTGGAGGGTAAACGCTTCGCCGTCTCGGACGGGTGGCTGGATTCGCGCCTCGCGGCTTTGCCCTTCACTCTGACGGCGGCTCAAACCTCCGCGCTGACGGATATCCGCCGCGATCTGGATTCGGGCAAGCCGATGAATCGACTCATTCAAGGCGATGTCGGTTCGGGCAAGACGGTCGTTTCCGCGCTGGGGGCGGGCATGGCGGTGACGAACGGGGCGCAGGCGGCGGTGATGGCGCCGACTTCGATTTTGGCGGAACAGCATTATCGCAATTTTACGAGTTTGCTGGCGGGCGAAAATGGATTTCTGCAAAAGGATGAGATTCGTCTGCTGGTGGGCGCGACGAGCGGGGCGGAGAAGGAGGCGATTCGCGCCGGGCTGGCGGACGGTTCGATCAAAATCGTGATCGGCACGCACGCGGTCATCGAGCCGGATGTTCAGTTCAAGGAATTGCAGTTCGTGGTGATTGACGAACAACATCGCTTCGGCGTGGAGCAACGCGCCGAGTTGCGCAGCAAAGGCACGAACCCGCATCTTTTAGTGATGACGGCGACTCCCATTCCGCGCTCGCTGGCGCTGACGATGTTCGGCGACCTGGATATTTCCGTGATGGGCGAGATGCCGGTTGGCAGACAACCGATTGCGACGCATGTCCTCCGCCCGCAGGAACGCGAGCGCGCCTATACGATGATCCGCGCGCAGGTGAAGCAGGGCAATCAGGCCTTCATCGTCTATCCGTTGATTGACGAGAGCGAGAAGATCAACGTCCGCGCGGCGGTGGATGATTTCGAGACGCTGACAAAACAAGTCTTCCCCGATTTGAAACTTGCCCTGCTCCACGGGCGGATGAAGCCCGCCGAAAAAGACGAAGTCATGCTTAAATTCCGCGACCGGGAGTTTGACATTTTGGTTTCGACGACGGTCATCGAGGTCGGCGTGGATGTGCCAAACTCGACATTGATGTTGATCGAAGGCGCGGATCGGTTCGGGCTGGCGCAGTTGCATCAATTGCGCGGGCGCGTCGGGCGCGGCTCTGTGGCTTCGACCTGTCTGCTGATCCCCACGCAGGAGAATGAGGCTGAAAACGAACGCCTGCAAGCGATGGCGGACACCAACGACGGTTTCGCGCTCGCCGACCTCGATCTGAAACTGCGCGGACCGGGCGAATTCCTCGGCACGCGCCAGGCGGGTTTCGCCTCTTCGCTGAAGATGGCGAGCATCACCGATGTGGCGTTGATCGAAAAAGCCCGCGAACACGCCAAAGCGTTATTCGAGCGCGACCCGGACTTGACTCAACCCGAACATACCCTGCTGGCGGAATCATTCGAGCGGTTTTGGAAGGGAACAAGTAGCGATGTGAGTTAGTTGAGTGGTCGAGTGGTCAAATAGTTGAGTGGTCGAATAGTCAAATAGTCGAGTGGTCGAATAGTCAAATAGTCGAGTGGTCGAGTAGTCGAATAGTCGCTTGGTCGAATAGTCAAATAGTTAAATAGTTAAATAGTCAAATAGTCGCTTGGTCGGTTGAAGAGACCACCAGACTACCAGACTACCAGACCACGAGACCACCAGACCACGAGACCACCAGACCACGAGACCACCAGACCACCAGACCACGAGACCACCAGACCACGAGACCACGAGACCACGAGACCACCAGACCACCAGACCACCAGACCACCAGACTACCAGACCACCAGACCACCAGACTAAAAGACTAAAAGACTAAAAGACTAAAGGACTAAAATGGTCAGAGCCTTATTTCCCGGAACGTTCGACCCCATCCATTACGGTCACATGGACATAGCCAACCGCGCCTCGAAATTGTTCGATGAGGTGGTGATGGCGGTTTACGACAAACCGTTGAAATCGCTGTTATTTTTGCCGGAGGAACGCATTGCGCTGGTAAGGGAGGCGTTGCACGACAACCCAAAGATCAAAGTCACGGGCTACAGCGGATTGACGATCGAGTTCGCGCAGAAGATAAACGCCCACGTTATCGTGCGCGGCTTGCGCGTGTTCTCCGATTTTGAGTTTGAATTCCGCATGGCTTTGGCGAATCAGCGCCTGGCTGGGGACGCGGTGGAGACCATCGCATTCATCACCGCCGAACAGCACACCTTCCTCTCGTCGTCCACTGTGCGCGAGATCGCCATGCTGGACGGCGACGTCACCAGCATGGTCCCGCCGCATGTGGATCGCGCGCTGAAAGAAAAAGTCGCCCAAATGGGGGAGCAGTCCCTGCCGAATGCGCTGCGGGATTAA
>WBZO01000996.1_pt1 | contig 49621 bp, 36 predicted proteins | sample 5204261 | NCBI WGS metagenome assembly WBZO01 (sample SAMN12412400, study PRJNA552823) | activated sludge metagenome | isolation source: activated sludge from anammox sidestream of wastewater treatment plant... | place: USA: North Carolina | collected 2017-09
CGAATAGCAATGGCAAAGCTTCTCATCGCTCAAAATGATCTTCTTCTATTTGATGAACCAACAAACCATCTCGATCTTGATTCGCTTCAATGGCTAATCGGTTATATTCAAAGCTTCAAAGGATCGATGATAATTGTTTCGCACGATAAAAATTTTGTGAATCTCACCACAAACCGAACATGGGAAATATTCTTAAGAAAAATAAATCCATACAACGGCAAGCTGAATGATTACCTGAAATACAAAGAAGAACGCGACCAGATGCTGATTAATCAAAGGGAAATTCAGCAGAAAAAAATTAAAGACACTCAAAAGTTTATCGAGCGCTTTCGTTATAAAGCGACAAAAGCCCGACAAGTGCAAAGCAGAATAAAGCAGCTTGAAAAGGTTGAACTGATTGAAATTCCCGATGATGAAGAAACTGTAAACATTCGGTTTCCAAATCCACCACCATGTGGAGTTTTTAACGTTGAACTGAAAGGAATTCAGAAATCTTTCGGCGAGATGAAGCTGTTTGACGGAATTGATTTCAGAGTGAATCGCGGAGATAAAATTGCATTTGTCGGGCCAAATGGTGCTGGCAAAACTACTCTCTCCAAAATCATAGCTGGAAAAATTGATTTCAATAAAGGTGAAAAAATATCTGGTCACAATAACATTATTTCCTATTATTCGCAGGATGTTGCTGATTCTCTCAATCCAGAAATTGATCTGATTGAAACTTTAGACTCCGTAGGTTCTGCGAAGACAATCGGACAGCTTCGATCACTTCTTGGTGCATTTCTTTTTTCCGGTGATGATGTTTTCAAGAAGGTTGGAGTTCTTTCCGGAGGAGAAAAAAGCAGACTGGCACTTGCAAAAATTTTGCTCTCTCCTTCCAATTTTATAATCCTCGATGAACCGACAAACCATCTCGATTATTCATCCAAAAAAGTTTTACAGCAGGCATTAGTTAATTTTTCCGGTTCGCTGATACTTGTTTCCCACGATGTGGAATTTCTAAAACCAATTGCGAACAGAGTTGTTGATATTCGTCCTGCCTACCGGCAGGCAGGGCAGAGCAATTTAAAAATTTACGAAGGTGATATTGAATATTATCTCTACAAGAGAAACGAAGAAACAGAACAAGTTTCATCTACAAAAAAAGAACATCCAACCGAAACATCTTCCCACAAAGAACAGAAACGTATTGAAGCCGAGAAACGCAATCAGAGATACAAAGCCACAAAAGATTTGAAGGAACGGCTTGCAAAGCTTGAAAAAGAGATCCACAAGCTTGAGCAGGAGCTTAAAAAAATAAACGCAGTTCTTATTAATCCCGACACATATAACAATCACTCTCAGATACGCGAGCTTAATGAAAAGCTCAAAGAATTGAAATTATCGCTTGATGAAAAAGTTAAAGAATGGGAAGAAGTGAGTTTGAGTTTGGAGGAGGTTGAGAGGGAGTTTAGCTAATGTTTCATTCCCTTAAATATCACTTCAATTGATCGAATGTGTATAAATATTTATTCCTATTTTTAATTAATTTAAGAGTATCAGAAAATTTTCCTTTTATAATCGTGTCCCCTTTTTCCGCTAAATGATCAAAAATTCTATTTTTATTTAGCTCACTCGTTCGAGGATAAAAGATAAACATCTTTGAATTTCCTTTAATTCTAAAAACAACACCATGTGATGCGAGTGCAACGTATTCTAATTCTCCAATAATATTGGTCGTATCGAAATCTATAAAGTTATTCTTAAATCTATTGCTCTCATACTTTTCACGAACAGCAAAAAATATTATTATAAATAATAAAACTACTAGAGTACTAGCAATTACTTTTACTTTTTTTGTTAGCATTTTATCAGACTTTATATAATTGTTATTTTCAAATTATTTCAAACAAACCGATTTCAACTAAACCCTCACGCCCAAAAACTCTTCAGCAAGTGCAATACCACCGTAAACTGCGGCATCATCGGCAAGTCTGCTGGCAACAATTTTCAAACCTCTGGCAGAATCATTAAGCACGTGTTCAGAAAAAGATTTTTTTATTAATGGAAGCATATAAAAATCCAGCGCTTCAATCATCCCTCCGCCGAGAACGATCATATCGAGATTCAAAAGATTTGCAATACTTGCAAGAGTATCTCCAATTACTTCGCATCCTTCTTTTATTCTTCTTCGGACAACTTTATCACCGGACTTTACTGCATTAGACAGTGACTTGCTTCTTATTCTCTCTCCCGATTTTACCAACTTCGATAGCTTACTTCGTTTACCTGATTTAATATCTTTTATAATTTTATTTACGATTGCAGTTCTGCTTGCAATCGCTTCAAAGCAGCCTTTTCTACCGCAGCCGCATTTTGGTCCGTTCTTTTCGACAAGCATATGTCCGATTTCACCCGCGACATAATTTGAGCCGCGGTACATCTTTTCGTCAATTATCAATCCTCCGCCGATCCCGGTTCCAACAAAAACTGCAAGCATATTTTTTGATTTCTTCCCAACACCAAAAGTTTTTATCCCAAGTGCACCGAGGTTAACATCATTCTCAATTAAAACAGGAAAAGGAATTTCAGCTTCCAGCATTTTTTTAATGTTGAAATTTTTCAATCCAAGATTTGGTGCTAAACCAATTATTCCTGTTAATGGATTAACAGTTCCCGGAACTCCGAGACAAACGGCTTTTATTTTTTTCTTGCTGATTTGCGTTTCTTCAATCAGCTCGTAAACTGCTTCAACGAGCTGGTAAACATATTTTTTTCTTGTAGCTGTTGGATCCGTTGGCTTTTTTACGCGGGCGATTATTCCATCTTTTGAATTTACAACACAGCCGAGAACTTTCGTTCCGCCCATATCAATGCTGATTACTGAATCTCTGTGCATTTAGAATAAATCCTATTTTGTTTTTGAAAAACTAAAGAGAAAATGATTTTTATCAAAAAGTTATGAGTTTGTCATCCTGAATTTACCTGCCTGCCGGCACGGCAGGTTTCAGGATCTACGATTATTGTTTAAGATGCTGAAACAAGTTCAGCATGACGGCTGGATAGAATTTCTTATTTTTGTCACAATGAAAATCCATAACAAACCCAAAAAACGATTCGGTCAGAACTTTCTGCTGGATGAAAACATCCTGAATAAAATTGTAAAGGAAATAAATCCACAGAATGATGAGCTGATAGTTGAGATCGGTCCTGGTTATGGTGCTTTAACTCAGAAATTACTTTCAGTAACCGAAAATATAATTGCAGTTGAAATTGATAATAAACTTGCCGGTGATTTGAAAGAAAAATTTCCACAGCTTCAACTCATCAATGAGGATTTTTTAGAAACTGATATATCTGCATTAGTTTCATCAGGGAAAAAATTTCGTGTCGTTGGAAACATTCCATACAACATAACATCGCCAATACTTTTTAAGTTGATTGAAAATAATAATTTAATACACGATGCGGTATTTATGGTTCAGCTTGAAGTTGCAAAACGAATGATTGCAAATAAAGGAACAAAAGATTACGGCATCCTGGCTGTTGTGTTAAAATTCTTTACTGAAACAAAATTATGTTTCAAAATCTCACCTAATGTTTTCTATCCGAAACCAAATGTTTATTCAGCATTAGTTCACATTAACTTCAAAGATATCAGCAATTCAGAAGAAGAGAAAAAATTATTCATCCAAATTGTAAAAGCATCGTTTGGAAACAGAAGAAAAATCCTAAAAAATTCATTTGGTAATAGTATATTTCACGAAATTGATTTTACAAATTCGGGTATTGACCTTTCACTCCGTGCTGAGAATCTGGTTGTTGATGATTTCATACAACTTGCAAAGTATGTCAAGAAAATTTCACCCGGATTTACCCGAAAGTAATCCCTGTAATATTCTGAATGGATAAATTCAAACAGTTCGTTAAACATCTTAAAGCTTTCGACGTTGTTGTTATAGTCTTCTACATCATTCTATCAGTAGTACATTTAATCTATCGTGACAGAATTGAAACCTGGGAATTTTGGATAGCAGTAAACTTGTTCATTATTTTAATTTCATTTTTATTTGCATACCTTGAATCGAAATATGATAATGAATTCTGGAACGCAGCTCATTACTGGTACATCGTTCCGGTTGTTCTGATTACTTTCAAGCAGCTTTATTTCATGATCCAGCCTATCAGAATCTACGATCATGACGAGATGTTTATTCTCATCGACAGAATATTATTTTTCGGAAATGACCCGACACAACTGCTCTGGAAAATCTCAACTCCATTGCTAACTGAAATTTTACAAATTGTGTATGGAATTTTTTATCTGCTTCCGATTTTACTTGGATTATTCCTCTTGCGCAAGAAGCGTTATGTCGCGATGGATTTTTCAGTTTTTGTTGTCATCTACGGATTTTATCTGTCATATCTCGGATATTTTATCTGGCCGGGAATCGGTCCAAGATTTACACTACACAATTTCGATACAATAAATCAGGATTTGCCAGGACTTCTATTAACAAACTTTTTACGTGAAATCGTAAATACAGGTGAATCGATTCCTGCCGGTACACCAAATCCCGCAGAAGTTGTTCAGCGTGATATTTTTCCCAGCGGACATACAATGATTACACTGATCGTGATGTATTTATCCTATCGTTTAAAAAGCAGGTCAAGATTTTTCTTTATTCCGGTTGGAGCTCTACTAATTTTTTCAACCGTTTATCTGTGGTATCATTATGTGATAGATTTAATTGGCGGATTAACATTTATGATATTCGCAGTTTGGTCAGGTAAATACATTTTCAACTGGTGGCAAAGAAAGATTGGCAAACCGGAATTTGAGTACGGAAAATACTAGCACAATGTCAGGATTATTTTAGTTGTCAATTTCATACAAATATACAGCTCGAACATTCATACAAGATTGCGTGCATGTTTGCATAGATGTATGATCAATCGGTATTAAATATTATGCAGGATAAAAAGAACAAGGTTAAAAACATATTTGATTCAATTGCTTTCAGATATGATTTTCTGAATCATCTATTAAGTTTTGGCGTTGACAAATACTGGAGAAGAAAAGCTCTGAAACTTAGCAAAGTCGGCAGTGAAAGTTTTTTGCTTGATGTTGCCTGTGGTACTGGTGATGTTGCAATTGAAGCTTACAAACAGGGTGTGAGAAAAATTATTGGTGCTGATTTCTCTCAAAATATGCTTCAGCTTTTCTCAAAAAAAAGTGATTGGATAAAGGGGAAAACAGTTCAAACGACTGCAGAGCAAATGCCATTCACTGACAATACTTTCACAAATATAACTGTTGCATTTGGAGTCAGAAACTTTTATGATATTCAGGAAGGATTTAAATCGTTCTATCGGGTTATGAAATCAAATGGTAAAGCAACTGTCATTGAATTTCAGATGCCGCAAAATATAATTTTCAAAACACTGTATAAATTTTATTTTAAAAGAATACTTCCTTTTATTGGTGGAATTATTTCCAAAAATAAAACTGCATATCAATACCTGCCGAATTCAGTTGAAGAATTTGATGAAAAAATTTACCTGGTTGATATGCTGAAACAAGCGGGATTCAAATCTGTAAAAAAATTCAGACTTACTTTTGGAATCGTTCAGGTTGTGATTGCGGAAAAGTGATTGCTTTGAGTCTTAGTGTCTTTGTGGCTATAAATATTTTTTTGCCACTAAGGCACAAAGTCACTAAGCGTAACCTTCACTCAGAAATACTGTAATCGATCAATTCTTGAGTGAGGATATTTGAAGAAGGTTCAAAAGAAATTCCACCTTCACCGATATTCACAATAAACTGATTACCTTCAAATTTTATTAAGCCAATATCTTCTACATACCACATAAATGCAGAGTAAGTCTGAGGTGGAGATCCAATCCCGGAAAATAATTCCAGAGTGTATTTTACTTTTTGAGCAGTAACATTAATAATTCCTGAAATTAAATTTAAATCAACCTGTTCAGCTTTATCAAAACTTGAGATCACATCAAGAATTTTAATTTCAACACCAGATTGAATTTCCGCAGTTATTCTGTACAAACTCCAGCTACTGCCTGTTTTAAGTGGATAAAACAATAACTGCATTTCATTCCGAAGTGTTACGTATTGTTTTAATGTGTCCGGAATTAGTTGCGAAACCTGGCTCGTATCAACTGCATAAAAAATACCAGTTTCAGATTTACGAACTAAATAAGAACTCACCGAACTTTGACTTTCAAAATCCAATGAATCTGTCTGAGTCGTATAATTTATTCCATTATAAATTGTTGAACCGGAAAAGAAAATATTTCTTGTGCCGGATTGAACAATGTTGCCGTTTGAATCTTTTTCAGTAACTGAATATTTATAAGAGGAACCAATTCCCACCGGAAAATTATCGAGATAATTTTGTTGAAGTGGTTCAGTAGAAGTGTCATTACAATAAATCAGTAACAGTAATAAAAAACTAAAGAAGAATATTTGCTTTATAATTTTCATTTTGAATTATTATTAGTCAATTACTTAACATTGAATGAAACAAGTTCTTCAGAAACCGTTGTGTTGACGGGATAAATTTCAGCTCCTGCAAAGAAATTAATTAACTTTGCATCACCTTCCCATTTAATAAATCCAATTCCTTTTGCAATCCATGCATTGACTTCAAATAATTTCGGAGTTTGATATAAGCTTGTTGTAAACCTTGCATCATATCTGATTTTAAAAACTTCCGTGGTTCGTGTTGTATTTTGAAAAATGATTGTAAGTGTGTCTAATGATATGACTTCAGCATCAACATTAAAAATTTGAATTTGAGGAATGTCCGTCCAAATTTCAAATACATGCCAAGTTTGATTTACTTCCAACGAATCATTTAGGAAAGGATATTCTAAAGCAAGCGAGAAATTGTTACGCAATGAATCAGGTAAAATATAGTAAGAACCAATTGAATCTAATGTATTACAGTTATTGACTCCCGAAGAGTGTTTTCTAAAATAAGAATTGTTTTCTGTTTGAAGACTAGTTAATTCAAATACATCAGACTTAACCTGGAAAGACGTTCCATAAAATATTGTATCACCGTTATAAACAGATTTTCGAGTGCCAGTTTGAAGAATTATCCCATTTGTATCAAATAATGAAACATTGTAGTTATAAAAATTACCATCCTTGTTGGGAAAAAAATCAATTGGATCATTGTTGAATAATGGTTCAGTGGTTAATTCACTACATGCAAAAAATAAAAGTAAAAGAATCAGAAAAAATGCTAATATCTTTTTCATAAATATTTTTTCAACTGATTAAAAGCTTTAAACCTGTGACTAATTTTATTTTTTATTTCCGATACTAATTCTGCTGATGTTTTACCATAACCATCAGGTAAAAATAATGGATCGTAACCAAATCCATTCGTACCGCGAGCTTCTTTAATTATCTGACCGTTAATTTCGCCCATTGTTATTTTAAAATCAGTCCCAAAATAATAGACCGCTGCACAAATAAATTTTGCTCTGTGAGGTTGGGGAAAAGATTTTAACTTTTCAAGAAGCTTGATATTATTTTCATTGTCTGTTGCATTCTCGCCGGCATATCTTGCAGAATAAACTCCGGGTTCATTTCCCAATTGTAACGCAACAATTCCGGAATCATCGGCAATTGTTGGAAGTTTATATTTATTATAAATGGTTTCGGCTTTTATCTTTGCATTGCCTTCGAAAGTGTCGGCTGATTCGTGAATTTCATCTGTGTAACCGACATCATTCAAAGAAAGTATTTCAACATTAATTCCATTCAGGATGTGCCGGACTTCTTTTACTTTTCCTTCATTCTTTGAAGCGAATATTATCTGTCTCATCAAATTCTTTTTAATAACATTTTTAATTCTTCTTTACCATCTGCAATTAATTTCTGCTGGTCATAAATACTTGATTTTCGATCTTTAACTAACCACTTGCCATCAACCATCACACTTTTTACATTCTCAGTTGATGATGAAAAAACTATATCCGAATAAACTGAATCATCCGAATCAGAATATGAGTTTGAATATGAATTGAGATCGATTAAAACCAAATCTGCTTTCTTACCAACCTCAATACTTCCAACTTCATTTTCGAGATGAAGAGCTTTCGCGCCATCTATCGTTGCCATTCTGAAAATTGTTTTTGCATTCATTACTTCCGCACCATGAATCGGTTTTTGGATCAGAGAAGCCAATCTCATTTCGTTAAATATGCTGAAATTATTATTACACGCTGCACCATCCGCACCAAATGAAACTGAAATTCCTTCCTTCAAATATTGTGGAATCGGTGCAACACCTGAACCAAGTTTTAAATTGGACGATGGGCAATGCGCGATTTTTGTATTTCTGTCCTTTAACATTTTTCTTTCGTTATCAGAAGTGTGAATACAATGAGCTAAAACAGTACGATCATCCAGCACATCAATTGAATTAAAGTATTCAATATTTTCTTTTTGAAGTCTTTTCCGCACTTCATTAATCTCATCAATACTTTCCGATGAATGTGTATGATAAATACTTCCCGGAAAATCTTTCATTATCTCTTTTGATTCTTTAAGAAGTTTTTCGGTACACGATAAAACAAATCTCGGTGAGAAAGAATATTTAATTCTTCCATCTGCTGAATTATGAAATTGTTTTGCAAGGCTTGTAATCTGTTTTACTTCATTGTTTGTTGAGGATTTAAAATCAGGATAAAGGTCGTTCAGATCAATCAGACATTTACCGGAAAAGCCGCGAATCCCTGAATTGATCATCTCCTGTAAAACGATTTCACCAAAACGCAAAGTTCCCATATCAAGCAGCGTTGTTGTTCCGGACATCAAAAGTTCATTGATGCTAAGTCGTGCTGTTGTTTGCAGAGAATTTTCGTCATGTGCATTTTCAAATGGAAATATTTTTAATCGAAGCCAATCGAGAAGCGGCAATTCATCAGCTAATCCTCTGAAAAGCGTTTGACTGAGATGAACGTGGGTTTGTATAAATCCCGGAATAAGAGTCAGATTCCGTGCATCATATACTTCATCAAAATTTTGCTTTTCAATTTTTTCGACCGGAATGAATGCAGAAATTTTGTTATCAATGATTTCAACAGCCTGATTTTTAATAATTAAATCTTTTTTGTCGGCTGTTACTATTTTTTTTGGAATGATTAGAATATTTTTTTTCTTCTTCATTTTCTTACTCCTGCCTGCCGGCAGGCAGGCTTATTCATACTCTTACTCTTTCTCAGATTTCTCCACGTAAATCTCTTCCATCACTTCAAAAGCATATCGAAGATGTGGAATCACAATTGAACCTCCGACAATCAGTGCAATGTTGAATGCTTCGTGTAATTCTTCCTTTGTTGCGCCTTCAGAAATTGAACGATCGATATGATAAAAAATGCAATCATTACACCGAAGTACCATAGAACCGACAAGTCCCATCAGTTCTTTCATCTTTACAGGTAATGCACCTTCGATGTAGGCTTTGTTATCAAGCGCGAAAAATTTATTAAAATCTCTGAAACCTGAGTTAAGAATTTTATCGTTCATCTCAAGTCTGTATTTTCTTGTTTCGGGTACACTCTTTTTCATTTTACTCCTCTTAATTATTGTAGAAAAAAGATGACATCTTTTTTCGTGAACAAACTATATCCTGTAAATTATTTTCATAGAAAAATTATTAGAGCTGAATTTGCTGCACAAAGATGTCATCTCTAATCTTGAATGTTAATTTATTAATCAAATTTATTTTTTTCAGGATCGTATGACACTTCAAGATCTTTAATGTTGAAATCATCCGGTTCATCTTCCCAATCATATTTCTGTTTTGGGGGATCAATTTTTCTAAAAAGATAGGCTGCTATCAGTCCAGTAATTCCTCCAAACAGGTGCGACTCCCACGATATTCCTTCCAAACCGGGAATTATTCCCCAAACTAACCCACCATATAAAAATGTTACAATAAGTGACAGTGCAATAGATATATTATCCTTCCTGAATAATCCACTGAAAAATAAGAAGCTTACAAAACCATACACAATTCCGCTTGCACCTATGTGATAAGCTGGTCGTGCAAAAATCCAAACAAGTAAACCAGTAATTAAATAAATAAATACAAAAAGCAGATAGGAAACTTTTCTGTAAAAAGTAAATATTATCCATCCAAGAATAATCAACGGAATTGTGTTCGAAATCAGATGTGCAAAATCAGCATGTATAAGTGGAGAAGTAATTATTCCTAATAAACCAGCTAAGTTTCTCGGCAATAAACCAAGTTTGCTCAGATCCTCATTAAATAATAATGAGACAAGATGAACAATCCATAATACCATCGGAAAAAATAGCGGTGTTAGTAATCTGGAAACATCTGGTTTCTGTTCGATTGAATTGTTGTCGTTCATTGATTAGATTATTTATCATTCAACAACAAATATAATTATATGTTGAAGATATCTTTGTATATAAAAAACGGGGACAATCCGCCTCAGATGGAACAGCTTGTCCCCGCAATGTTGAACAGAATAAAATTTAAATTTAATTATCAGTCAACTGACTTAAAGCGTTATTAATTCTCTGGTGCTGATTTTCAGGAGACATACCAAGCGCTTTGGTATAATACTGAATTGCCTGCTGTTTATCTCCTTTGTTCATATAACCTTCTGCAAGACTATCCCAAACATTCCAGCTTTCAGGAAATAGTTCTGTGTTTTTTTGAAAGACTTCGAGAGCGTCATTAATTTTTCCACCGTTCATAAGTTGATAACCCAGATTATTCATTTCTGCTTCTGTTGCTATACTGAAAGCTTCATTTTTAATTTCAGCAGCTTCATCCGTTTTATTCAGATCTGTTAATATCAATGATTTAGTAAAAAGATTTGTTGCGTTTTTGTTTATTCCGATTGAATGATCTGCCCATTTTAATCCTTGTTCAAGGGCTAATCCATTAATGTAACAGTAGTTAGCTGCCTGATTCCATCCTTGCCAGAAAAATCCCGGAATACCAGTAAGCTGAATTGCCATCTCATCGAGCATTTGTTTATGCAAATCAATTTCAATTTTAAAAGGAACTTTAAGTTTTTCCCAATTTAATGATACAATAGCTGAATTAGGAGCAACTTCATCAAATGTGTACATCAACCATTCCTGAAAATCAGATGATACTGGTCTTATATTAAATCTCATAAGATCATTTTCTTCTTTGTAGAAGAAACTTCCCCAAGCACGATAGTCTTTGTTAAGAATTATTGTCCAATCATTTTCAGTCGGTATTGTATGCAGCCCATAAATTCCTGCTGGAACATTTTTTCCATCGATCAATACATCTTTTGAAAATGAAATAGTAGTATTCTCATTTGCACCGGCTCTCCAAACCTGATTATAAGGAACTAATTTGCCCCAGACTTCTCGTCCTTTCACACCAGGACGATGATAGTCGATTTTAATTTCACACATACCTATTTGCTGTACAACTACTGCATGTTGACTTGCATCAGGAAGAGTTAAATCTTTTTGTGCAGATAGTGAAAGTGTGAAGAAAAAGAAAAGAAAAATTGCCCCAATTAATAACTGTACCTGATTTTTCATTTGAACCTCCGAATAATTAAAAATTGATGTTAAAGGAAATTAAGAAATGTAATCCGAAACATTATTTTTATTTGATTAGCGGTTGATAAAGTTTCTAACTGGTAAACAACAAACCCCTATCGAAAAATATTGATAGGGGTTTGATTTGAGAAGATAAGTTTTTTTACTTCATTAATATTAATTTTTTAGTTTGTGTAAAATTTCCGGCTTGCAAAGTGTAGAAATAAATTCCACTTGAGAGACCTTGCCTACCGGCAGGCAGGTTCTGACCTTCGTCAGAATGACTGTTAAACTCGACTTCATAACTTCCTGCAGGTTTTTCTTCGTTCACCAGAGTTGCAACTTCATTACCTAACACATCATAAACTTTCAGTGTTACAAAAGACCCTTCGACTCCGCTCAGGGTGACAGGAATTGTGAATTTTATTATTGTACTTGGATTGAATGGGTTGGGGTAGTTCTGTTCTAAACTGAATTCTTCCGGTAATGTTAGATATACAGTTAACTCACCAACAACCTCTTGTGTACCGTCGAAGTCAATCTGGTTTAGTCTGTAATTATAAATGCCCGACTGAAGATTTTTATCAGTAAAAGAATAATCCTGCCGTTCAGTTGTTGTTCCTTTGCCCTCAACAAACGCAATCTTATTTCCATTTCGATAGACTTCGAATCCCATATTATTTGTTTCTGTCGCCGTCTGCCAAGTAAGTTGAATGTTGTTTCCATCTATAGCAGAATTGAAACTTATTAATTCTACTGGAACCTCACAGGTTAAAGAGTCAGTAACCCATTTATAAATTAAATTATTTATTCCACCAGCCCATCCTGTATTGCAATCGAAAAATGCAGCCGGACCTAATGAAATATTGCTGATTTCTGTCCAACTCTGTCCAAAAGTATCACTATATGCAGTACCAGGTTGCATTTGATTTCCTCCAAGATCAGTTTGTGAAGTGATGACATAAGAGTTATTTGTTCGTCTGTACACAATAAAAAGTGAAGATATTGTATTTAGCCCCGAAGGGTACGGATTTATAGGTACCCATGAATCACCACCATCGGTAGTTTTTGAAATAACACTATTGGGGTAAAAATCAGCCGCCAATCCATTCAAATCATCTTTGAATGCAAACCCAAAACCAATCTGGCTGGGTCCGCCGGTAACACTATCTGCGACTGTCCACGTATAACCCTGATCAGTTGTTCTGTATAGTCTGTTTCTAAGAGTTGGAAACCAGAAATAAGTTGCCGTTGAATTAATGTTTGGACTTTCTATTCCCAATTCACCGGCTAATGGAGGAGGAATATTTGCTGAGGGAACTCGTAACCAGTTTGTGCCACCATTTGTAGTAGTATAAATTTCCCAATAACCGCCTCTTGGATTTCCAACACAAACTCCATTATTAGGATCGAAGAAATGAATTACATTTGGATGTCCACCTACTCCTGGAAAAGCTGAAATTTGTTTTAGCCACATCGAACCACCATTGTTCGTTACAAATATTCCACCGCTTGTTGCATTTGAAGGATCATTCATTGCAATCCATGCCGTATTAGCGTCAAAAGCAGAAATGCTCGAACCTTCTAATCCGGCAGCACCTGTAACTGTTGAAACAGTCCAGTTATCTCCACCATCGATTGTTCGCAGAAATTGTGAGTTGTTGCTGTTTTTTCCCCAGCAGACATTATCATTCACAGGCGAAAAAATAACCTGTGGCTGAGGAGAATTAGGCAATCCGGGTGCATTCTGCTGAATCCACACCGATTGAGCCATTACTGAATGAAACAAAAACGAAACGAACAAGAAACTGAAAAACAAAAAAAAGTTTTTCATAAGAACCTCCATAAATTATTTGTGAAAAAAAATTACGGAGGCAAATAAATGAAATTAGAGTGGGGGGTAGTTATAAGCAATGTCCCAAAAGATTGAAATTTTATCCCATTTCATACTAAATCGCTCGGTGGGTATCCAAATTCTTCTTTAAAACATTTTGAAAAATAAGACAGACTGGAAAAACCTACAGAATAAGCAATCTCTGAAATATTTCCTGTTTTTCCTTCAATCATTTTTTTAGCTCTGGATAATCGTACGGATCGTAAATATATACTGGCTGGTTTTCCTGTTATGGCTATAAATTTTCTGTGGAACTGAGATCTACTCATCCCAACTTCTTTCCCAAATTCCTCAATACTGAATTCTTCTTCAGAGATATGTTTCTCTATCACTTCATTTACTTTGATAAGAAATTTCTCATCAAGACTTTGGAGTTTCAATCCTGTAACTACAGGAAAATCATTTTCAATTTTGCTGAACTTCTCCTGTAATTTTCTTCGAATGTTTATAAGATTTTTAATTCTTATCTGAAGTTCTTTTATATCGAATGGTTTCGTAAGATAATCATCCGCACCAATCTCAAGTCCTTCAAGTTTATTTTCTTGTCCTGCTTTTGCTGTAAGTAATATTATTGGAATGTGACTTGTCTTTTCATCATTCTTCAAAATCCTGACTAATTCGTTTCCATCCATCTTCGGCATCATCATATCACTGATAATTAAATCGGGAATAATTTTTTCTGCTTTTCGAACTCCTTGTTCACCATTAACAGCTTCTTCGATCATATAATTTCCGTCAAGTGATTCTCGGATATACTGTCTCATATCATAATTGTCCTCAACAACAAGAATGATTGTTTTGTCCTCGTTTACTTCGTTGTCATTCTGAGGAGTCCGGCTACTGACGGACGATGAAGAATCTGTTTTCTTATCATTTCCAACCAATTCTAGATTCTTCGCCCCGACTTCGTTGGGACTCAGAATGACATCTATTTTTTCTTCGATAATCTCATCATCTTTCTCCGATAGGAGTCCTTCGGACAAATGTTCTCTACCAAGAGGAAATAGCAAAGTGAATTCTGTCCAGCCTGTCCCGACTTTGTCGGGAATTCCTTTTTCACTTTCAACAATTATTCTTCCGTGATGCAATTCAACTAATTCTTTTGTAAGAGCAAGTCCAATTCCTGTTCCTTCATATTCTCTTGTGTGCGAACTGTCAACCTGGTAAAATCTGTCAAAGAGTTTTGGAATTTCTTCCTGAGCTATTCCGATTCCGGTATCTCTGATTTTTATTTCTACTACGTTGTCATCCCGAACTTGTTTCGGGATCTCCAGCTTTGAATAAGATGCTGAAATATATTCAGCATTTTGTACGGCTACCGAAACTGTAATCTCTCCTTCTTCAGGTGTAAACTTAAATGCATTCGATAATATATTCGTCAATATTTTCATCATTTTCTCTTTATCGAAATACATTTCAATAAATTCTTTTTCAGAATGTATCTTTAAGCTTATGTCTTTAGATTCAGCTAATGATTCAAATGATAAAGCAACTCCTTTTACAAATGAAACTATATTTCCCTTAGAAACTTCAAGCTTTATTTTACCTGCTTCAAGCTTTGAAAGATCAAGTAGTTGATTTACTAATTGTAAAAGCCGACGAGAATTCCTTTGTATAATATTTGCATCTTTAATAACATCATCTGAAGTTTTTGAACTGATTTTTTCTGCAGGTCCAAGAATTAATGTCAAGGGTGTTCTGAATTCGTGGGAGATGTTTGCAAAGAAACTCGATTTCATTTTATCTGTTTCTTCTTTTTCTTTAAGCACAGCTTCATCAAGCTTTATCTTGTCTTTCAGTTTTAACCTGTTCATCTCATATCGTCTGATTCCATACAAAGTGAATGAAAAAATCAAAGCATACGAAGAATATGCCCACCAGGTTTTCCACCAGGGCGGAGAAATAAATATTACCAACGAAGTCCCTTCCTCATTCCAGACACCGTCGTTGTTTGATCCTTTCACTCTGAAAATGTATTCGCCAGGGTCAAGATTAGGATAGGAAGCATATCTTCTTGTTCCCGAATACACCCAATCTTTATTAACTCCTTCCATCATATAGGCATATTGGTTCCTCTCAGGGCTTATAAAATTTAAGGCAGCAAATTCAAAGGAAATAAAATTTTCATCATATGGCAATTGAATCTCTTCCCCAAATGGAAATTGTTTTTCAAATTTTTTGAATGTTGTAATAACGATAGGTGGTATAAAATTATTATTAAAAATATTATCAGGATTAATTCTGGTTATACTCTGCCTTTCGCTGGAGAAAGTAGTTGAGATAAAATATAGTTCGCCGTTTCGTACTTTATAACTCCAGGAGAGTTTAATGTCGTTATATTTAGTAACTTCTTTTGTAAATGGATTATATTTAAATGCACCGTTTGAACTGCTCATCCAAAGATTTCCCTTATTATCATCAATTAATGTCATTGCATTATCAGGAAATCCTTCTTTTCCTTTCCACCGAATCCATTTTTGATTTATCCTGTCAAATTTATTTGGACTGCTGTTTGCCAGACACCATAAAATCCCCTGACCATCTTCACAAAAATTAAATACTTGATTACCAATTAATGTCAAAGAATCCTTGGGATCAGAAATGTATCGAGTAGAAGTTTTATTAATTGGATTATAACTTATAACACCTGCATCGTAAGTACCTATCCACAACAGACCTTCTTTATCTTCATATAAACCTGTTATAGAGTTATCAAACTTTGCAATTTGTTCAATTCTTTTTTTGGATTGATTTAATTTTAAAATTTCACCGCCATCTGTAGCAATCCATATACTTCCATCTTTGCAATTAGTCATACCAGAAACTGAATTATAAAAAGGTTTTCCATCAAAATAGAAAAATTGTTTTATTTCATTTTCTTCATCATTCTTATAATAAAGGGCTCTATTAGTTGTACTGTATATCCAAAGAGTTCCTTCTTCATCCACTAATAATCCTGTTATAGTTTTTTTAAATGTTTCTTCTTTAAATATTTCTTTATCAGGATCAAAACTTATAAGCCCTATATCTGTTCCAATCCAAATCTTGCCTTGATTATCCTCAACTAAATCCCCAAAGCCGGCATTTAATATTTCAGCAGTTTCCAGATAATATTTTTTAACATACCGGTTAGGCTGAATATATTTGTTTATTCCTCTGCCATACGTTGAAATCCATATTGTTCCGGATTTTTCAACAAGAATATTTGACACACCATCGTCACTTAAACTATTAGAATCAAACTTATCATGATTATGGTGAGTAAATTTTTTTGTATGCTTGTTAAAAATGTCAACACCATTTGTAGCGAGCCATAAATTTCCATTTAAATCTTCGTTGATTGAAAAGATATAATTAACAGCTAAGCTCTGCGGATCTTTTGGATCATTCTGGTAAATAGTGAAGGAATTATTTTCTTTTTTAAATTCTACTAATCCAGCCCATGTTCCAATCCAGAGGACGCCATCACTATCCTCAAAGATTGAAAGGATAGAATAGATTCCACCATCCTGTTTTGATGAATTTATTTTTTCGTTCCAGACGTGAAGAAATTTATTTCCGGAACTATCCAATTTATCTAGTCCTCCTCCTGTACCAAACCAAACCGTTCCAGAACGATCTTCATAGATTGCATTAACATTATTATTAATTATACTATTGACTTCTGAGCTATCGTGAATTATTCTTTTAAAAGTTTGTGTGTTCTGATCGAAGAGATATAGACCATCACCAGTTCCGACCCATAATTTTCTTTCGCGGTCTTCAAGTAAGGCGAGGACATGATTACTCCAGTCAGTTACAGGTGCATTTGGATTAAGTATGAAATGTTTTACTTCATCGGTTTTTGGATCGAGTCTGTCAAGACCCTGAACATGTCCAATCCAGATATTACCTTCGCTGTCATCACAGATGGCCTGAACTTCTGCATTAGTAAGATTAGAAGTGTTTTCTTTAAAAGTCGTATAATCTTTAAAAGAATACCCATCATATCTGAATACACCATGACTGGAACCAAACCACAAATAACCGGTCCGATCCTGAAATGCACATGTAATCTTTGGATGTAATCCCAAATGCTCAAAAGATAGTTTCGATTGCTGTGCAAGCAAATATCGACTTGCTAATATCAGAGCAAATAAAATAAAAATGGCGATTAGTCTTTTCAATTCAGATTAATAAATGAATAATGAAAACTGTATCCACGCTTAGGACTGGATGATTCTATATATTTTGTGGGATAGTTTATTTAGGACTATATGCCCTTCCTAATAGTGCGGAAGATTCTTTACGGTGAACATCAAATAATTTTGAATTAAAAGCAAGTTGTTGTCTATTGACTCCAGCAAATAAAAAATCCCACCCAACTTAATTGAGTGGGATTGCAGAATAAGTGCTCGTGTTACTTCAACAACAACATCTTCTTTGTTTCAATAAAATTTCCTACTTGTAATTTATATAAATAAATTCCGCTTGAAAGACCTGGCCTACCGGCAGGCAGGTTCTGACCTCCGTCAGAATGACTGTTAAATTCAACTTCATAACTTCCAGCAGGTTTTTCTTCGTTAACAAGAGTTGCAACTTCGTTTCCCAACACGTCATAAATTTTCAATGATACGAAACCGGTTACCGGTAACTGATAACCGATTACCGTACTCGGATTGAATGGGTTAGGGAAGTTCTGTTCCAGACTGAATTCTTCCGGTAATGTTAGATACACAGTCAACTCTCCAACAACTTCTTGCGTACCATCAAAGTCAATCTGGTTAAGTCTGTAATTGTAAATACCGGACTCAAGATTTTTATCAGTGAAAGAATAATTCTGAGTTTCGGTTGTTGTACCCTTACCTTCAACAAAAGCAATCTTATTTCCATTGCGGTAAATCTCAAAACCTTGGTTATTTATTTCTGTTGCAGTAATCCAAGTTAATGTGATATCACTTCCATTTATCATAGAATTTAAACTAATCAATTCAACAGGTACAAAAAGATTTGCAACATAGTTAGCAACATCTTGTCCAATTTGAACTCCTTGCTGACAAGAAGTTCTGAAATGCATTCCACCCCATATCCGGGCATTCGTAATTTCATCTAAGTAATCATAAATGTTAGTGAATGTATGTTGAGTCCCTGTAACGGTACTTGTAAGTGTAATTGTAATATTTGGAGTAGCAAAAAAATTGTTGATTGTGTACGCAATCGCCCCACTTACAACACCGTGTGCCGCCACATATTCGGGATGACGAGGTGTGACAGCTAATGGCAGCCATAAAGTATCCTGATCTGTTGCGGGATTACCATCAATATCGGCATTACGTATTGCTGTTGATGGCCTCCAACGATTGTAATAATATTTTGAATTCCATCCACTAATCAATGCATCTCCAATGGAAACATATATCTGAACAAAGAACCGGGCATTGTCAATTAAAGATAAATTCTGAGATGCTGCAAAATCTCGGATATTTCGTGGTACGTGTATCCCAGGATTTTCAGTATGAAAGAATGCAATTTCCCTCATTTCCGGAGTTGTATTAGTAAAGTCACTCGAGCCATACATTTTTACTTCATTAAAATCAGCAGTGTATTCTGCACTCGTCAATAATGGAGGAGCTGGTGCACGATATTGTGAAGGTGAATTAAACGAAAATGGCAGAAGTTGTGCTTGCCATGGTGCAACTGGTGTATATTGTGGAGAACCAGGAGGAGTAGGTTGATAAACTCCGGGAGCTAATGGCTGCCAGACGTAAGGAATATTTGCTAGCCTACCATCACCGGTACGATATGAAAGGTACATAGTTGCAGTAGTATTTCCGATTTCAGCTCCTTTTGTTTTAGTACTATCATTCGGAATTAGAGACATTCTTGCTTGATAAACCGAATCTATAAAAACGCTATCGGCAGAATAAAATGTCATAAGTATTCTACGTGCAGCTGAATGAACAGCAGCTTGAAGGTTTGCCCAAGGAACTTTGTTTGGTGGATCAATTGCAAAAATCGGATGATTAGCATCAATAGCATTAACTGCATCATAAATTGCTATATGCAGATATGCTAAGTCAACGAGACCACCGCTTTGTGCCGGAACTCTACCCTGTACAGTAACTGCCGTTGCATTCCAATCAATTACAGGATCTGCTTTTGATGAATCAGTAAAAATTATTACTGATAGAAGTATGGTTAATAATAATTTATATGATGTAAAGCGTATGATTAAATACGACATTACATTTTGCGAGAATGATAATAATAGAGCTTTCACTTTAAACCTCCTGAAGATTTTAGTTATTGTTATTTAATTAGAATTAATTTTTTAGTTTGAGTAAAATTCCCTGCTTGCAAAGTGTAGAAATAAATCCCACTTGATAATCCTCGAGCGGAGAAATCAACTTCATAACTACCTGCAGGTTTTTCTTCATTAACAAGTGTTGCAACTTCATTTCCTAACACATCATAAACTTTCAATGATACGAAACCGGTTACTGGCAACTGATAACCGATTACCGTACTTGGATTGAATGGGTTGGGGTAGTTCTGCAGAAGTTTGAATCTCATAATCGCAGTAAAATCGTGCTCAATCCCTGTTAAAACATTAGAGTCCCATTTATAAATTATATCATTTAAACCGCCGCTCCATCCTATATCTCCTGAAGAAAATTCTGCTTCTCCGTGCGGTAAATTGTCTATAGGTATCCAGGTTGCACCATCATTATTTGAATATGAAGAACCCGGAGTAGTTTGAACGGGGTAACCAATATTTGTGCGCGAGGTAATAACATAAGATCCCGGTGTTCCCTTTGCATAAGAGATAAACATAGCTGAATGATTGGTAGGTCCATTTTGCGCCGTCCAGGTTACACCACCATCGGTAGTCTTGAATACCTCATTACTCTCAAAACAATTTACTGCTAGTCCATTCAAAGCATCTTTAAATGCCAGCGCAAGAGTAACTTTTCCCGATTGTGGAAAACGCTGCCAGGTATGACCCCGATCAGTCGATTTGTAAATTGAAAAATTATTTGGTGAGCCACCTACTGTTCCAAACCAGATATTATTACCCACACTTGCATAACCAGTTGTAATTTCATCAGAGCTAGGCGCCGGAACGTTTACAACCTGAGTCCATTGTGATCCACCATTTGAAGTTGTATAAATTTCATAACTACCTGATTTAGGTTGACCAACTACAACACCAACATTGGAATCGAAGAATTGAATATGCGCAGGATATCCACCTGAACCAGGAAAAGCAGTGGTTTGTTTCGTCCATGTTAATCCTCCATCAGTTGTCTTAAATACTCCACCGCTTGTTGCATTAGATGGATCATTCATTGCGATATAAGCTATATAGGCATCTAATGCTGAAATACTAGAACCACTCAAACCGGTCGCGCCTGGAATTGTGTCGACTGTCCAGGTTGTTCCGCCATCAATGGTCCGAACATAATTGGAATTTTCGATACTAATTCCCCAAAAAATATTATCATCTACCGCTGAAAAGTCTAATTGAGGGTTTACCGAATTGGGTAAACCATTTGCATACTGAGTAGTCCAGAATTCGGAAAACGGCAGTGCTTCAGTCTGTATTTTATAAACCATATCATTAATTCCTCCACTCCAGGAAAAACCGTTTTTAGACCAAACCGGACCATGTATAAGATCATCAATTACATGCCAGGTATTTCCGTCATCTGAAGTAAATGCAGAACCTGGAGTAACCGTCTGACCAACAGTAGCATGAGAAGTTGCTATATAAATATCTCCAGAGACATGGTTAAGAAATTTGAATGATGGTTCTCCCGGAGGAGTTGGAAGGTTTGACCATGTTATTCCACCATCTGTTGTCTTATAAACTCTATTTATAAGATCTCCAAAGTAAGTAACTGCAATACCATTCCCAGGATTTTTAAAAGCAATATCAACACCACAAAAGTCGGGTGGTTCTGCAAAAGCATTTTGTGTAACCGCCCAGGTTAAACCTCTATCAGCTGTTCTGAATAAATCGCGTCCGCAAGTGCCAAACCAAAAGCTGAATCCTGAAGCTGCTGAAGTGGTGGTAAAAGTTATATCATCCCCCACATTCGGAATATTTGATTGAGGAACGCGTGTCCAGTTTGTTCCTCCGTTAGAGGTTGTATAAATTTCCCAATAACCAGAATCCGGAGGATTACCAATGCAGAGTCCATGAACAACATCAAAAAAGTAAACATGCCGGGGATGTCTTCCTGAACCAAGAAAAGCAGAATCTTGTTTCACCCAGCTTGTTCCACTGTTAGTGGTTTTATAAATGCCACTATTTGAACCGGCAGGGTCATCTACTGCTATATAAGCTGTGGTTGCATTTATGGCGTGAATAGATTGTACATTATGTCCTGATGGGATTAGTACATCCGCTAAACTCCAGTTATTGCCTCCATTTGTTGTAAGAATGAATTTGGGATTAACTATTCCAGCATCTGTAGATTGAATGCCCCAAACAATATCAGCATCTACCGGTGAAAATATGAGAGTAGAATTTGTTGAATTTGGTAATCCAGCTATATGCATTGTATTCCACTGTTGTGCTATTACAGGAATAGATAACAAAGTAACAAAGAAGTAAACAATTAAGAAAGAAAAGGTTTTCATAAGAACCTCCTTTAATTATTAGTGAAAAAAAATTACGGAGGCAAATAAATAAAAACCAGTAGGAGGTGCATATCAATATTGTTCCGAAAAGTTATACTATTGTTCCAAATAATCACGTAAATCTGAACTCATCCTAATCCTTCTCTTAAAAAGAGAAGGATTTATTCTCATTGTTTACTTTTTCTTGAATATCTTGACATGACAAGATAATAAACTGATTTGGTTATAATAATTCCCTCTCTAATAAGAGAGGGATAAGGGTGAGTTACTTTTTAACTGAATGAAATATCTTAATTTATTTTTTCACATCACTCGGCGGGTAACCAAATTCTTCTTTGAAACATTTGGAAAAATAAGCTGGGCTGGAAAATCCCAAAGAGTAAGCAACTTCCGAGATATTTCCCGACTGATCAGCTATCAATTTCCTTGCTTTTTCTAGTTTAAACGATCTCACATAAATACTTGCTGATTTTCCTGTTAGTGCCTTGAGTTTTCTATGAAGCTGTGTTCTGCTCATTCCGATTTCACTACAAAATTGTTCTATATCAAACTCCTCCTCCGAAATATGTTTATCAATTACTTCTCCAACTCTTACCATAAATTTTTCATCAAGACTGCTTAGCTTTTGCTTATTTATTTCTGGTATCTGAGTTGCAATTTTGCTGAACTTTTCCTGAAGCTTTTTCCTGATGCTTATCAGGTTTTTAATTCTTACTTGAAGTTCTTTTATGTCGAATGGCTTTGTAAGATAATCATCCGCACCAATCTCAAGTCCTTCAAGTTTATTTTCCTGTCCTGCTTTTGCTGTTAGAAGAATAATAGGGATGTGACTTGTCTTTTCGTCGTTCTTCAATATTCTCACTAACTCGTTCCCATCCATCTTCGGCATCATCATATCACTGATAATCAGATCGGGAATAATTTTTTCTGCTTTTCTAACTCCTTGTTCTCCGTTGACTGCTTCCTCAATCAGATAATTACCGTCGAGCGATTCTCGGATGTACTGTCTCATATCATAATTGTCCTCAACAACAAGGATGATTGTTTTGTCTCCATTAGCTTCAATGTCATTCTGAGGAGTCCTGCTGCTGACCGACGACGAAGAATCTCTGGTATTAATTAGCACAGTGCTATCAAGAGAGAGATTCTTCATCCCGACTTTGTCGGGTGTCAGAATGACATCTGCTTTTTCATCAATGATCTCCTCATCATTTAGATGATCTCTGCCAAGAGGAAATTGCAAAGTAAATTCAGTAAATATTCCTTTTTCACTTTCAACAATTATTCTTCCGTGATGAAGCTCAACTAATTCTTTTGTAAGAGCTAGTCCAATTCCTGTTCCTTCATATTCTCTTGTGTGTGAGCTGTCAACCTGGTAGAATCTGTCAAAGAGTTTTGGAATTTCTTCCTGAGTTATTCCGATTCCGGTATCTCTGATTTTTATTTCTACTACGTTGTCATCCCGAACTTGTTTCGGGATCTCATTGTTAGTCGAAAGAGATTTCTCGGTCGATGACTCCCTCGAAATGACACTACTCAATTTATTCTCTTTAATCGAAACCGTAATTTTTCCTTCTTCCGAAGTAAACTTGAATGCATTCGATAAAATGTTCGTCAATATCTTCATCATTTTCTCTTTATCGAAATACATTTCAATAAATTCTTTTTCAGGAAGAAGTTTTAGAGTTATATCCTTTGATTCAGCCAGAGATTCGAATGATAAAGCAACACCTTTTACAAATGAAACGATATTTCCTTTCGAGACTTCAAGCTTTAACTTACCTGACTCCAGCTTTGATAGATCTAATAATTGATTGATCAATTGGAGTAATCGTCTTGAGTTTCTTTTAATAATGTTCGCATCTTTTACGACATCATCTGAAGTTTTTGAACTGATTTTTTCTGCTGGTCCAAGAATTAATGTAAGCGGTGTTCTAAACTCGTGGGAGATATTTGCAAAGAAACTCGATTTCATTTTATCCGTTTCTTCTTTTTCTTTAAGCACAGCTTCATCCAGCTTTATCTTATCTTTCAGTTTTAATCTATTCATCTCATAACGTCTGATTCCAAAAAGAGTAAATGCAAAAATCAAAGCATACGAAGAATAAGCCCACCAGGTTTTCCACCAAGGCGGAGAAATAATTATTAGAACCGAAGTTCCTGCTTCATTCCAAACACCATCGTTGTTGGATCCTTTCACTCTGAAAGTATATTCACCCGGATCAAGATTTGGATAAGAAGCATATCTTCTTGAACCGGAATTAATCCAATCCTTATCCACTCCTTCCATTTTATAAGAATACTGATTTTTTTCAGGATTGATAAAACTCAAAGCAGCAAATTCAAAAGAGATATAGTTTTCATTATATGGCACTTGAATTTCTTTTCCGAAGGAATGAGATTTTTCAAACAACCTGAAATCTGTAATAACTATAGGTGGTATAAAAGGATTTTCTCTTAAACTATCGGGATTGAATCGAATAATACTGCTAAAATCATTTAATAATATTTCTCCATTTTTACTTTTATATCCAATACCGATTAAATTTCTATAAGTTGTGAAGTTGTTCGAATCAATATCATATATGACAGCACCCGCGAGAGTAGTAAACCAAAGCTTTCTGTTTCCATCTTCCATAATATAGTATACATCATTAGGGAAATTATTTTTTCCAATATTATGTATAAATCTATTTTTTAATCTTTCAAATTTATTTATTGTTTGGCTAGCAATAATCCAGATATCGCCATTTTTATCTTCACAAAATTGAGTTACGTTATTACCGCTTATTGTCAATGAGTCATTAGCAATATGTGAATAATAATTGAATACCTTTGCATTAATATTATAACATATTATTCCCATCTCTCTGGTGCCAATCCATAATATTCCTTTTGAATCTTCAAAAACTGCTTCGATCCAGGTAGGATAATGAGCTATAATTTCACTTTCATCAGAAAGAGGATTAAATTGAAAAATATCCCCTACCGTATTTCCAATCCAAAAATTTCCATTTTCACTTTTACATATTGCTGTATTTGAAGTTGGAAACTTTGCTTTTCGTGCATCTAGAAATGTATTTGCTATATCATTCTTATTGATCTTATAAATACCTTCTTTCCAAATATTAGCCCATAGAGTTCCAGTCTGGTCTTCTAAAATATGATTTATCTCTTTATTGAAAAGTATTTTTTCAAAAATTTCTTTTTTGGAATTAAATTTTAAAAGTCCATCTTGTAATCCAACCCAAAGTGTTTTCTTTTCATCTTCGTAAATTATCTGAATATTTCCTGATAAGAAGTTGTTATCATTATATTGCTTTATCTGTGGATTTGGTGGTGTATATTTAGCCACACCTCCAGCTCCGTAAAGAGAAATCCAAATTGTTCCCGATTTCTCAGTAATTATTTGTCCAACATCATTGCTGCCAATACTTTGGGGATCTTTGTTGTCATGTTTATTATGATAAAATACTTTAGTTTTTTTATCAAAAATGTCAACTCCTTCTTTAGTACTAATCCAGAGGTAGCCTTCTTTGTCTTCACTAATTGAAAGCACTATATTATCAGCCAGACTCTCAGGATCTTTCTCATCATGCTGATATAAAACATGTTCATTTGTTTTCCGATTAAACTCTATTATTCCTCCACTACTACCAAGCCAAAATGTTCCGACATTATCTTCTAGAATTGATAGCAGCCAATAAGGATTATCAACATTTCCATAGTCTTTATATTTTTCTGCTGGATATAAATAATGTACAAATGAGTTCTTTTCTTTATTATAATAGTTTAGGCCTTTACCAGTTGCAAACCAAAGCTTTTTATCTTTATCTTCATAAATTGCATTAATATTATTGCTGCTTAAACTTCCTGAATCACTGTCATTGTGAGTATACCACTCAAAAGATTCTGTTTCCCGGTTAAATTTATACAGCCCACGCCCTGTACCTATCCAAAGGGTACTATCACTATCCTCCAAGAGTGAAAGCACATGATTACACCAATCCGTTAAGGGAAATTTATTATTAAGAATAAAATGAGTAAAGGATTCTGTTGAATTATTAAATTTATCTAGTCCTTGTGAGTGTCCAATCCAGATATTTCCATAACTATCATCACAAATAGCTCTGATATATGCATTTGAAATGCTAGTTGAATCTCCTTCAATCGGTGTATAAGAAACGAATAAATATCCATCATATTTAGCAATCCCATGGAAAGTTCCAAACCATAGATAACCAATGCGATCTTGAAAAAGGCAGGGAACGGTAAGTGAGGGTAAACCATCCTTTAATCCAAAATGTTCAAAAGTAATTTTTGATTGCTGAGCGATGCAAAGCGAATATCCAAATGCGAAAATGACAAACGTTATTTTGAACAAAGATTTCATTTAAAAATTTATTTCCATTCCCAGACGCATAGACATAGATGGCTGGTATCTGAATGCCTGACCGTAGGTTGGATTTGGCTCGGTTGGGTTTCCACTTCTATTAACAAAGTATTTCTGCTGATCAATATCTACAGGTTCCTGCTGACTTGCAATATGAAATAAGTCAAGAATAATTCGGGAACGGAATAAATTCATAAGAGGTAATGGATACGTAAATCTTGCACCAAGATCCCAGACAGTTGGAGTTCTGCCAGCAGATCCACGCGGAGTCAGGAAGTGTATTCCAGTACCAAAACTTCCAATGGTATATTCACTTAACGGTGTACCGGATTCTAATAAAAACGTTATTCCTGCAGTTAATCCAAATAGAAAGTTGTATGAGCCTGAAAATTTAAATACGTGAGTTCTATCGTTCGGCACAAGCCCGTTTATGTTTTCGAAGATAAATGCATTATCATAACTCATAGCCTGATTTGGAAATGGACTGTGATAAAATGCATCAAATAATCCTTCATAATTTCCATAGTCTCTTGAAAGTACATACGAAGCAAGAAAATTAAAGTGCTCATCACCACGTCGTTCAATACTGATGATTAAAGCTGCATAATCTCTTATCGCTTCAGGACGATCTTGCAACGGGTATTTCCCAGGGTTACCAACACCCCACCTAAAATCAGATAAAATAAAAGCATCATCAATCGCTTGACCAAGGGTTCTATATAATCCCTGGATACCAATCTTAAAGTTGTTCCAGATTATTCTTTCATATCCGAGGCTGAATTCATCATAGTACTGTGCCTGAAGATTTTCCACTTCTGGCGCTATAGAAAATTGATTGTACTCTGAATAAATGGGTTCTTGTTCAGGGTAATATCTTGGATCTTGATAATAGTAAATTGTAGAATTATATCCCTGATCGGAATATGCCATACCTGTGCCCAGATTAAGTTCCTGAACATACCGGCCATAAGAACCAAAAATTTTATCTGAACCATTTTCACTCGGTGAGAAGATGAGTCCAAGACGTGGCTGGAGCGGCACATCAATTGTCTGTGCAAGCTCACCGTTTGAGCCAATCACGTACTGCCCATCCCATCTTACCCCAACATTGAATCGAAGTGTTGGAAAAATTTGCCAGGCATCCTGAATATAAAAAGATGGAAGTCTCTGTTGAACGGTTTGAAATCCTTCGCCAATGTTCTCCCTGTACATAATTGTGTCGAAGAATGCCGAAAAATCATGATTAATAGAATTGTAGAAATACTTATTATCTGTTCCATTAACTTTATACTCGATTCCAGCACTCATATTATGAGTGTAAAAGGAATGAGTTCCAGATATTTTTGCAATCGTATTATAGCGGTATGAATCATACCAGCCACCGGTACCACCTGATTGAGTTTGTGTTATAAAATCATAAAAATATGCAGCATTGCCTGCCTCTGTTGCTGGCTCACCGGTATCATGCCTGATTACTCTGGCAATAGATGCATTTAATAATAAATCTGAACTGACAGTGAAAATACCTTTAGCCGAAGCACTATACATACCGCCTGTGTGATATTCAAGATACAAGTCTGGATTAGTTGTTGAATCTGTTAGATTTCCAGGCCAGACATAGTCTTCAGTAAAAGGATCTCCATTTGCAGAAAAAATAAGTTGCAATTTTGATGATGCACTCCAGGTCAGTTTTGCAGCGAAAGAATGAGTTACAATTTTGTCTGTATAGGTTCCATATACAGGAATTTCAACATCGTGGTTGTCAAAAATAGGATTGTATGCAACACTAAACCAGAGCATTTCCTGTACAATTGGTCCTCTTATACTAAAACCAAAATCGTATTTAGAAATATCTCCCTGAGTCGGGTCAAGTAAACCCAATCGCGGATTATCAGTCAGGTTGTTATTTGTGAAGAATCCAAATGCAGAACCATGAAAATCATTCGTTCCAGAATAAGTTACTGCATTAACCAGTCCACCAAGGGCACTGATATATTCAGATTCATACCCACCAGCTTTTAATTCAACCTCCTGAATAAAATTATAAGGAAGGTTCATTCCAGTAGTTCCGAATAAAGGATCTGTTACATCCACTCCATCAATAAAATATTTGTTTTCAAAACCTGTAGCACCGCCAATATTAGCTGCATCTCCAAAGAAACTTACATTCGCCTGAGGTAATAAAGTTACCATATCTTGATAACCCCGGTCAATTGGCAATTGATCAAAATACTTTGGCTGAAGATTTCCACCGTAGGTCGTTGCTGTGGGATCGATAATATTTCTTTCTTCTGAGACAGTTATCTCGGGAAGATTAATTGCTTCAGGAGATAATTTCAGATTACCCAGATAGGTCGTTTTACCAAGCCTGACTTGAACATTTTCAACAACTAAATCTCTGAAACCGATCATACTTATTTTTACTTTGTAACTGCCAACAGGAAGGTAGAAGTTTCCGAAATATCCTTTCTGGTTTGTAGCCGTACCTTTTAGACCTTGAAGATTATCACTTTGCACTGTGATATTCACTCCGGGTAAAGGATTACCAAGAGAATCTGTTAATATCCCCTCAAGATTGCCAGATATATCCTGAGCAAATGAAATTGTAGTAAGTGAGATTATCGATAACAATAAGATTAGTTGAGACAACATTCAATCCTCCAATATTTTCCAATAAATAAATTGTTTATCAATGAATTCAAAGAATTTGAAAAAACAGAACGCAAATACAGAACCGAAGCACTGCATCCACGCTTAGGACTGAATGACGCCGAGTAATTTAGGGGATAGTTTATCTAGGACTATATGACCTTCCTAAAAGTGTAGATGTTTTCTTGTCAGCTAACATCAAATATTTTTTGATTAAAAACAATAGCCTGTGAGTTGTCTGAGAGCAAAAAAAATCCCACCCGACTTAATTGAGTGGGATTGCAGAATAAGTTCTCGGGTTACTTCAACAACAACATTTTCTTTGTTTCAACAAAAGATCCAGCTTGCAGTTTATAGAAATAAATTCCGCTTGCTATGTCAGGACTGGATCCGCCTGTGGCGGACTGACCCACTGAAAATTCTACCTCATAACTTCCTGCTGGTTTTTCTTCATTAACCAGAGTTGCAACTTCATTACCTAACACATCATAAACTTTCAATGTTACGAAACCGGTTACCGGTAACTGATAACGGATTACCGTACTTGGATTAAATGGGTTGGGATAGTTTTGCTCCAACAAAAATCCAGAAAGTGTTTCATCAACCGGAATAGAAGTTGTACCTGGAATGAAAACCCAAGCGGCTCCTAAATTAATGTTATCGGCAATCCCTCCGATGATTGCTGTATTGCCATCGTATGAGATTGCAACAGCACCGCCCTGGTTTGCACTGCCAATAGCACTCGAACCAACCAGCTTATTTCCTGATTGTGACCATACCACACCATTCCGGATAAAAACCCAGGCTGCACCAGCAGTCGCATTGTCATCAATACCACCAACCAATGCAGTGTTTCCATCTGATGAAAGAGATATTGAAAATCCCTGACTTGCATTGCCTGTAGCACCGGATCCAACAAGTTTGTTGCCTTGTTGTGTCCACGTACTACCGTTTCCGGTGAAAACCCAAACGGCACCTGTAGAAGCATTGTCTTCATATCCACCAACGATAGCTGTATTCCCATCGGAGGAAATAGAAACTGAGCGACCAAACCGGGCAGTTCCTACTGCACCTGCACCAGTAAGTTTTGTTTGAACCAGCCAGGTTGTACCGGTTCGGGTTAATATCCACGCAGCTCCAGCATTAGTATTATCTGTATGACCTCCGACGATGGCAGTACTCCCATCCGATGAAAGATCGACTGAAATTCCAAATCTTGCATTGCCTATTGCATCTGAAACGGTGATCTTACTTCCTTGTTGAGACCAAACATTCCCTGTTCGCGTGAAAACCCAAATAGCACCAGCAAAGTTATTATCACGGAATCCTCCTATGATTGCCATATTACCATCTGCGGAAAGTGATAGAGCGCTGCCTTGTTGTGCGTTCCCTATTGCACCTGATCCTACAAGTTTATTCCCCTGCTGACTCCATATACTACCGGATCTGGTAAACACCCAGACAGCACCTTTATTTGTATCATCTCCGAGACCACCTACAAGTGCAGTATTGCCATCAGATGAAAGTGCGACAGCAAATCCTTGACTTGCATTTCCAACTGCACCGGAACCAATTAGTTTTGCTTCAAAAATCCAGTTACCACCAATATCTCTTTTATAAACCCATGCTGCTCCAGCATTTGCATTGTCGCCAATTCCGCCAACGATCGCTGTATTTCCATCCGCTGATAATGCAACGGAATACCCAAACCATACTGTAGATCCTATATAACTATTTGGAATAACTTTGCTTCCTTCTTGAATCCATTGTGACCAGACAGTATTCGGAAGGAAAAGACAGATCACAATAATCTGACAAGCAAAATATGAAAACACTTTCATTACTATCTCCTATATTGATGATTCGTATTATACTATTTACTCTCTACAAATACATAAGTAGAAGTTTATAAATAGTATGGATGATTTAATAAAAATATTAAGGAAAGATAATTTAATATTTGTAATAGTTAATATATGGAATGATGCTCAAATACAAATTATATAATAGTATTATTTTCGAAACAATTTTAAGTTGATTTCAATAAAATAATCGTAAGATAATACTCTCCGATATTGCATCTCAAATAAAAATGTTATTTCATTAGTATCCCCGCAAAGCGGGATTTCTGCCCTGTCTGCCGACAGGCAGGTTAAGTGACATATCACTTAAGCATCAACATCTTCTTCGTTTCGACAAAACCTTGTCCTGAACTTGTTTCAGGACCTCCAACTCTTAACTGATAAAAGTACACACCACTCGTGAGATTCTGTCCGCCGTTGGCGGATTCGTCAGAATGACCATTGAATTCTACTTCATAATTTCCTGCAGGTTTTTCTTCATTAACAGATTGAGGCCTCACCCCGTCCCTCTCCAAAGGAGAGGGTGGATGGTTTTACGAATTTCATTTTAACAAAACTAATTTTTTCGTATCAGTGAATCCACCTGCAGTTAATCTATAAATATATATTCCACTTGAAAGTTTACTGCCATCTAAATCTACTTCATAAATACCAGGATCTTTTTCCTCATTAACTAAAACTGCAACTTCATTACCTAACACATCATAAACTTTAAGAGTTACAAAAGACCCTTCGCCTCCGCTCAGGGTGACAGGAATTGTGAATTTTATTATTGTACTTGGATTGAATGGGTTGGGGTAGTTCTGATAAAGTATAAAAGATACTGGATTTGTTTTATCATCGGGAACTGAGACTACAATTTCATCAGTTAGTTTTGTTTCAAGTCCCGGAATGTAAAACGGCGGAATACCAAGCAGCGAAAGATCAACAGGATTTGAGGGAATAATATCCTGAACAATCCAGTTATCTGGAGCAATCCAAATCGTATCATTTGTTGCAATTAATTCAACTGGTGGAAATGGAGGCGGCAGCAATCTGTATGAAACCTTCCACTGCAAAAGAAATTTTTTACAATCAAAATTGCCTAAGACTGTTGAAATGGTTTCATCGTCTATTCTCATTCCAAGATATTCGAAAAGAAGAGGATAAATACCAACAGTCGTATCAACAGAAATCAATGTATATTCTGTGTTAATATTTGAAGCGAATCTATAAGTTGAATACCAATCCTGCAGCGAAGTAAAAAAATCAAGGAAACTAAAATTGGGATCTATCCCCATCGAATCGAGCTCGATTAGGAATTCTTCAATTCTGCTAATGCTGAAATATTCAAAACCATTTGTTCCTTCCATATTGTAAAACAGCGAATCAAGGAATGGCTGATATCGAATTGTTGATAGCGGACCAGTTTTAGTCGGGATTATATTTGCTAATCTCCCCTCATAATTTGCAACTGATGCAAATGAATCGATCCTGAATGCTGCCAAAGAAGGGACCGGGTTATTTAATGAATCCAATGGAGTTTGTTTGAACTTCCATTCAAATCCTGTTTGTGAAGGAAAGTAATCGCTTGCCTGTTGTGCAATTGAACTTGTAAGCAAAGCACAACTAAACAATAAAGTAAATATATTTTTCATTTTCACACCTCCGTACTAAAAAGTTCTTACTAAACTAACATACATTTTAACTTTGGTTAAATTTCAAATTTAGATTGAGAAATGCAAGCGAAAGGATTTCGGACAGAATTAAATTGCAAGGTTTATTCCAACTGAATAACTTCTTATTTTTCTCAAATTACCAATAAGTTCAACATAATTATAATTGAAAAGGTTTTTGATAGTTAAATAAATATTTATCGGAAATCTCATTGCAATAAAATTATAGCCAAAGTTCAGGTCAGTTGTATAAACAGGAACACGAATGTCGCCATCAATCACAATACCAAGATCAACAAGTTCATCATCAATTTCTTCAACTCTGCTTGTGTATCGGAAGTTAATTCCTAAATCAAAATTCCATTTTCTGAAATCCAATGCAGAATAAAAAATGTGTCTTGGACGATAACGTAGTGCAATTCCGTTTTGCAGGTCTCTTGCCCATAGATAAGTATAATTACAAGAAAAAGAAAATTCGTTCGGTATCAAATCAAAATAAATTCCTGCTTCCATCCCCTGAATTCTCGCTCTGATAAGATTACTGAAATACACCAAACCATCCGAAGGATCTACTCCGGGTTCAATCATATCATAATATTCATTCTGAAAAAATGCCACATCCAGATTTATAAAACTGAGGGGTGTGAAGTTTAGACCAAATTCAAAAGATAAATTATGCTCTGATTTAATATTTGGATTAGGCTTTACTGTTATTCCACCGGTTGAAGTTGAAGTAAAAGCTTCTGCTGTTGTTGGTGCACGAAATCCCGTTCCGAGTGAAGTTCTCAGAATAATTTCCTTTGTGAGTTTATAATTCAATCCGATCTTTGGAGAAATTGCACCTGCGCCTTCGAGAGAGTCAAGCTTGCTGTAATCATATCTCACTCCCAGACTTGCAATCAGGGGAAAACTAAACGTTATATCTCCGACAGTGTAAGCTCCGATAGTGAAAGCATCCGGGTTACCAAATAAACTGGAATTAACTTGTGAGAAAGTTCCCTCAACTCCGCTTGTTAATACTATATCATCTAAAATATTTTTATTTATCTGAACTTCACCGCGGTAAAGATGTGAAGTTGATTCGTTTGGAATCGTTTCATTATCCCTAAAATAATTTCTGTAATAACTTGTTTTGATATTCAGAATAATGTTATTCTCAATAATGCTTTTGTAGATAAGCCCGAACAGATAACGATTTGTTTCAATTCTGTCATTGAGATTCTGATCCGGTGGAACAAGAACATTTCGTGAATCTTTCCAATATAGAAACTGCCCTGCTTTTTTATTGAATGTGTTTGCTAAAAATGTAATCGAAGAAATCGGGGTAAAATTATAAACTGTTTTCAGGAAACCGATATATTTTTTAGAATCATCATCCTTCCGATAGCTTAATTCTTCAAGTCTTGTAAGTGAAACATTGAATCCAAAATTTCCCAGAGTATTTGAGTGAGAAAGTGTTAATCCGTTGAATGGTCTTCTCTCTCCCGACCAATCCCATTCATTATAATAAGGTTTATCATAAACTCCATAAAATCCGTTAAACATTGTCAGTGGTTTTTCTGAAATATCTTTTGTTATACTATTTATCACACCGCCAATTGCAGATGAACCATAAAGTGAACTTGAAGCACCTTTAATAATTTCTACTCTCTGAATTTCCAGAGTGGGAATCATCTCCCATACAATTTCTCCGGAATCGCCTGTATAAAATGGAAGACCATCAATTGCTAATAATGCTCTTGAGCCCGTACCTCTGCTATATCCGCTTGAACCTCGAATACTAATCTGATCTTCTGTCATATTTACACCGGGAACATATCTCATAGCGCTTTCCAGGTTACTGAAGTTTCTTTCAGAAAATTTACTGCCAGAAATAATTTCTGTACTTACCGTCAGGTCAGATTTTTTTTGTTCATACTTTCCTGCTGTAATCAGAACTTCATCCGTTTGAATTACTGATTCAATCAATGTTACATTAAGAATAATTAATTCATCTTTAATAACAACATTATCTTTTCTGAATTTCTGATAACCAATCGCAGAAAATTCAATTGTATAATTACCTGAGGGAAGATTTGATATTTCGTATGTTCCATCAGCATCAGTTGCAGCCCCAAACTCTGTGTTTAAAAGTACTACATTAACACCCGGAATCGGTTTTGATTTTGGATCAACTACTTTACCCCTGATTGAATATGATTGTGCAAAAATTATTTCAGTAAATAGAAAGACAATGATTGGAATAAAGATTAACCGCTGCGCCGCATAGGATAATTTTTTTTCGAACAGGAACTTCAATTCCCACCCGGCGGTTGTGATGGTGGATTGTTAAAATCAACTTTGATATTTATGTTTTCGACAAATGTGCTGTCAGGTATAATCATCTTTGCTGGCTTTGTAGTATCACTATTTGTATAATAAATACCTGATACAAACCAATCTTTACGCGCAAGTGATATTTCATCTGTTGATTGCTGTACGACTGCTACATAAGAATATGTCCCCGATGGAAATGAACCGGGAGTTGCTGGTATGTATGCTGAATCCAGAGAACTAAAATGATGATTTTGGACTCCGAGAGGAATTTCTCTGCTTAAATATTTCAAATTTAAAATTGTAAAATCAGTATCTGAAAGCAGCGGATCCTCAAATACAACGAGGAAAGATCTTTTTACACTATCTGGCCAGGGACTAATGAATGTAATAGTTCCGCTAAATCCTGAAGATTCAAGTGGTGCTGGTTCTAATCCATGGTCACAAGAAATTATTGTGAATACAAATAAAAGAATTATTAGTGATGATTTTAATTTCCCCTTTTCAAAATTTAATAATGAATGGAGAAACCTAATCATTATGCTGAGCAGGTGGAATTTTTTCTGCGCCCTTCAACTTTCCTATAAGCTGCTCAGGATGGTGGATCAGCAGCGGAAGACAATGCGAACATATATATGCTGGTTTAGTTGAATAGCTAAGTGTAACAAGCGGAATTTCATTTTCTGTTCTGTTACAGTTCAAACAATTTTTTAATACTTCTTTATTCATTATTAGTCCTACATTATTTGTTGATTCTCAAGATACTCAGTTTTGAATATTTTCCATTTGCCGTTTTCTTTTTTCATATAATGAATTCCTGTTGCCCTTGTTGGGGCAAATCCTTCACCTTTGATTGCGCGAGTGGTTTGTTCATAATAAACCTTTGCATCATCGCCAGTCACCTCGAGAACTTCTACCTTTTCAAGCTCAAATTTCATATCGAAGTTTGCAAATACAAAATCCATCCCGTTTATAGTAGATTTTCTCTGTGGTGAATCTTTGTGAATCGTTTTCAACACACGCTCCTTATCTTCTGCTTCAGTGGCAGCAATATTCTCTTTTACCGCTGCGATAATATCTTCAGCTACTTTGGGATCAATGCCTGTCTGTTTCTGAATTGGAATCTGCTTCTGTTCCTGCGTTGGTGGTAGAACATATTGCTGACCCTGCATCTGCTTTGGTTCAGGCTTTTGTTCATCAGAATTACAGCTAATGAAAATTAATAAAGGTAATAGCGAAGTGATAATTAATACTGATTTCATTTCATTACTCATTTACTGATAATATTTTATTAAGTTCTTCTTTATTCACATTTAATAATCCGATCGGGACTAATCTTGGTATTAGATTTTTCCAGTTTTGATTTTTGGAAAAAACCTCCTTAAAAAGCGGAAGCGAACCTTCAATATCTCCGTTATTGGCAAGTGTTGTTGCATGCCAGAACTTCATTTCTTCATTATCCGGAAACATTTTTTCTGCGGCTGAATACTCCTTCATCGCAAGTTCCATATCACCGTGCTCAATCGCAAGATCTCCCGCATTCATATAATTATAAGCACGATGGATTTTTATTAATCTCTCAAGTTTTTCCAGAGGATATGGATCGTCTTCAACTCTCAGATCAATTAACCTGTCCTCCCAAACTTTGCCTGTTGATTTTCCTTTAACAATTAAAATAGCTGCCGATTGTTTACCGCGAATATCTCCGCCAACTTTTTCAGCAGCAAAAAGTGCTGTCATCATTCTGTCAGCAAGCGTTCCTTTTGATTCTACAAATGCTTTTGACATTGCAGCCGGCACTTTATCATTCAGCATAAGGTTAGCCTGAACTGAATAATTATCGCCAACAATATTTCCTGCACCGGGAATACAATTTTTCCCTGTATAACTTTTTACGTTTCCGTTCACATCAATTATTGCAAGCTGACGGAAATCTCTTCCTTCATCATCTGCAATAAGTTTATCAACAACCTGTTCGGCAGTCATTCCTGATTTTAATAATGCAAGTCCATCCGGACCAAACGCAGGATTAACAAAAGACTGTGTTGCAACAACTCCAACACCTGCTTCACCCCACGATACTATTGATCCAACAGAAAACCAATGAGATTGAACTGCAACTCCCATTTCACCGGTTTCAGGATCTCGTGCAACGATTGAGTAAGTTGCAACAAGAGGATTTTCGGAATAAAATGACTGAGCATAATTAATATTCCCAAATAAAATAATTATTGCAATCTGAATTATTAAAAATTTTTTCATTTGTGTTCCATTTTTGAAGAAGAAAAAAATCATAACTGCCAGTAAAAATAGAGTAAGATAAATTACATTTCAACGTCACTGGTTGAATTCAACTTTTAGAAACTTCCCTGTAACGCTTTTTGAATTTTTAACTAGACCTTCCGGTGTTCTTTCTGCGATAATTATTCACCGCTATAAACTCTAAAACTAGTCATAAAATGATAAAAAATATTTTTTCTAAAACTTCAATTGTTTAACTATAGTTAAATAAATATATTGGTATATAAAAATTAAATAATAAATCATAATCTTATGGATACTGTAATAGTCATTGAAGATATAATTAAGGAAATTAATATCATATTAACAAAAAAATATAAAGATTTTCGAGGAAGTTATTTCTTTGGTTCGCGAAAAAAAGGCAGCCATAATATTGATTCAGATTATGATATTGTGTTTGTATTTGATAGAAAGATTGACTGGGTATTTAAAAAAGAAATAATAAAAATTATCTATGATATTGAACTGAAGTATGACATTTTCATTGACGCTAAAATTTATAACACCACTGAAATTTCTGAACCCACAACACCTTTTAGACATACAGTGCTAACAGAGGGTATTTTTTATGCCGGTTGATACAGAAGCTCTCATTAAGCATCGGATACAAAGAGCAAAAGATACAATAAAAGAAGCTGAAGATGATATTTCAAAAAACTTTTTACATAGTGCAGAAAACAGAATTTATTATGCCATTTTTTACTCTGCTTTAGCTTTGGGAGTTAAATATGGATTTTCTACTTCTAAACATAATCAGCTTTTAGGATGGTTCAATAAAAATTTTGTTAAATCCAAAAAGATTGAAAAAGAATTTGGAGATATTTACAGAAATGCTTTGGAAAACAGGATGGAGAGTGATTATGAAGACTTTAAAACCTTTTCTTTTGAAGAAGTAACCGTTGATTTCAAAAATATGCAGAGATTTGTTGATAGAATAGAGAAGCTGTTAACCGAATAAATGATTTTATGATTTCCCATCTGTTTATTGTCCTTCAATTATAATTCACGCTTCAGATATTCTCCAGTCAAGCAGTTTTTCATTTTAACTATCTGTTCAGGAGTTCCTTCGGCTACAATTTTTCCACCAAATTCACCGCCGCCGGGACCAAGATCAATTATCCAGTCAGCCATTTTTATTACGTCCATATTATGTTCAACTACAACAACTGTATTTCCTTTATCAACAAGTTTGTTCAGAACATCGAGAAGGATTCTTACATCCTCAAAATGAAGACCTGTTGTTGGTTCATCGAGTACATACAAAGTTTTTCCTGTTGAGACTTTACTCAATTCAGTTGCAAGCTTTACTCGCTGCGCTTCACCGCCGGACAGTGTTGTTGCCTGCTGACCAAGAGTTATGTAACCTAATCCAACATCATTAAGAGCTTTTATTTTTCTTTTGATTCGCGGGAGATCTTCAAAAAATTCAAGCGCTTCGGAAACACGCATGCCCAATACATCAGCTATAGATTTTGTTTTGTACAGCACTTCGAGAGTTTCCCTGTTATATCTTTTTCCTTTACAAGAATCGCAGTGAACATAAACATCAGGAAGAAAATTCATTTCAATTTTTTTCAAACCATCGCCGCCGCATTCCTCACATCTTCCGCCAGCAACATTAAAACTGAATCTTCCGGTTTTATATCCTCTCATTTTTGCTTCAGGAAGTTCTGCAAACAAATCACGTATGAAAGTGAATAGTCCGGTATAAGTTGCAGAATTCGATCTTGGTGTTCTGCCAATGGGTGATTGATCAATTTCAATAATCTTATCAATATTCTCTAATCCATCAATTTTACTGTATGGAAGAGGAACTGATTTAGAATTGTAAAGTTTGTTCATCAGAATTTTTACAAGTGTTTCATTCAACACTGATGATTTGCCTGAACCGCTCACACCTGTAATTAGTGTCAATGTACCAAGAGGAATTCTCAGATTCACATTCTGCAGATTATTTCCTTTTGCACCTTTAAGCGTGATAAATTTTCCATTTCCTTTTCTTCTTTCATCAGGTATTTTAATTTTTTGTCTGCATCGCAAATAAGAAAGAGTCATAGAATCGTAACCGTTATCAGAATTCAAAAGTTTTTTTGTATCACCTTCCATTACCACATTTCCACCATGCTCACCTGCACCGGGACCGAGATCAACCATATAATCCGAACTCTCGATTGTTTCCCTGTCGTGTTCAACAACAACGATTGTGTTTCCTAAATCGCGAAGATTTTTTAACGAATTAATAAGCTTGATGTTGTCGCTCTGATGCAGTCCGATCGAAGGTTCATCAAGAACATAAAGTACACCGGCAAGCTGAGTTCCGATTTGTGTTGCAAGTCTGATTCGTTGTGATTCTCCGCCCGATAAAGTTCTCGCTGAACGACCAAGCGTTAAATAATCTAAACCAACATTATGAAGAAATTCTAATCGTTCATTTACTTCTTTCAAAATTGGTTTGGCAATCAATGCTTCGTTGCCTTTTAGCTTGACACTTTTAAAAAATTCAATCGCTCTTAAAATTGAAAGTGAGGTTATCTCGCTTATATTCTTTCCATTGAATTTTACCGCAAGAGATTCTTTCCTCAATCTTCCACCATTACAAGTTGCACAGGGAATAGTATTCATATATGATTCAACCCATTCACGAATGCTGTTCGATGCAGTTGAATCAAAATAATGTTTTAAGTATTTGACAACTCCTGAAAAACGATGCATATATTGAACCGGTCTTCCATTGTTGTAAGTATATGTGAACGGGATTCTCTCTTTACTCCCGTTTATTATCACTTCTTTCTGAGCATCAGATAATTTTTTTAGCGGAGTATAGAAATTAAACTTGTAGGTTTTTGCAACTGCTTCAAGCTGAGTGAAAAACCAGATCTTTCGCGGTTTACCGAGTGGCGCGAGTCCTTCATCATTAATCGATTTATCCCAATCTGGAATAATCAAGTTGATGTCAAGTTCTTTCTTTTCGCCAAGTCCTTCGCAATCCGGGCAGGATCCGTATGGTGAATTGAATGAAAATGAATTCGGTGCAAGTTCACGATAACTGATTCCGCAATCGAGACAGGCTAGCTGTCTGCTGTAAATATGATCTTCTTTCCCATCATTAACGATGATACTTCCTTCGCCATAATTCAAAGCAACATCAACTGATTCTGCTATTCTTGTTCTTGCTGAATCATTAACACTGAATCTATCAACAACTATTTCGATATTATGAATTTTATAACGATCAATTTGCAATCCCTTTGTAATCTCAACAATCTCACCATCAACTCTTACTCTTAGAAATCCATCCGACGAAACTTCTTCAAATAATTCTTTGTAATGACCTTTCCTTCCTCTGATTAATGGCGAGAGAATAGAGATTTTTTTGTTCCTGAATGTTGAAATGATTGAATCAATTATCTGATTTGAGGTTTGCTTTTTTACAGGTTTGCCGCAATTATAGCAGTGAGGTATTCCAACCCGCGCAAATAAAAGCCTGAGATAATCATAAATCTCTGTAACTGTTCCAACAGTTGAACGTGGATTACCTGTTGTTGATTTTTGTTCAATTGAAATTGCAGGACTTAAACCTTCAATGAGATCTACATCCGGTTTTTCAAGCATATCGAGGAACTGACGTGCGTAAGCTGAAAGAGATTCGATATAACGGCGCTGACCTTCAGCATAAATTGTATCGAAGGCAAGCGAAGATTTTCCTGATCCAGAAAGTCCGGTGATTACAGTAAACGTATCTCTCGGAATTTCGAGATCGATATTTTTCAAATTGTGCTCTCTGGCACCTTTAATTATTATGTATTCTTTTTCCAAGGAAAGGCAAATAAAATTTTAATTATCTATATTAGCTATTGATGATTTGATAATCAATTTAAAATGTTTTGCACTGAATTACTTTTCCACTATGAATCTTCCCGATGAAATAAAAACAATAGGAAAAACTAAAGAAATAACAACTACGATAAATAAATCCCGTTTTATTGCACAAGTTTATCCTGTTGAATCCGAAGAAGCAGTAAAGGATTATCTTACAAAAACGAAAAAGAAATATCACGATGCTTCTCATCACTGTTATGCATACAAACTTGCAAACGGAAAATTTCATTACACAGATGCAGGCGAACCGAATGGAACTGCAGGAATGAGAATACTGAATGCGATTGAGCATTTCAATCTATCCAATCAACTGGTAATTGTTTCAAGAATATTTGGTGGAATAAAGTTAGGTGTTGGTCCGCTTGGAAAGGCATATTATGAATCAGCGTTTCAAATTCTGAATGAATCGAAAATTATATCGAAATATTTATACAGGAAAGTTTCTATTACAGCAAAATTCAATCAGGTCAGCTTGGTTCACCGGATTTTAACTCATTATAACTCAATAATTCTATCAACAGATTATGCAGAATCTGTAAGTTTAAACTGTCTTATTATGCCGGGAACGATTGATCAGATACAGAGAATTCTTGAAGAATCAGGGAAAAACAATATAAAATTTACCAATGAAGCTGATTTCATTTACAAATGAAAGTTTTATTTGATTAGAAACAATTGTCCAAAAAAAACTATTGTTGTTACTTGATTCAAATATCTCTATTGATGATATTTGTTATAGACAATATTTCAATTTACACAAAACATTGGGGGTACAATGAACTCGAATCAAACCGCTGAACATCTCGCCAACCTAACCTTCAATCTACTTGCAAACTGCCAGGAAAAGGAAGTTAGATTAGCTTCAATTCATAATCTTACTCAGGCTGAATTCAGATGTTTAAGATTATTCGGCACTGACGAAAGTATTAATAACAAATCAATCGCTGAGAGAATGAACTTAAGCCCAAGCCGGTTAACAAGAATTATTGACGGACTTGTTGAGAAGGAATATATTATCAGAGAAATTGACTCCAACGATAGAAGAAATATGCGGGTGATGCTTTCCAGAAGAGGTAAATATCTTGTTAACCAGCTTAACAAAGCTTACGTTCAGATTCACCAGGAAATTTTACAGGATATCGATCAAGTTCAACACGAACCATTAATAATCGCAATGCAGCATTTACTGGAAGCATTAGAAAACTGGCTGAAGAAACCCGAAAAGTAAATTCAGGTTTTCCTTTTAAGATAATTAAGATATTTTTTTACTGATTCCAAATCAGAAAAAAGATTTGACAGGTCATTGAAGCTTTCAGCAGTAAGCTTTAAATATGTCTCCCCGAAATAGCTTTTATCATTTTCATTAAATGAAGAAATTATTTGCTTTAACTGTTCAATTCCTTTTTTCAAATTTATATTGAGATCATTTTTAATATGCTCAACGCTATTTACTTCAGGAATAGTTTGAGCATTTTTCATTACACGCATCAAACCACAAATATATTTTGCTGTGAAAGTAAGTTCAGCGAAATCTTTTTCTCTGTTATCAGTTACAACTACATTAATTATTTTTTTAATGTCATCTTTTTTAAAAAGTAAACTGCCGGTATAATTTTCTATTTCAGTTAAGAAGGAATTATCAGCGAAATTTATTTTCAACGTCGTTCTTCAGCTAAATTTTTACACCGATTCCGAGTCCATCACCAATCGGGATTATTGATGATTTCAAATTAGGCTGATTCATAAATAATAAATTAAACTCACGAATGTGACGTGTTGATTCTTTGTAATCTTGTGGGACACGTACAGAAGCAGCATAACCATGCCACAACAAGTTATCTACAACCAGAACTCCTCCCTTTCTAAGTAACACAAGTGAATAATCAAAAAGTCGTTTGTAGTCTTCTTTATCTGCATCAAGAAAAACTATATCATATTTCTTTTTTAACTGCGGCATAACGTTCATTGCGTTACCTTCAAGCAATTTTATTTTATTACCCAATCCGGACTTAGCAATGAAATCTTTTGCGATGGCAATATTATCAACACTTTTTTCAATTGAATGAACAACTGACTTGCCCTGAAGCATCCGGGCAATCCTGATGGTTGAATAAGCTATAGCTGTACCGAGTTCAAGAACTCTTTTCGGTTCTTTTAAAAGAACTAATTGCTCAAGAAAATCTGCTGATTGCCAGGATAAAATCGGAACATTATGTTCCTTTGCATAAGTTTCCATTTCCTCGATAAGAGGGTCTAATTGCTTTCTGAATGAGGACAAATATTCCAATTGCGATGATAGTATAATTTTTTCCATATCTTTAAATGAAATGTGAGTAGGTGGTAGGAAAATTAAGGAAAATTTTAATAAAGTGTATTTACTATTTAATTAAGCTTGTAGAGACAGTCCGACCTTGGTGGAGCGATCTGTCTCTACTTACATTTTTAATTAAGCAAAATCCGACTAAAGTTGACTTAACGAAGAAGTATCATCTTTTTTGAACTCAAATATTTCTCAGTAATAAGTTGATAGATATACACCCCACTCGATAAGTTCGAGGCATCGAACTGAACTTCATACCTTCCTGCTTGCTGAATTTCATTAACTAACACTTTAACTCTTCTGCCAAGTATGTCATAAATTACAAGATTTACTAAAGTCCCTCCTTTGGAGGGATTTAGGGAGGCAGGCAGATCATACTTTATTGTTGTAACTGGATTGAAAGGGTTAGGAAAATTTTGAAATAGTTCATACTCTAAAGGAACTGAAAAATAAATTTCTATTTCTTCGCTATAATTATATGTACCGTCAAAGTCTGTTTGCTTTAGTCTGTAAAAATAAACTCCTGATTCAGTTAAAATATTCTTGTATGAATAGAAATTAATTTCCGTAGAGTTTCCTTTACCTTCAATAAAATCTAAATCAATCCATTCCTGCTCATTCGCTTTTTTTCTTTGTATGTAAAAACCTCTGTTATTAGTTTCGGTAGCAGTAGTCCATTGCAAATATGTTTCATTTTCATTTAACCAACCCTCAAAGTTTATTAACTCTACCGGAACAGTCTCATCATAGTATTTGAAGATTAAACCCGTGTTGCCAACCAGGAATCCCGAGTTAACAGAAAATAATGTGATTGCCATCCTCCATCCTTGATCGGCTAGTTCAGGGAATTCAGTCCAGTTAATACCCGCATTTGTTGTCCTATATACCCTATCACCAGTAATGAATATATTCTCTGAATCAAAATAACCAAATCGTCCAGATCCGCCGAAACCGGTTACTAATGAATCCAAATCCCAGGTTATACCTCCATCATTAGTCCTATAAAGCTTATTCCAGTCTAATAACCATCCGTTAAGTGTATCTTTAAAATATACATCATCCGTTTGATAAAAGTTTAAATTTGTCTGTTCAATCCAATTTTCGCCTCCATCAGTTGTTTTAAAAGGTTTTCTATTTGATATTGAAGCCCATCCAAATAACGAATCAACAAAATGAATGCCTGAAAAATTCCCGCTTCCGGGAGCATTTACTTGTACAAACCAATTCTCTCCCCCGTCATTTGTTTTCATTATGCGTTTATTGCTAATTGCCCAACCTATATCCTTTGTCAAAAAGAAAAACTTAATTATTACCCAGGATGAATCCACTAACCCTGTTATATTGGTTCTATGCCAGCCTTGCCCTCCATTTGTGGTTTTGTAAATTCTTGCAGGCAATGTTCCGATGAAGCCGTTCAGACTATCTGTAAATGTCATTCCTTCCATAGAAAAAATTTCATTGTACGGAAAAGTTAAAATAGTATCTAAAGATTGTCCTCCGTCATTTGTTGTGTAAATTAGGTCGGTACTGTTTATAAACCCATTTTGTTCATCCTTAAAGTAAACATTAAATAAATCTGCATTCACTATTGTTCTTCGCCAGCTTTCACCTTCATTTGTGGTTTTTGCAAGAAGCATTTTACCTCCGGTAACAAAACCTTTTTCTTCTGTTGGGAGAGATAAGTTTGTTGTAAATACTGAGGAAAATTCCTGATTAAGATCATTATTTTCATACCAACTAACACCTCCGTTAGTAGATTTATAGAAGCCGCCTGAAGATGCTAAAAATCCTTTTACTTCATCCATAAATTTTATTTTATTTATTTCTGGTGCACTTATTCCTCCTCCTCCTGCATTTAACCAGTTAATACCTCCATCCGTTGTATAAACAACCTTTCCTGCGAAGCCCCCTGCAGATGCTCTGAGTGTATCAATAGCATAAATTGTGTAAAGACTTCTTGTATCTCCAGCTATTTGTGTTATCCAGCTTACTCCACCATCTGTTGTTTTCAACACAATACCCGAACTTGTGCACATATAACCAAATGATGTGTCAATGAAACTTACATCCCAGTATGGTGCAGTTGGATATGGCATAGATTGTTGCACCCAGATTAATCCGCCATCAGTTGTTTTTAAAGCAGTTCCTCTTTCTCCTACCATCCATCCAATCTCATCGGTTATCATCTGCAGATTCCAGATGTTTCTTGTCGTCGGGCTTGACAACTGGATCCACGTTTCTCCTGCATCTTCTGAGATTATAATTATTCCTCCATCGCCTGCTGCTATAACTCTTTGTCCGTTATTTACTGAAGCAACTGTTCTTAATGTATTTTCAACTCCGCTTTCATACCATATCCACTTCTGTCCTCCATTCGTTGTTTTAATTACTGCACCGCCTTCGCCTACTGCCCAGCCGGTGCCTGCCTGTCCGGTAGGCAGGTCTGCATTTGCAAAATCAATTCCCCAATAATCCACTCTTGGTATTAATGGATGAACTTCTGTCCATACCCCGGTAGATTTTAAAGGGAAAAGAGATTTATCCCGAGTTAATTGTGGTTGTATGGATCGTTCCTCTTGCTGGGTGTAGTTCATCGAAGGTAATAATAGTAAGACAAGCAGAAGTGAGAGGAGAAAATTAAATTTCAGGGATTTTTTGCGTTGCATATAAATACCCTTAATTATTTTTGTTTTAAACTTAGGAAATTAATTTGAGAAAAGGTAGAAAATTTTGTTCCATCGAAAAATTCGGGTCAACATTGTAGTATGGATTTTCTATATAATCATTCAGAGGATTATAAAAACAAGAATCACCGTAGAAATAGTCTAAAAGTGCTTCAGGATCATCTATCGTTTCGCCAACAAGACAGAGCAATCTATCAACTACTACATTTCTGCTCTCGCTGTAGCCACCAATACCTGTTCTTGAATGTATTTTAAATGGTACCCCTTTGGTTATGGCAATAAACCTGATAATATTTTTTAGTGTATCACCATTTACGACAGTATTATTTAGCCAATTGGCGATGGGGATTGCAATCCTTTTATTAAAATAAATCCAGGCGTGTTTTGTAGCGCACCAAGTGTTTACGTTGAAAGTATCTACAATTGCTTCTCCTTGCTGTCGCAACTCAATGTAATGTGAATCCTGAGTCTCAGGATCAGTTATCCATTCGTTGAAAAGACTATTTAGAGCAACTATGTTTGAACTAGGGATATTCCGGGCATCTTTATAATAATTCATCACAGATATTGAAGTTTGATCTAAAGAATTATAAACAACAAGGACATGAGATGAATCGGGAAGGTTTGGTTGTGCTTCTGCAAAACTAATGCAGAGAAAAAATGATATCGAAAAAAGTAACAATGAATTTTTCATACGGTCCTCCATTATTTAAATGAAAATATACCGCTTTTTAAAGCGGAGTTGTTTACTTTAATAAAACTAATTTTTTTACATCTGAATAGCCTTTACTTGTTGTGATTCTATAAAAATATACTCCGGTTGCTAAGTCGTTCAAATCAATTTTAATAGTGTATATGCCCTTATCTTTTTCCTCATTTACTAAATCTTTGACAACTTCACCACTAATAGAATAAATAATTATTTTTACTTTTGTTTTTTCTGGTACCGAGAATGAGATATTTGTCGATGGATTAGCGGGGTTTGGATAATTCTGAAAGAGGACAAAGTTACTTAAGGACGTTTCAATCGTAATTATTCTCGAATAATTAAAATTACCATTGTAGTCAATTTGTTTTAATCGGTAAAATTGTATCGGTCTGATTAATTGGTCCTCAAAATTATATAATGATTTCTCTGATGTAGTTCCTTTTCCGGTTAGAAAGCCAATTGTCATCCAATTGTATTCGTCGAAAGATCTTTCTAATTCAAAACCATAATTATTCAACTCAGAAGCGGTGATCCATTCCAACATTACATTATGACCCTCAATAGTTGAAGTGAATGCAACTAACTCAACTGGAATGTATAAAGAATCAATATATTTTATGATGTACCCCCCACTTCCAACACCGTAACCAACCCAATTAAAAGGAGCATTAAATTTTGCAAACATTGGAATGGGGGGTGTAATATCGTTCCAATTGTTTCCTTCATCTGTAGTCTCATATAAGTTAGAGAAACCTAATGTCCACCAACGACTCGTATCCGGGAAGAAGCTAAATCTTCTTGGACCATATACACCACTTACAACTTCCCAAGTAATTCCTCCATCAGTTGTATTGAGTAGATTATTATCATATTCATTAGCAAACCAACCTTCATTGTAATCTTTAAAGAAAACATCAACTGTTCCCCAAAGCTCTAGATCTGTTTGCTCAATCCAATTAGCTCCCCCATTCGTTGTCTTGAAAGGTCTTCTACCAATAATTGATGCCCAACCTGTCAGCGAATCCGTTAAATGAATACTTGTAAAAGAACCTGTTAGTGATGTTAACTGAGTAAACCAGTTTTCACCTCTGTCTGTAGATTTATAAATTACATTACTTCGTACTGCCCAGCCAATTTCCTGGTTTACAAAAAATATTTTTCCAGCTCCGCCCTGTCCTCCGTTAGGAACGTACCACGTTACTCCACCATTTGTAGTTTTATAAATTAAATTACTGCCTATAAAACCAGCAAGACTATCAAGAAAAAGTAAATCATTTCCGCTCGGTGCATCCTGGACTTTCATCCAGGTTATTCCTCCATCATTTGTCTTATATAAAGCTTGAATTTCAGATGAAATACCACTTATAGCAAATCCATTTTCCTCATCAATAAAAAACACATCAGCAAAATTATCATTCAGAAATAATCTACTCCAGTTTTCCAATCCATTTGTTCTTTTATAAAAGTTTAGTGAGTAAATCCAACCCACCTCTTCACCGCAGGAATAACCAGTTCCATCTTCAAGTAGTTGTATGTACCATTCGCTTGTCATATTTATTGGTAATCCAAACCAGCTTTGACCACGGTTGGTTGTTTTTCTTATGTTATAAACGTCTTGCACAGTATAACCTGTATCTGCATTTATAAAATCAATACAGTTTGTTGCTGAGAATACCGGTATATCCGAATTGCTTATCCAGGTTACCCCACTATCACTGCTGTAAACATTTTTTCCATTTGCTCCTGCTGCTGCAATATGCAGACTATCTATTACATCAATTGTGTATAATGCTCTTGTGTCTCCCGCCTGTATTTGTGTCCATCCGCTTCCTCCGTCTGTAGTCTTTAAAATTTTTCCTCCACCGCAGGCAATCATTCCATATTGTTCATCAATAAAATCAAGTGACCAATAGTGTTGGTTTAAACCTGTACTTACTGATTGCCAGGTTAATCCTGCATCTGTGGTTTTTAACAGAGTCTGGTTTAATCCACATACCCAGCCAAGCGTATCATTCAGCATTTGCACACCCCAAAGATCATATCCGTTTCCAACTCCGCTTGTCACCTGAATAAAGTTTTCACCTCCATCACTTGAGCGAAGTATTATTCCATCATATCCAGTAACCAAAACTATTTGTCCATTATAACTGTGAGTTTTTAATAATAGATTAGTAACTGGTGTTGATAATATTGTCCAGGAACTTCCTCCATCCATAGTTTTTATAACAGCACCACTTTGTCCGCAAGCCCAACCGGTATCTTTGTTGACGAAGTGTAATCCAAGGTATGTAACTCTGGGTACTTTTGGATTCAGTTCAGTCCAAACACCAGTTCCCGTTGTTATTTTATTTAAATGATTTGTACCACTTGTCCCGATAAAATCGGGATAACCAAGCGGAAAAACTTCTTCTTTAGGTTGTGCATATTTCTGAACAGGCGGAAGATTGTTAGGGTCTAAACGTCGGTAATCAAATCGGTGGTGTTGTTTGTCTTTTGTACTATCAACTGCTTGGGCATAGTCCAAGGAAGCAAACAATAGTAAGACAAGCAGCAGTGAGAGGAGAAAATCAAATTTCAGGGATTTTTTGTTAAACATATAAATACCCGTGATAATTGTTGATTTAATTTTAAAAAATTAATTTTTGAAAAGCAAAAAATAAATGAATGAAGATTTCATAAAGGTTCTGAACACTAGCTCATAAATACTTTTAAAAAAGAAGAATCAATCTATCTCAATAAAACTAGATTTCTACTGTATT
>WBZO01000997.1_pt1 | contig 49535 bp, 44 predicted proteins | sample 5204261 | NCBI WGS metagenome assembly WBZO01 (sample SAMN12412400, study PRJNA552823) | activated sludge metagenome | isolation source: activated sludge from anammox sidestream of wastewater treatment plant... | place: USA: North Carolina | collected 2017-09
TCGAGCAGGTCCCGCCTGTCTTCTCGGCCATCAAGGTCGGTGGCGAGCGCGCCTATGACCTCGCGCGGGCGGGCGAGACGGTGGAATTGAAGGCCCGCCGGGTGACGATCCATGAAATCCGCTTCATTGGGCAGCCGGACCCGGACCATGCCGAGCTTGAAATCCTTTGCAGCAAAGGGACTTACGTCCGCTCGCTGGCCCGCGACCTCGCCCGCGCGCTGGGCACGGTCGGCCATGTCTCGGCGCTCCGGCGGACCGCTCATGGTCCCTTCCGGGAGCAGTCCGCGATTCCGCTGGATAATCTGATGGCGTTCGGCCATATTGCGCCCGCTTCCGAAGCCTTTTCGAGGCTTCTTCTGCCGCTCGAGACCGCGCTGGACGACATCCCGGCCCTGGCCCTGAGCGCTGAAGACGCCAGCCGTTTGAGACGGGGCCAGGGAGTGTTATTGCGCGGACGCGACGCTCCGATTCTGTCGGGGCCGGTCCTGGCGACACACCGGGGAGAACCGGTGGCTCTGACTGAGTATGGCCAGGGCGAGCTGAGGCCCGTGCGCGTGTTCAATCTCGGTTCATAGGAGATAACCCGATGTCGATTACGCCGGAGCGTAAGGCTCAGCTGATCAATGAATTCGCCGGCAAGGCCGGCGATACCGGTTCGCCCGAGGTGCAGGTCGCGATCCTCACCGAGCGGATCACCAACCTCACCGAGCACTTCAAGCACCATGCGAAGGACAATCATTCCCGCCGTGGCCTGCTGAAGCTGGTGAGCCAGCGCCGTTCGCTGCTCGACTACGTCAAGAAGCACGATCAGGCGCGCTACGAATCCCTGATTTCCCGTCTGGGAATCCGGAGGTAAGAACGGGGTGCATGTATCCCCATGGCCTGAACCTCATCGCTCATTCCGCCGCTGCGGCATCGTCCGGATCGGCGGTATGGGCAGGTTTGGCCCGAAGAGACAATCGTCCGTCAACGAATCATGGCAAGCGGGTGGACCTTTCGGCCGTCGTCTCACGGCGTCAGGTCCCTCATGTGTTGGTGCGGCGTGATCGCACGCCCCCGCCTGCCTGATCCTTTTGTCCGGCCGCGATGACAGCGGCAGAAAAGTGCGCCGTCCGCCTGATGGTGGCAAGAACGCGAAATGCGCGGCGGCGCGGAACAGGAAATTGAATATGTTCGAAATCACACGCGAAGAAATTGAATGGGGCGGCCGCAAGCTCGTCCTCGAGACGGGCAAGGTCGCCCGTCAGGCCGATGGCGCGGTGCTCGCGACCTATGGCGAGACGACCGTGCTCGCAACCGTCGTCGGTGAGCGCAAGCCGAAGCCCGGCCTCGACTTCTTTCCGCTGACAGTGAATTATCAGGAAAAGACCTACGCCGCCGGCAAGATCCCCGGCGGTTTCTTCAAGCGCGAAGGCCGTCCGAGCGAAAAGGAAACGCTCGTCTCCCGTCTGATCGACCGGCCTATCCGCCCGCTCTTCGCCAAGGGCTTCAAGAATGAAACCCAGGTGATCGCGACCGTGATCAGCCACGACATGGAGAACGATCCCGATATCGTCGCCATGATCGCGGTTTCGGCGGCGCTCACCATTTCGGGCCTGCCCTTCCTCGGGCCGATCGGCGGCGCGCGCGTCGGCTACTTCAACGGCGAATACAAGCTCAACCCGATGATCGACGAGATGGTCGAGAGCGATCTCGATCTCGTTGTCGCCGGCACGTCGGACGCCGTGCTCATGGTCGAATCGGAAGCCAAGGAGCTTTCCGAGGACGTCATGCTCGGCGCCGTCATGTTCGGCCATCGCGAGTTCCAGCCGGTGATCGACGCGATCATCCGCATGGCGGAGCGCTGCGCGAAGGAGCCGCGCGCTTTCGCGGCGAAGGACGAATCCGAACTCGAGGCCAAGGTGCGCGCGCTCGTCGAGGACGATCTGCGCGCCGCTTATTCCGTCAAGGACAAGGGCCATCGCCACGAAGCCGTCGCCAGCGCGAAGGACAAGGTGTTCGCCACGCTCTGCAACCCGGAAGACCCCGACGCGCCCGCCGAGACGACCCTTGGCGGCGTCTTCAAGGCGCTCGAGGCCAATATCGTCCGCAATGCGATTCTCGACACAGGGCTGCGCATCGACGGCCGCGATGTGAAGACGGTTCGTCCGATCGTGTCGGAAGTGGGCGTGCTGCCGCGCACCCACGGCTCGGCGCTCTTCACCCGCGGCGAGACGCAGGCGCTCGTCGTCTCGACCCTCGGAACGGGGGAGGACGAGCAGTTCATCGACGCGCTGGAAGGCACCTACAAGGAAAACTTCCTGCTGCACTACAATTTCCCGCCCTACTCGGTGGGTGAGACGGGCCGCGTCGGCTTCACCGGCCGCCGCGAAGTCGGCCATGGCAAGCTCGCCTGGCGCGCCCTGCGTGCGGTGCTCCCGTCGAAGACCGAATTCCCCTACACGATCCGCGTCGTCTCCGAGATCACCGAATCGAACGGTTCGTCCTCCATGGCGACCGTCTGCGGCTCCTCGCTGTCGATGATGGATGCGGGCGTGCCGCTGAAGCGCGCCGTCGCGGGCATCGCCATGGGCCTGATCCTCGAGGGCGAGCGCTTCGCGGTGCTCTCCGACATTCTCGGCGATGAGGATCACCTCGGCGACATGGACTTCAAGGTCGCGGGCACGGAAGAAGGTGTCACATCGCTCCAGATGGACATCAAGATCACCGGCATCACCGAAGGCATCATGAAGCAGGCTCTCGCCCAGGCGAAGGACGGCCGCGTCCATATCCTCGGCGAGATGGCGAAGGCGCTGAACACGGCTCGCACCGAGCTTGGCGAGCATGCCCCGCGCATCGAGGTCATCACCGTTCCGACCGACAAGATCCGCGAAGTCATCGGCACCGGCGGCAAGGTCGTTCGCGAGATCGTCGAGAAGACGGGCGCGAAGATCGACATTTCCGACGACGGCACGATCAAGGTCGCGTCCTCGGACGGCGCGTCGATCAAGAAGGCGATCGACTGGATCCGCGGTATCGTCGCGGAGCCCGAAGTCGGCGCCATCTATGAGGGCACCGTCGTGAAGGTCGTCGATTTCGGCGCCTTCGTGAACTTCTTCGGCCCCCGCGACGGCCTCGTCCACATCTCGCAGCTCGCGGCGAACCGCGTCGAGAAGGTGAACGATGTGGTCAACGAGGGCGACAAGGTGAAGGTGAAGCTCCTCGGCTTCGACGAGCGCGGCAAGGTCCGCCTCTCCATGAAGCATGTGAACCAGGAAACGGGCGAGGAAATCCACTACGAGAACGAGCCCGAGCCGCAGCCGCGCGAGAAGCGCGAAGGCGGCGGTGGTGGCCGTCGCCGCCGCGAGCGCGACTGAGCCGCGGACTTCTGAGAAAAGCGCAAAGGGCGCCGGTTTATCCGGCGCCCTTTTTTGTTGTGCGCGCGGATGAAGGAACGCTGTCCGCTACGTTCAGATCGGGTTCAGCCTCGATGCCCTAGCCTTCGATTATCGCGAAAGACACCCGGGTGTTCGCCGGGCCATCGAAGGAGACAGCCAATGAAACATCTGCTCGCCGCCGCCGTCACCCTCTCCATTCTGGCCGCGCCGGCAATGGCGGCGCCCTATGGTCAGCACCCGGATTATTCGCCCCGCCCCGGCCAGAGCCAGGGTCACCCGGGTCAGGGCAACTGGAAACAGGGTGCGGTCAAGCCGCCCGCGCCGAAGCCGCAATATACCTATGACGGCAAGCGCTACGACGCCTATCGCGGGCCCGCCTGGAAGGCGCCGAAAGGCTACAATGCGCGCCACAAGTGGAAGCGCGGCGAGAAACTGCCGAAGATCTATCGCGACCGCGTCTATGTGATTGATTATCGTGCCTATCGGCTCAAGGCGCCGCCGCGCGGCTATCAGTGGGTGCGCGTCGACCGCGACATTTATCTCGCCTCGATGCAGAACGGCCTGGTCTCGCAGATCGTCCTCAACTTCTTCTACTGACGAGAGCTGCTGAAAGCACAAAGGGCGCCGGATCGACCGGCGCCCTTTTTAGTTAGGGTAGCGGTGTGAGGACGGGCGATCAGCTCCCGTTGCCGCCGTCGAAATCGCTCGCCTTCATCTCCTCGGCGCGCGGCATGCCGATGATGTTGAAGCCGCTGTCGACGTGGTGGATCTCGCCGGTGACGCGGGCCGAGAGATCGGAGAGCAGATAGAGGCCCGCGCCGCCGACATGCTCGAGTTCGATCGTCTCCTTCAGCGCCGAATGGGTCTTGTTCCACTTGTGAACGAAGCGCGCATCGCCGATGGCTGAACCGGCAAGCGTCCGCATCGGGCCTGCCGAGATTGCATTGACGCGGATACCGTCGCGGCCGAGATCGGCGGCAAGATAGCGCACGCTCGCCTCGAGGGCGGCCTTGGCGACGCCCATGACGTTGTAGTTCGGCATGACGCGCTGCGCGCCCTCATAGGTGAGGGTCACCATGGCGCCGCCATCGGGCATGATTTCGGCGGCGCGGCGCGCGACATCGGTGAAGGAGAAGCAGGAAATATCCATCGAGCGCAGGAAGTTCTCCCGCGTCGTGTCGACATAGCGGCCCTTGAGCTCGTTCTTGTCGGAATAGGCGATCGCGTGAACGACGAAATCGAGCTTGCCCCATTCCCTGCGGAGCGTTGTGAAGACGCTGTCGAGGCTTTCAGGGTCCGTGACGTCGCAGGGAACGAGAATCTTCGAGCCGACCGATTCCGCCAGAGGCTTCACGCGCCGGCCGAAGGCTTCGCCCTGAAAGGTGAAGGCCATTTCCGCGCCATGCGCCGCCAGCGTCTTGGCGATGCCCCAGGCGATCGAGTGATCGTTCGCCACACCCATGACGAGACCGCGCCGCCCTTTCATGAGCGGCCCGTCGAGCACCAGCCCCTCGCCTGCCTTCTGATCCGACCCGTGCATTCTGTTCCGACCTTTTTTGTTGACTGGTTGATCCGACCCGTCGCTCCTCAGCCGCCATAGCGCTGGAAAGCGAGCGACGCATTGGTGCCGCCGAAGCCGAAGCTGTTGGAGAGCGCCAGATTGATTTCGGCGCCGTCGATCCGCTCCCGCACGATATTGGCATCGGCGACTTCGGGGTCGATCTCCTCGATATTGGCGCTGGCCGCGATGAAGCCGTTCTGCATCATCAGAAGTGTGTAGATCGCTTCGTGGACGCCGGCCGCGCCCTGCGCGTGGCCCGTCAGCGACTTCGTGGCGCTGATGGGCGGCGTCTTCGCGCCGAAGACTTCGTGGATCGCCTTGATCTCGGGAATGTCACCGACCGGCGTCGACGTCGCATGCGGATTGATGTAGTCGACCGGCGCCTTCACACCCTGAAGCGCCAGACGCATGCAGCGCACGGCGCCTTCGCCCGAGGGGGCCACCATGTCGGCGCCATCCGCCGTCGCGCCATAGCCGACGATCTCGGCATAGATTTTCGCGCCGCGCGCCTTGGCGTGCTCAAGCTCCTCGAGCACGAGGATGCCGCCGCCGCCCGAAATGACGAAGCCGTCGCGGTTCCTGTCATAGGCGCGGGAGGCTTTCTCCGGCGTGTCGTTATATCTGGACGACATCGCGCCCATTGCGTCGAAGAGGACCGAGAGCGTCCAGTCGAGTTCCTCGCCGCCGCCGGCGAACATCACGTCCTGCTTGCCCCACTGGATCATCTCGGCCGCATTGCCGATGCAATTGGCGCTGGTCGAGCAGGCCGAGCTGATCGAGTAGTTGATGCCCTTGGTCTTGAACCAGGTGGAGAGATTGGCCGAGCAGGTCGACGACATTGCCTTGGGAACGGCGAAGGGGCCGACCTTCTTCGGGCCCTTACCGGGTTCGCGCGTGATGTCGGCCGCGGCGACGATCGCCTTGGTCGAAGGCCCGCCCGAACCGACGATGAGGCCGGTGCGCTCGTTGCTGACCTCGCCGGGCTCGAGCCCCGCGTCCTGGATCGCCTGCTCCATCGCGACGGCCGCATAGGCCGCGCCATCGCCCATGAAGCGCCGCGCGCGCCGGTCCACCGCCGCGTCGAGGTCGATCTTCAGGCTGCCATGAACCTGGCTGCGGAAGCCCAGCTCCGCATAAGTGTCGGCCCTGACGATGCCGGATCTGCCTTCGCGCAGGCTCGCCAGCACTTCCTGCGAATTATTTCCGATCGAGGAGACGATCCCCATGCCGGTGACGACCACTCGTCTCATGGCAGCCTCTCTTTTCGTTTGGATCAAATCCGCCGCACCCGATCAGGCCGGCTGTTCCGCTGTCTGCAGGCCGACTTTCATGTCGGTAATTGTATAGGCGAGTTCGCCATCCGCCAGAATGGTGCAGTCGGCCACGCCGAGCACGAGCTTCCGATTGATGACGCGCTTCAGCTGGATAATGTACTCGATCTTCTTCACCGCAGGCGTGACCATGGCGGAGAATTTCACCTCGCCGACGCCGAGCGCGCGGCCCTTGCCCTGCCCGCCGATCCAGCCGAGGAAGAAGCCGAGAAGCTGCCATGCGCCGTCGAGGCCGAGGCAGCCCGGCATGATCGGGTCACCCTCAAAATGGCAGGGGAAGAACCAGAGGTCCGGTGTGATGTCGAACTCGGCCTTGATGAGGCCCTTGTCGTGGTCGCCGCCCTTGTCCGAGATATGCGTGATGCGCGAGATCATCAGCATGGGCGGCAGAGGAAGCTGGGCATTGCCGGGGCCGAACATGCGGCCATGGCTGCATTCGAGAAGTTCCTCGTAGGTGTAACTGGATTTTTGCTCCGCCATTCCCGTCCGCTCGATTTTGCCCTTGCGTCGCCGCGTTTCCGCTGGCCCGGCAGGCTTATCTTGTATGAGGGGCAAGGCTCACCCCCTCCCCCGGTTTTTCAGTAGCGCGCTTCCTAACATATTAGGGGGGCGGGCGGAAACCCATCACCGGGATACATGACCGGGGTGCCGATTGGGCATGGGCATCTTGACAAAACTGTGTACAGGAATACATCTTCGATTTGTAATGATTAAAAACTAGCGCGGGATGCCCTCTGTCAAGGGGCGAAAGGAACAGATACGTGACGCAGGACCGGCCATATAGCCAGACGCTTGCTCGCTTGCGGGAAGCGGGACTCCGCCCCACGCGCCAGCGCCTCGCGCTCGGCCGCCTTCTGTTCGATGGCGGCGACCGCCATGTCACCGCTGAGGCGCTGCATGACGAGGCCCAGGCCGTGGGCGTCAGCGTCTCGCTCGCCACCGTCTACAACACGCTCCATCAGTTCACTGAGGCAGGGCTGCTGCGCGAGGTTGTCGTCGACAGCGCGCGGACCTATTTCGACACCAATACCAGCGACCATCACCACTTCTTCGTCGAGAATTCGGGGGCGCTGATGGACATCGACGGCGACAGGATCGCGATCAGCGGCCTTCCCGAGGCGCCCGAGGGCACCAATGTCGCCCGCGTCGATGTGATCGTCCGCCTGCAGGGCGCGACGCGCCATAGCGGCTGAGTTTTCCCGATAAATATTATTTAGAACGATTCTGATCTGTTGACCAAACAGTGGCCGGGGCACTATGCTCGGCGTTAACCGTCCTCCTTATTCCCGGAGGCGGGGGCCGGAACAGGCGGGGCGCGCACAAATGCTCCGTCCGGCCGTCAATTCAACAATTCGGCCGCCGGCTCCCTGCTGCAGGGCCGCCTGCGTCCGCAAACAAGGTGAGGAGTTGATCATGTCGTCGCTCGCAAAATCCAAAACGGTCGAGAATTTGAAGGCCGCCTTCGCCGGCGAGAGCCAGGCGAACCGCCGCTATCTTTATTTCGCCCAGAAGGCCGACATCGAGGGCTACAACGACGTCGCCGCCGTGTTCCGCTCCACCGCGGAAGGCGAGACGGGCCATGCCCATGGCCATCTGGAGTTCCTCGAGGCCGTGGGCGACCCGGCGACGGGCGAGCCCATCGGTGACACGAAGCTGAACCTCAAGGCCGCGATCGCCGGCGAGACGCACGAATACACCGACATGTATCCGGGCATGGCGCGCACGGCGCGCGAAGAGGGCTTCGACGAGATCGCCGACTGGTTCGAGACGCTGGCGAAGGCTGAGAAGAGCCATGCCGGCCGCTTCCAGAAGGCGCTGGACACTCTCGGCAGCTAATATCACTCAGGGGCGGGGAGGCGGAACCATCCGCCTCCCTTACCTTTCGCATTGCTGGACGCGGAGAGCGGAGAATGAAAGAAGGCAGCACGGAAGCACCCATTCGCCATCCGATCGATTGGCAGAACCCCGAGTTCTACGATCTCGACAAGCTCGATGAGGAAATTCGCCGGGTCTTCGACATCTGTCACACCTGCCGGCGCTGCTTCAATCTCTGCGACAGCTTCCCGCGCCTCTTCGATCTCATCGATGCATCGCCGACGGAAGAACTCGACAGCGTGAAGTCGGAAGACTTCGTGCCCGTGGTCGAGGCCTGCACGCTCTGCGACATGTGCTTCATGACGAAGTGCCCCTATGTGCCTCCGCATGAATTCAACATCGACTTCCCGCATCTGATGCTGCGCTACCGCGCCGCCACTGCGAAGCGCGACGGCCATTTCCCCTTCGTGCCCGCCCAGCTCGGCCAGACCGACCGCAACGGCAAGCTTGCCGCTCCCGTCGCCGGTCTCGCAAACTGGGGCTCCTCGCGTTCGAACAAGCTGACGCGCCCGCTCCTCGAGAGCGTCGCCGGCATCGACGCGCGCGCCGAACTGCCGAAATTCTACGGCAAGACCTTCACCATGCGCGCGAAAGCGCAGGACAGGACTGGCGAGGCCACGCCGAAGGATGCGCCCGCAAAGGGCCGCAAGGCGGCGCTCTTCGCCACCTGCTTCGTCAATTACAACAATCCGCAGGTCGGCGAGGCCGCGCGCAAGGTGCTCGCGCATAATGGCGTCGAGACGGTCGTCGCCTATCCCGGCTGTTGCGGCATGCCTTTCCTTGAGCAGGGCAATCTTGCCAAGGTCGCCGAGCAGGCCGAAAAGGTCGCGCGCGACATGTGCGAATGGATCGACAAGGGCTATGACATCATCACGCTGACGGCGTCCTGCGGCCTCATGTTCAAGTTCGAATGGCCGCTCGTCCTGCCGGACAACGAGCATGTGCAGAAGCTCTCCCGCGCGACCTACGACATCGACGAATATGTCGTCGACATCGCGAAGAAGGAGGGGCTCGCCCCCGGCATGAAGCCGGTGGAAGGCGGCGTCACCGCGCATCTCGCCTGTCACGCGCGTGCCCAGAACATGGGCCCGAAATCGGCCGAGATGATGCGCCTCATTCCGGGCATCCAGGTCGATGTCGTCGAGCGTTGCTCCGGCCACGGAGGAACTTTCGGCGTGATGAAGGAAACCTTCGAGACGGCCATGAAGGTCGGCAAGCCCGCCGCCCGCAACGTCGCGAAGACCGGAAACAGATATCTGACATCTGATTGCCCGCTGGCCGGCAAGCATCTCGTGCAGGAGATCGAGGAGCTTGGCGAGCCGCAGCGTCCGCAAATGCAGCACCCGATCGAGATCATGGCCCGTTCCTGGGGTCTGATCGACTGAAGTCAGTGGAGTAGCGACATGCCCGCCAGCAAACGTCTCATCGAGCGCAGCGACATTCTTCCTGCCGACGTCTATGCGCGCGAGCGCGGCGAACGCCGTGCTCGCGTCACCGCGATGAAGAGGGCGCGGCGCGTGGCCGTCGGCCCGTTCGCCACCTTCTATTTCGAGAATTACGAGACGATGTTCCAGCAGGTTCACGAAATGCTGCACATCGAGCGTGGCGGCGAGGAGCAGATCGCCGACGAGCTTGCCGCCTACAATCCGCTGATCCCCAAGGGCGACGAGCTGGTGGCGACGCTCATGTTCGAGATCGACGATGAGGTCCGCCGCGACCGCGAGCTTCGCCGCCTGACAGGCGTCGAGGATCACGTCTATCTGGATGTGGGCGGGCTTCGTGTGACGGCTGTGCCCGAACAGGATGTCGAGCGCACCAAGGCGGACGGCAAGACTTCATCCGTCCACTTCCTGCATTTTCCCTTCAAGGTGCAGGAGATCGAGAAGTTCCGCGACCCCGCCGTGCAGGTGACGCTGGCGATCGCGCATCCGAATTACGGGCACATGGCGCTCATCGCCGGCGAGACGCGCGCCTCGCTCGCAGCCGATTTCGCGTGAGCTGAGGAGCCGGGTTCGCCCTCGCGCTACTCGAAATTCTCGCCCCGGTATGTGCCCCAGATCGTATCGCGGCGCACCCAGCCCTCATAGCCGCTCGCCTTGATCTCGCACCATTCGTCCTTGCAGGCGGAAAGCTGGGCGACCACGCCCGGCTCGCCATAGGCGACGATGGGTGCCGACATGTTCGGCTGGGTGTGAAGCGCGACTGGCATTCCGTCGCCGGACTTGTTCTGGATGATCGCGGTGCGCCGCCCGTCCAGCATCGAGTGCCAGACCCAGCCGCTGTCGCCTTCGCGGTCGCGTATGCGCCGCCAGCGATCGGACTCGGCCGTGACCTCGACCGGCAGGCCCTTTTTCTCGAACACCCATTCGATCGGGTAATCGTCGCCCGGTCCCCGGCGCACATTGATTCGCCCTGACTTGAGGCTGACGAAGCGCGGCACGGGCAGGCCGGACACGGGGCCGATGATCTTCTTCACCGGCGCTTCGGCCTTGCCAGCGGGGGCGAGAAGCTGCGTCGGCGCCGCTGGCGTGCTTGTGCCCGATTTGGCGGCGGCGGGCAGGGCGGTCGCCGCGACGAGGACGAATGCAGTCGCCGCCGCGCGCCGCATGGGCTTTGCTCCGGCGCGATCCCGGGAAAAGAGCATGGCGGTTTTCCGTTTGGATTCAGAGCGGCATGGCCGGAAAATTTCGATGATGGCGGCTTTCTTTCGCATGACCTTCACACCTTTATGGCAAGGGCTCTGCGAGCGGGTCAAGGCGGCGGGCATCCATGCCGTCTCCAGAAGGCGCTTGGTCGCCCCCCGCGCGACCTGCTAGACAAGGGTTTGCCGGACGAGGTGAGGTTCCGCCACATTCCGGCAGGAGCTGATGAAAGAGGCCTTTCCGAGCATGACCAAGCAGAAGCCGCTCGTCATCGTCACACGCAAGCTTCCCGAGACGATCGAAGCGCGGATGGAAGAACTCTTCGATGTGCGTCTGAACAAGGACAATCATCCGATGAGCACCGCCGAGCTTGCCGCCGCCATGAAGGAAGCCGATGTGCTGGTGCCGACGGTGACGGACCGCATCGACGCGAAGTTGCTGGCGCAAGCGGGGCCGCAACTCCGCCTGATCGCGCAATTCGGAACCGGGGTCGACAATATCGATGTGGAAACGGCGCTGCGTCGCGGCATTACGGTGACGAATACGCCGGGCGTCCTCACCGAGGATACGGCCGACATGACGATGGCGCTCATTCTCGCCGTGCCGCGCAGGCTCGCGGAAGGCGCGCGCTATCTGCGCGATCACGAGGGCCAGTGGCCCGGCTGGTCGCCGACCTGGATGCTCGGCCGGCGTATCTTCGGCAAGCGCCTCGGCATCATCGGCATGGGCCGCATCGGCCAGGCGGTGGCGCGGCGCGCTCGCGCCTTCGGCCTCGAGATCCATTATCACAATCGCAAGCCGGCCAACGCCGTCATCGAGAAGGAGCTTGAGGCGACCTATTGGGAGAGCCTCGACCAGATGCTGCCCAAGGTCGACATCATCTCGGTGAATTGTCCGCACACGCCTGCAACCTATCACCTGCTGAGCGCGCGGCGCCTGAAGCTCGTGCGTCCCGATGCCTATATCGTCAACACCGCGCGCGGCGAGGTGATAGACGAGGGCGCGCTTCTGCGCGCGCTGGAGGCGGGAGAGATCGCGGGCGCGGGACTCGACGTGTTCGAGAAGGAGCCGGTTGTCGATCCGCGCTTCCTCAAGCTCGGCAATGTGGTGCTGCTGCCGCATATGAGCTCGGCTACGATCGAGGGCCGCGTGGAGATGGGCGGCAAGGTCATCGTCAACATCAAGACCTTCATGGACGGCCACCGCCCGCCCGATCGCGTGATCCCCGCCATCATGTGACGCCGGTCTATCCGTGTGCGGACAGATCGCGGATCGTCGCGTGCTCGCCCGATAGCGGATTTTGCGGATCGTGCCTCAGCGTCAGCGTGCGGAAGCGCGTTTCGAGCGCATCGTAGATGAGAAGCCGTCCGGCAAGGCTCGCGCCCGCGCCGGTGATCTCCTTGATGACTTCGAGCGCCATGAGCGAGCCGACGACGCCGGTGAGCGCGCCGAGCACGCCCGCTTCCTCGCAAGCCGGGATGGCGCCGGGCGGTGGCGCCTCGCCCACGAGGTCGCGATAATTGGGATAGGGTTTTCCTTCCGCGTCGCGCAGATGGGACTTGAAGGTCGAGACTTGCCCCTCGAAGGGGCCGACCGCGCCGGAGACGAGCGTCACCCGCGCGAGATGGCAGGCATCGTTGACGAGGAAGCGCGTCGCGAAATTGTCGCAGCCATCGGCGACGATGTCATAGCGCGAGACGATGTCGAGCGCGTTCCGCGCCGTCAGGCGCTCGCCATGCGTCTCAACCTTCACATCGGGATTGAGGCGGGCGAGCTGCGCCTTCGCGCTCTCGACCTTGGGCCGGCCGAGCGAGGCCGTGTCGTGGATGATCTGGCGCTGAAGGTTCGAGAGCGAGACGGCGTCATGGTCGATGACGCCGAGCGTGCCGACGCCCGCCGCCGCCAGATACATGAGGCAGGGCGCGCCGAGCCCGCCCGCGCCGATCACGAGCACGCGGGCCTTGAGGAGCTTCTGCTGGCCCTGTCCTCCGATCTCCTTGAGGACGATGTGGCGCGCATAGCGTTCGAGCTGGGCATCGGTCAGCGACATGGGCGTCCTTCTCCGCCTTCTTTGCGCCACGCCTCCGCGGCGCTGTCAATGGCCGCGTGGCCGGCCCCGCCGGGTCAGCGCGGCGTGATGACGACCGTCTGGCAGACGCGGCCAAGTGGGCCCGCCTGATCGTGGAGCCTCGAATCGGTGAGGCCCACGCCTTCCCGCCGCCAGTCGGAGGCGGGCTCGACGCCGACCCAGGGGCCCACCGGCGGGCGCGACACATGCACCGTGATGTCGATATTGGGGAAGCCCCATGGCGGCGGCCAGAACTCGGTGCCGGAGAGCCAGTAGGGCGTGCCATTGTCGCCGAACGCAAAAAGCTGCGCGAAGGGCGCGTCGAAGGCGACGAGGCGCCGCTTCATGCGCCCCCATTTGATGCCGTTGCCGCCATCGCGAATATCGAGCGCATCGAAGAACGTGGTCCGCTGCTGCGGTCCGCGCGCGCCCCAGATGGCGAGCGGCGAGGGGTCGAAAGGCGCAGGCGCCGCCTCGGCCCGCTCGAGTTCGGGCACGGAAAGCGGCTTGATGAAGGAGGCGCTGGCCTTGGCGTAGAGCTTGTCGCCTGCCCAGAGCGTCGCCTCCGCCATCGCCACGCGCCCGCCCGCGCGCAGCACCTCGATCTTCGTTTCGAGCTGTTCGAGCGGCGCGGGCCGCAGAATGATGACGGAGGCCGTCATCGGCGCCCCCCAGTCCTCTTCCCGCGCGCGCTCTTCCATCGCCGCGACGAGAAGGCCGGAGACGGCGCCGCCATGAAGCCCCCGGAAGGGGCCGGACGCCTCGACATGGGGCTCCCAATAGGCGCCGTCGCGCGAAAAGACGGGCTCGGCAAGGTCCGCGATGACGTTCATGGGGTCGGTTCCTGATCGGCCGGAGAGCGGCTCATGGCGCCCATGGGAGGGGCGGGGCCTCGGCCGGAAATGCGAGTTCAGACAGGCGGCAAGATGGGTTCCAAAAAAGAACCTGTCAAGCTAAGCTCGGGCCCGAAGGAGATCTCGATGCGTTGGGAAGACCTCGACCGCGAAAACTGCTCGCTTGCCCGCACCCTGTCGGTCGTCGGCGATCGCTGGACGCTGATGGTGCTGCGCGAGTGCTTTCTCGGCCAGCGCCGCTTCGAGCAATTCGAGGGGCGCCTCGGCATCGCCCGCCATGTGCTGGCCGACCGGCTGAAGAAACTCACCGAGGCGGGCGTGCTCGCAAGGACCGCCTATCAGGAGCGCCCGAGGCGCGAGGAATACCGCCTCACCGAAAAGGGCCGCGATCTTCACGCCGCCATGCTCGCGCTCATCCAGTGGGGCGACAAATATATGGCGGGCGAGGAGGGGCCGCCCATCGAGCGGGTGCACAAGGCCTGCGGTCACGTCATGGAAACGGTGCCCGTCTGCTCGGAATGCGGCGAGCCCGTCTCCGCGCACGACGTCACCGTGAGAGCGGGTCCCGGCGCTGGCGAGGACACGCTGCCCCGCACCGCGCATGGGCGCTGAGGGTCAGGCCGAAGCCCCGGCTTCCGCCTCCGCCCCTTGCGCGTAGCGGTTGGCGATGACGCTCACGATCACGAGCTGGAAGAAGTGAAAGATCATCAGCGGCGCGAGGATGAGGCCGAGCGCCGGCGTCGCGCCGAAGATCACATGTCCGAGCGGCACGCCCGTCGCCAGTGATTTCTTCGATCCGCAGAAGAGGCAGGCGATCGTGTCCTCGCGATTGAAGCCGAGCAGCTTGCAGGGCACCCGCATCAATTCGTAGATGACGAAGAAGAGCACGATCGAGATGACGGTCATGGTCACGACGAGCCAGGGGTCGTTCGCGCTCCAGATGCCCCCCACGATCGAATCGCTGGTCGAGTTGTAGACAATGGCGAGAATGACGGCGCGGTCGCAGAATTTGAGCCAGCCCGCATTGCGCACGGTCCATTCCGCAAGCCAGCGATGCGCGATCTGTCCGAGCACGGTCGGCAGCAGGACGAGCAGCAGGATTTTCACGATCACCGATTCGAGGGGCATGGAGACGCCGGTCGTTTCCATGAACCAGGCCATCAGAATGGGCGTGACGAAAATGCCGAGAAAGGCCGAGAGCGTCGCATTGAAGATCGCGACGGGAACATTGCCGCGAGCGAGAGAGGTCATGGCGACGGATGAGGAGACAGTGCTCGGCAGCGCCGCGAGATAGAAGAAGCCGAGCCATGCGTCGGGCGGCAGAAGCGGGCGCAGAAGCGGGCCGCAGGCCAGCATGACGAGCGGAAAGAGCGCGAAGGTGCCGAGCTGCACCACGATGTGCACGCGCCATTTGGCGAGCCCCTGTCGCATGCGTTCCGGGGCGAGCGTGAGCCCGTAGAGAAAGAAGACGATGGATATGCCGTAACTCGCGACCCACTCGACGCGAAGCGGCCCGCCCGTGACGCCGCCCTCGGGCCACAGGATGGCGGCGAGAACGACGAGGAGCAGCGCGGTGAGGAACCCGTCGAGCTTGAACCTGGCGAGCATGTCGGAACCTTCGGTCGCGTCCGGCCTTTGCGGACGGTCGATGCGCCCTCCGGCGCCGAAGCGCCGGAAGGCGAAGAGGGGGAGCGGCGGGCCGCGCCCGGAACGGTGAGGGATCAGAGCCCGTCGAAAAGCGCCGTCGAGAGATAGCGTTCGGCGAAGGAGGGAATGATCGCGACGATCGTCTTGCCCTTCATCTCCGGCCTCGTCCCGACCTCGATCGCGGCGGCGATGGCCGCGCCCGACGAGATGCCGCACGGAATGCCTTCCATCCGCGCCGCCTTGCGGGCCGTCTCGAAGGCTGTCTCATTGCCGATGGTGATGACCTCGTCGATGAGCGTCTTGTCGAGATTGCCCGGAGCGAAGCCCGCGCCGATGCCCTGGATCTTGTGCGGGCCCGGCTGGCCGCCGGAAAGAACGGGGCTGTCCTCGGGCTCGACCGCGACCATGCGCAGGCCGGGCTTCCTCGGCTTGAGGAGCGAGCCGACGCCGGTGAAGGTGCCGCCCGTGCCGATACCCGAGATGACGACATCGACCTTGCCGGCGGTGTCGTTCCAGATTTCCTCGGCGGTGGTGCGCTTGTGGATTTCCGGGTTCGCCGGATTGTCGAACTGCTGGGGGCTGACCGAATTGGGATGCTCGCGCATCAGCTCCTCGACCCGCGCCATCGCCCCCTTCATGCCCTTGTCGGCGGGCGTGAGTTCGATCTGCGCGCCGAGCAGCGCCAGCATCTTGCGCCGCTCGATCGACATGCTTTCCGGCATGCAGAGGATGAGCTTGTAGCCCTTGGCCGCGCAGACGAAGGCGAGCGCGATGCCGGTATTGCCGGAAGTGGGCTCGATGATGATCGTGTCTTGCCTGATCTTGCCCTCGCGCTCCAGCGCCTCGATCATCGCCACGCCGATGCGGTCCTTGACGCTGGCCAGCGGATTGAAGAATTCGAGCTTGAGCAGGATGTCGGCGACGACGCCCGCTTCCTTCGCCATCCGGTTGAGCCGGACGAGCGGCGTGTCGCCAATGGTCTCGGTGATGTTGTCGTAGATGCGACCGCGACCGGGCACTTTGTTCGTATCGCTCATTCTCGTCTCCTGAATGGGTGATGTCTCGTGGTCAGATGGTGAAGTCGGCCGTGGGCTGGGCGTTCGCCGCGCCCGTATTCTCCGCCCGGCGGCACAGATCGTCGATGGTGATCTTTTCGAGCCGCTCCATGAGGTCGCGCTGCACTTCTTCCCAGAGCGGCGCGATGACGCGCTCGCCAAGCTCGGAAGGGCCGCTCGTCACGGGATCGTCGGAGGATTCCATCGCGCCGACGACACGCACCACCTCGCCGACCGTGATGCGGCGGCGTTCGCGCGCGAGCCTGTAGCCGCCGCGCGGGCCCCGCACGCCCTTCAGGATGCCGGCATGCACGAGCTGCTGCATTACCTGTTCGAGATAGCGCTGCGGAATGCCCTGACGCTTGGTGATTTCTTTCGATTGCACGGGATCGGGCCGCGCATTGATGGCGACATCGACGACGGCTTCGAGGGCGAGCCAGGTTTTCTTGGAAAGACGCAGCATGATTTCCCGCTTTCTCTCGGCTTCTCTTCAATTCTCCCGGGCTTCGATGCCGGTCGATCCGAAACCGCCCGCACCGCGAAGGGTGTCATCGAGCGTTTCGACCTCGGCAAGTTGAGCCTGTGTCACCGGCGCCACCACCATCTGCGCGATCCGCGCGCCGCGTGTGACGACGAAAGGCTCCGCCCCCAGATTCACCAGAATGACCTTCACCTCGCCCCGGTAGTCGCAATCGATCGTGCCGGGCGAGTTGAGCACGGTGACGCCGTTCTTGGCGGCAAGCCCCGAGCGCGGCCGCACCTGCGCTTCGAAGCCTCGCGGCAGGGCGATGGCAAGCCCCGTCGGCACCAGCGCTCGCGCGCCGGGGGCGAGCGTCAGCGGCTCGGCCTCGGGCAGCGCGGCGAGAAGGTCCATGCCGGCCGCGCCCTCCGTCTCGTAGCGGGGAAGGCCGAGCCCCTCGCCATGCGCCAGCCGCTGGACGGCGATGCGGACGGTATTCGTCATGCGCGGGAACCCTTCTCGGTGAAATGGCTGAGGATGCGGCGGACGAGGCGCTCGGCGACGGCCTGCTTCGGCAGCAGCGGCCAGTCTTCCTGTCCCTCGCCCGTGATGAGATGAACGGTGTTGAGCTCGCCGCCCATCACGCCCGTCTCCGGCGAGACGTCGTTGGCGACGATCCAGTCGCAGCCCTTGCGCTTGCGCTTGGCGATGGCGTGCTCGATCACCTTTTCCGTCTCGGCGGCAAAGCCGATCACGAGTTCGGGCCGCCCGCTCTTGAGGTGCGAGATCGTGGCGAGCACGTCCGGGTTCTCGACGAGCCTGAGTTCCGGCGCGCTTGCTCCCGGCTCTTTCTTGATCTTCTGCGAGGCATCGACATCGACGCGCCAGTCCGCCACGGCGGCGGCGCAGATCGCCACATCGGCCGGAAGCGCCGCTTCGCAGGCCGCGAGCATCTCGCGCGCCGTCTCCACGCGCCGCACATCGACGCCCGGCGGATCGGGAAGGATCGTCGGCCCGGAGACGAGCACGGTTTCGGCCCCGAGCCGCGCCAGCGCGGCGGCGATGGCGTGGCCCTGCTTGCCCGAGGAGCGGTTGGCGAGATAGCGCACCGGGTCGATCGGCTCATGCGTCGGGCCCGAGGTCACGAGCGCCTTGAGCCCCTTGAGCGGCTGTTCGCCCGAGAAGGCGAATTCCGAGAAATGGTTTTCGATGGCGGCGAGAATTTCCGCCGGCTCCGCCATGCGGCCGGGGCCGAATTCGCCGCAGGCCATGTCGCCTTCATTCGGTCCGATGAAGCCGATCCCGTCGGCCATGAGCTGTTCGATATTGCGCTGCGTCGCGCGGTGGTTCCACATGCGGACGTTCATGGCCGGGGCGATGAGCACGGGCTTGTCGGTGGCGAGAAGCACCGTGGTTGCGAGATCGCCGGCAAGGCCCGCCGTCATCTTCGCCATAAGATCGGCGGTCGCCGGCGCGACGACAATGAGATCGGCGGAACGCGAAAGCTCGATATGGCCGATTTCGGCCTCGGTGGTGAGGTCGAAGAGTTCCCGGAACACCTTGTCCCCGGTGAGCGTGCCGACCGACAGCGGGGTCACGAATTCCGCCCCCGCGGTGGTGAGGATCGCACGCACGCTCGCGCCCTTGTCGCGCAGGCGGCGGATCAGTTCGAGGCACTTATAGGCCGCGATTCCGCCCCCGATGATGAGCAGGATGCGGCGGTTGCGGAGCGTCGCGGCGTCACTCACTTGGCTGGTTCTCCGGCTTGGGCGGTTCTGCCCGGGCGCGTTCCGGCCGGGCAGGGGGAATATAGGGTTCTACGCTATGAATGTGGAGATAAAAAACGTCACGCTGCAGGATCGGTAAATTTTGGCGCCAATATGGGTCCAAGCCCGCCCTGGGGCGCTCAAACGAGCCGCAGGACGAGAAGGGCGAGCGCCGCGCCTGCCATGGCCCAGAGAATGGCGGGCCCATAGGCGCCCTTCTTCTGGGCGCGGGCGATGGCGTCGGTCGAGTCGGGATGGAGCTTCAGCCCCTGCTCGTCGATACTGTCTGAAAAGAACCGCCCCATGCGTTCGGCCCGGTCGATGAGGGTCGGGAGCTGGCCGACGAGACGGCCGAGCTGGGCCGCGCCCGCCGCCGCCTCCTCGAGCCGCGTTTCGGGCGCGAGCCGCTCCATCATCCACGCCTTGAGCACGGGCTCCGCGCTCTCCCAGATATTGTGGTCGGGATCGAAATGACGCGCGACGCCCTCGATCACCACCATGGTCTTTTGCAGCAGGATAAGTTCCGGCCGCGTTTTCATGTCGAATTGCTCGGTGACCTGAAAGAGCTGCGCGAGAAGCCGCCCCATGGAGACGTCGCGCGCCGGACGCCCGAAGATCGGCTCGCCCACCGCGCGCAGCGCCTGTGCGAAAGCGTCGATGCTCTTCGTGTAGGGCACATAGCCCGCCTGAAAATGGATCTCCGCCACGCGGCGGTAATCGCGCAGCACGAAGCCGTAGAGAATTTCCGCCATCATGCGGCGCTGCGTTTCGTCGAGCCTTCCCATGATGCCGAAATCGACCGCGACGAGCGTGCCCGCCTGATCGACGAAGAGGTTTCCCTGATGCATGTCGGCATGGAAGAAGCCGTCGCGCAGCGCATGGGTGAGGAAGGACTGGATGACCTGCGTGCCGAGCCTCTTCATGTCGTGACCGGCGGCGATCAGCGCCTCGCGATCGGAAGCGGGAATGCCGTCGATCCATTCGAGCGTCAGCACGCGGCGCGCCGTGTGCTCCCAATCGACGGCGGGCACGCGGAAGCCCTTGTCCTTGGCCACGTTCTCGGCCATCTCGGACATGGCGGCCGCCTCGAGCCGCAGATCCATCTCGATCTTCACGCTTTCGGCGAGCGTTTCGACGATCTCGACCGGCCTGAGCCTGCGCGCGGGCGGATAGGCGCGGTCGATGAGTTCGGCCGCCCAGTGAAAGCTGTCGAGATCGCGCGCGAAGCTCGCCTCGATGCCGGGTCTGAGCACCTTGACCGCGACGTCGCGGCCATCGGGATGCGTCTCGTCGGGTAGCGTCCGCGCCTTGTGGACCTGCGCAATGGAGGCGGCGGCGATGGGCTCGCTCAGGGAAGCGAAAATGGCGCCGATGGGCTGGCCGAGTTCCTCCTCGATCGTTTCGCGCGCCTGCGCCATCGGAAATGGCGGCAGCCTGTCCTGAAGCCGCGTCAGATCGCGCGCGAGATCGGCGCCGATGATGTCGGGTCTGGTGGCGAGAAACTGCCCGAGCTTGATGTAGGAGGGGCCGAGCGCCTCGAGCGCGGTTGCAAGCCGCGCCGCCGGTTCCTCGCCGCTTTCCGCCCGCTCTTCCCAGGGCATGCGGAGCTTCGCCGCCGTGAGAAGCATGAGCAGCGCCGCGGGCATCTCGCCCCTCAGCTCAAGGGGAAAGAGCGCATCGTGCCGCGCGAGCACGCGGCCGGCGCGCACGAGGCGCGTGAGATTGCGAATGGCGCGGAACATCGGCGCGTCTTTCCCTTAAAGACGCCAGCCGGAATGCATCGCGGCGACACCGCCGGTCAGATTCCTGTATTGGACGCGCGCGAAGCCTTGCGCCTCGATCATGGATTTGAAGCGTTGCTGCGGCGGAAAACGGCGGATGCTCTCGACGAGATATTGATAGGGCTCGCCATTCCCCGTGACCCATTCGCCCATTTTCGGGATCGCGCTGAAGGAATAGGCGTCATAGATGCTGTCGAGCACGGGCACCGACACTTGCGAGAATTCGAGGCACAGGAAGCGCCCGCCCGGCTTCAGCACACGGAAGGCCTCTTCCAGCGCCTTTTCGACATGCGTCACATTGCGGATGCCAAAGGCGATGGTGTAGGCATCGAAGGAACGGTCGGGAAAGGGAAGCGCCTCTGCATTGCCGCAGGCGAACTCGACGCGCCCGCCGAATTGCTGCGCTTCCGCGCGGGCCCGGCCGACCGCGAGCATGTGCGGGTTGATGTCGCAGACCGAAACATCGGCTCCGGGCCCCGCCCGTTCGAGAAAGCGGAAGGCGATGTCGCCCGTGCCGCCCGCAACGTCGATGAGCCTGAAGGGCCGCGCGCCGCGCGGCGGGTTGAGCCAGTCGATCATCGCCTGTTTCCAGGCGCGATGAAGCCCGCCCGACATGAGATCGTTCATGAGATCGTAGCGCGAGGCAACCTGCTCGAACACGTCGTGAACGAGCTTCACCTTTTCCGCTTCGGGAACGGTCCTGAAGCCGAAATGCGTCGTCGGCTCGCCGCTTTCTCCGGCGCTTTCCCCCGCATGGGGGCGGGTGTCCGGGGCGGATTGCGTGTTCATTTCTTCGATCCTGGCGTTCATCGGCCGGACCATAGCGCAGGCCCCGGAACGGCGCTACTTTCGCGGGCATAGTTTGCGAAGGACAAAATGCCCGAACTTCCCGAAGTCGAAACGGTCCGCCGGGGCCTTGCTCCCGCGCTGGAGGGTCGGCGCATCGCGCGCGTGCTCCAGCGCCGCCCGGACCTGCGCTATCCGCTGCCCGAACGCTTCGCCGAAAGGCTCGCGGGACGGCGCGTCGAGCGGCTGGACCGGCGCGCCAAGTATATTCTCGCCCGCCTCGAAGGCGACGAGGTGCTGCTCGTCCATCTCGGCATGTCGGGCCGTTTCACCATTCACGCGCCCGATGCGGCGGCGCCTGGCGCGCCCGGCCGATTTCATCACGAGGTGGCGGCGGGCGCGGGCGGGGCGCCGCACGATCATGTCGTTTTCGATATGGAGGACGGCACACGTATCGTTTATTCCGATCACCGCCGCTTCGGCTTCATGGATCTCATAGCCGGGGCCGCGCTCGATGCGAACCGCCATCTGAAGGATCTCGGGCCCGAGCCCCTCGGCAATGAATTTTCGGCGGCCGTTCTCGGCGACAGGCTGAAGGGACGTCGCGCGCCGATCAAGGCGGCGCTTCTCGATCAGCGAACGGTCGCGGGCCTTGGCAATATCTATGTCTGCGAGGCGCTGCATCGCGCGGGCGTCTCGCCCAATCGCGCGGCGTCGGGCGTGGCCGGCCCCCTGCGCGCCGAAAGGCTCGCCCGCGCCATCCGCGACGTTCTGACGGATGCGATCGCGGCGGGCGGCTCCACCTTGCGCGACTATGCGCATACGGACGGGGAACTCGGCTATTTCCAGCACGCTTTCGCCGTTTACGACCGCGAAGGCGAGCCCTGTTCAAAACCGGGATGCGGCGGTACGGTCAGGCGTATGGTGCAGTCCGGCCGCTCGACATTCTATTGTCCGCAATGCCAGCGATAGCGCCGGAGGTGACGGATTGGGGGATCGCTCTTCGATGAAGATCAGGGCCTTGGCTGCCGGACTTCTTTTCTGTCTTGCGGGTTTCGCATGGAGCGCGGTGGCTGAGACCGCCGGCTATCTCGACGCGATCGAGGACATGCCGCTCATGGAGGGGCTGCGCGAGACGGGCGATGGCGGCATCGTCTTCGACAAGCCGAACGGGCGCATCGTGCGCAGCGTCGCCAGCGGCCATGTCCCCGCTGCCGATGTCCGACGCTTTTACGCCGATACCTTGCCCCAGCTCGGCTGGACGCGGCAGAAGAAGCTCGAACTGATCAGGGATCTTCTCGTTTTCCGCCGCGAGGGCGAGCGCCTCGAAATTCAGACCGTGCCCGCGAAGGATGGCGGCACGGAAGTACGTTTCTCGATCGAGCCCGATTGATACGGGACCGGGCGAGCGGGAACATCGAAGCAGAGGAAGCAGGAATGGCCTACCAGAACATTCTGGTCGAGACGAAGGATGCGGTCGGACTGATCACGCTGAACAGGCCGGATGCGCTCAACGCGCTCAACAAGGCGCTGATGGACGAATTGTCGCTTGCGCTCGATCTCTTCGAGGCCGACACGGCCATACGCTGCATCGTCATCACCGGCTCGCAGAAGGCTTTTGCCGCCGGCGCCGACATCAAGGAGATGCAGTCGAAATCCTACATGGATGTTTATGGCGAGGATTTCATCACCGCGAACTGGGAGCGGGTGACGCGCTGCCGCAAGCCCGTCATCGCGGCGGTCGCGGGCTTCGCGCTTGGCGGCGGCTGCGAGCTTGCGATGATGTGCGACTTCATCATCTGCGCCGACAATGCGCGCTTCGGTCAACCCGAGATCAAGCTCGGCGTCATGCCGGGCGCGGGCGGCACCCAGCGCCTGACGCGCTTCGTCGGCAAGTCGAAGGCGATGGAGATGTGCCTCACCGGCCGCATGATGGACGCTGCCGAGGCCGAGCGGTCGGGCCTTGTGAGCCGTGTCGTGCCGCTCGCCGAGCTTCTCGACGAGGCTTTGAAGGTCGCAGCCCAGATCGCCGCCATGTCGCTCCCCATCGCCATGATGACCAAGGAATCGGTCAATCGCGCCTATGAAACGACGCTGGCCGAGGGCGTGCGCTTCGAGCGGCGGCTCTTCCATTCGATGTTCGCGACGGAGGATCAGAAGGAAGGCATGGCCGCCTTCATCGAAAAGCGGCAGCCTGTCTTCAGGAATCGCTGAATTCGCCGGATTTCCCGGCCGGTTGACGAGGGCGCGCCCCCCGCGTATAACGCGCCCTCCCGGAAAGAGCGGGCCCGTGCCTTCGGCGCGCGGCTGCTTGTTCCGAAAAAGGCGCGAGGCCCCTTTGGCCGGAATTTGGTTCACCGGAAAATCGGTGTCTCGCGATCCAGCATGAATTTTGCGCCGGCATCGTGGGATGTCCGGTGAGACAAAGGTCAAGGATCGATGGCGAACACACCCTCCGCAAAAAAGGCAATCCGCAAGATTGCGGCCCGCACCGAGGTCAACAAGGATCGCCGTTCGCGCATGCGCACCTTCATCCGCAAGGTCGAGGAAGCGATCGCCAGCGGCAACAAGGAAGCTGCTGCCGCAGCGCTGAAGACCGCACAGCCGGAAATCATGCGCGCCGCGCAGAAGGGCGTGATCCACAAGAATACCGCCTCGCGCAAGGTGTCGCGTCTGGCATCGCGTGTGAAGGCGCTCGGCGCCTGATCCTATCCTGAGACGGCGCGTTCATACGTGCATGTTTGAAGCCCGCGAACATCGCGGGCTTTTTCATTTCGCGTTTTGCGATGATGTCGAATTTGTATCTGCGCGAGCGCTTTTTCGTCATGCCGCGCGCGCACGTGCATGCTCGCAAACGCGAAGTGACGCAACTTGCGAACATCATTGCGGATTCGTTCGCACACGTCGCTCGCGCGTTTCCGCGCTTGCGAATTTTCATGCGTGCGAACGCAATGAAAGCGTTGCAGATGCGTCTCCGGCGCGAACTTTTTTTGACGCCGCCGATTCTTCCGCTTGCCTCCCCGAGCCTCGGCGGGTATGGTTGAAGACCTCGGGGGTACTAATGAATACTGTCGTTTTTCAGTAAAAATTCGTCCAATCACAGTATTCGATTGTACCGTTTCGGGCAGCCAAAAGTATCCAGACAGTTTTGAGTGACGGGACGGCGAAATTCCACTAGGAATTGTCGCCGCACAGGAATGCGCGCTCATGACGACCGGGTGCGCGAAGCGAATGTTTGGGAGAGCCGCCGATGCCGGGCAAGACGAACGAAAACGCGACACCGCAGATCCTCGGCCAGAAGCCGGCGGACTACGCTGGCGACGTTTCCGTCGATGAGGCCTGGCGCGTGCTCTCCGGCAATCCTGACGCGGTTCTCGTCGATGTGCGCACGCGCGCGGAGTGGTCCTTCGTCGGCGTTCCCGATCTCGGCTCGATCGGCAAGGAGCCGCTTCTTTCCGAATGGCAGGTTTTTCCGGCCATGTCGCTGAACCCTTCCTTCGTGGCCGATGTTGCAGGCGCGCTGGGCGAGGGGCGTAAATCCGCGCCGGTGCTCTTTCTGTGCCGCTCGGGCGCGCGCAGCAAGGCGGCGGCCGTCGCGCTGACGCAGGCAGGCTTCGGAGCCTGTTACAACGTCGTCGGCGGTTTCGAGGGCGATCTGGACGAGATGCGCCACAGGGGGCGGCGCACCGGCTGGAAGGCGGGCGGGCTGCCCTGGGTGCAGAGTTAGACCGGGAGGGAGTGTGCCGGCCCTGGGATGGGCCGGGGGAGATTGGAAGATACGGACGGCCGGATTGGGGAATCCGGTTTCAAATTCCGGCGATGTGCGGGGCCGGAGTGAGAATGAGGGGTAGAGGTCGTGAACGAGAACAAGCAGGTTTCCACGGCAAAATCTGCGTTCAGATCGGCGGACGACGGGCTGGCTGGTCCGTCCGGGCTTCCGGAGGGAGCGTCTTTGGGCATCGGCGATACATCATCGCCGGAGAGTTTTTCGGAATCTGAATCGGGAATTGGAGTGGTGTCGGAAGCTGGGCTCAATGATCAGTGGCGGCGCGTGCGCGCGCGTCTTCATGCCGAGCTGGGCGAGGCGACCTTCAATAGCTGGTTCAGGCAGATCGAACTGATCGGCGTCGAAGGCAACCGCATCATGCTGGGCGTGCCGACGCGCTTCATCCGCAACTGGCTGCTTTCGCACTATGAGGAGCGTCTCTCGACGCTCTGGAGCGAGGAGAATCCCGCCTTCACGCGCATCGACGTGCTGGTGCGGACCCGTCCGGCCAATATGGCCGCCGGCGAGGCTCCGGCCGCGCCGAGGAGCGTGCCCGTCGCGGCGCGCGAGCGCGAAGCGAAGCCCGCGGCGTCGCCCGCGCCGGTGAGGATGCAGTCCGCGCCCGCGCTCCAGGTGACTCCTTCCGCCGCGCCCGTGCCCCCCGGTTTCGAGGATGCCGGCGTCGGCGCGCCGCTCGATCCGCGTTTCACCTTCGATGCCTTCGTCGTCGGCAAGTCGAACGAGCTTGCCCATGCGGCCGCGCGCCGCGTCGCCGAGGCGACCGACGTCACCTTCAATCCGCTTTTCCTCTATGGCGGCGTCGGCCTCGGCAAGACGCACCTCATGCATGCCATCGCCTGGGAAATCCGCCGCCGCCAGCCGGAGCGCAAGGTGCTCTACCTGTCGGCTGAAAAGTTCATGTACCAGTTCGTGCGTGCGCTGCGCTTCAAGGACACCATGGCCTTCAAGCAGCAGTTCCGCACGGTCGACGTGCTGATGATCGACGACGTGCAGTTCATCTCCGGCAAGGATTCGACGCAGGAGGAGTTCTTCCACACCTTCAATGCGCTGATCGACCACAACCGGCAGGTCATCATCTCCGCCGACCGCTCGCCCTCCGATCTCGAAGGCATCGAGGAGCGCATCCGCTCGCGCCTCGGCTGGGGGCTCGCGGCCGACATTCACCCGACCGATTACGAGCTTCGCCTCGGCATTCTTCAGGCCAAGGCGGAGGAGATGGCGAGCCGCGCCGGCCCCATGGTGACGATCCCGCCGGGAGTGCTCGAATTCCTCGCTCACCGCATCGTGTCCAACGTGCGCGAGCTTGAGGGGGCGCTGAAGCGCGTGGTCGCCTATGCCTCGCTCGTCGGCCGCCCGATCACGCTCGAAATGGCGCAGGATGTGTTGCGCGACCTTCTGCGCTGCAACGACCGCCGCGTCACCATCGAGGAAATCCAGCGCCGCGTGGCGGAATATTACAACGTCCGCCTCGCCGACATGCTCTCGGCCCGCCGGGCCCGCGCCGTCGCGCGCCCCCGCCAGGTGGCGATGTATCTCTCCAAGCAGCTCACCACGCGCTCGCTCCCGGAGATCGGCCGCAAATTCGGCGGCCGCGACCACACGACGGTCATCCATGCCGTCCGCAAGATCGACGAATTGCGGGCCGCTGATTCGGGCATGGACGAGGATGTCGACCTGCTGCGCCGGATGCTGGAGGGCGGCGGCGGCTCGAGCTGAGCCGGCCCCCTGAAGCCTGTGAAATATACTTGCTGATTCAGGGGCTTACAGTCCGCCTCCAAGCCTGTCCGAAGCGCCGAAAAACGTGCATCGCGCGCCGGTTCTGCTATACTTTCACCGAACATTTTCTGCGGATTTCCGGCATCTGCCGGGGCGCGCCCGGATGGACCCCGCAAAGGGGCCTGCAGGACCGTCTTCCGACTTCCTGGTTCCGTGTGCTCCCCGGGGACCGGACGCGCCCGCCACTTCTCGGCGTCTGGCGCGGAGCCTTCCCGGCAGCATTCGAAATGCGGATCGGATCCGGCGGAAAGCTGGTGCTGAAAGCATCCATAGGCTGGGGCCGTGCGCCCAAACGGGGGACCGAAGAGAGACCATGAAGATCACGATCGAACGCGGCGCACTTCTCAAGTCTCTCAACCATGTGCAATCCGTCGTCGAGCGGCGCAACACCATTCCCATTCTCTCCAATGTGCTCATCAGGGCGGATAATGGGCAGTTGAGCCTGACGGCGACCGATCTCGACATCGAGGTGGTGGAGGCGATCGACGCCGATGTGGCGCAGAAGGGCGGCACGACCGCGCCCGCGCACACGCTTTACGACATCGTGCGCAAGCTGCCGGACGGCGCCCAGGTCGAGCTTTCGACGGGCGCCGATGAAGGCCGCCTCCAGCTCACGGCGGGCCGCTCGCGCTTCGCGCTCCAGGCGCTGCCGCAGGAGGATTTCCCCGCCATGGCGGCCGGGCAGCTCCCGCACCGCTTCGAGGTGCCCGCCGAGGCGATGCGCCGGCTGATCGACAAGACGCGCTTCGCGATCTCGACCGAGGAGACGCGCTACTATCTGAACGGCATCTATCTCCATGCCGTCGAGAGCGGCAAGACGCGGGCCCTGCGCGCTGTGGCGACCGACGGGCACCGGCTCGCGCAGGTCGATCACGACCTGCCCGAAGGCGCCTCCGGCATGCCGGGCGTCATCGTGCCGCGCAAGACCGTGCTCGAGCTTCAGAAGCTTCTCGAAGGCCATGCGGGCGCGATCTCGGTCGGCGTTTCGGAAACGAAGATCCGCTTCGAGTTCGCCGGCGTCGTTCTGACCTCCAAGCTCATCGACGGCACGTTCCCGGATTACGGGCGCGTCATCCCGGCCGATAACGACAAGGTCCTGCAGGTGGATGGCAAGCGCTTCGCGGAAGCGGTGGACCGCGTTTCGACCATCTCGACCGAGAAGTCCCGCGCCGTGAAGCTCAATCTCGACGATGGCCGCCTGACCCTTTCGGTCACCAATCCGGATTCCGGCAGCGCCACCGAGGAGCTTTCGGTTTCCTATTCGAGCGCGCCGCTCGAAATCGGCTTCAACGCGCGTTACCTGCTCGACATCACCGGGCAGCTCGACGGCGCTGAGGCGACTTTTGCGCTTGCGGATTCAGGTTCGCCGACGCTCGTGCGCGACAGCGACGACGACAAGGCGATTTATGTGCTGATGCCGATGCGCGTCTAGGGCGTGGCCGCGGCCTGCTTTCGCTCGTGCCTGCGGGCATGGCGGCCTGCCGGAGGATCGCGCTTGAACCAGATGCTTTGAGTAGGACGGATCTTGTTGGCCCGAACGGGTGAGCACTTCGCGATCAGTGGCGACACCGGCGCTCCGGAGTCTTTTGGAGCGGCCGCCGCCTCGCGCCTGAGCCGGCTCGTCGTCACCGACTTTCGCTCCTATGTCCGCGCCGAGATTGCGCTCGATGGCCGGCCCGTGGTGCTGACCGGCGAGAACGGCGCAGGCAAGACCAATCTTCTGGAGGCGATCTCGCTTCTTTCGCCGGGCCGCGGCCTTCGCGGCGCGTCCTATGCTGAGATCGCGCGCCAGGGCGGCGCGGGCGGCTGGGCCGTCGCCGCGACCGTGGAGACGCAGGAGGGCCCCGTCCGCATCGGCACCGGCATCGAGCCGGGAAGTGAGGTGGCGCGGTCCCGGACCGTGCGCATCGACGGCGCGCCAGCGGCCGGCGCGGGCGCGCTTGCCCGCCATGTGCGCGTCGTCTGGCTGACGCCCGCAATGGACCGCCTCTTCCTCGAAGGGGCATCCGACCGGCGGCAGTTCCTCGACCGCCTCGTCATGGGCTTCGATCCTGCCCATGGCACGCGCGTCAACGCCTATGAACGGTCGCTGCGCGAGCGCAACCGGCTTCTTGCCGACGAGGCGCGCGACGATGTCTGGCTCGGCGCGCTCGAAGGTCAGATGGCCGAGCATGGCGTGGCGGTCGCCGCCGCGCGGCTCGAAACGCTGGCGCGCCTCAGGGGCGCGATCGAGGCGGCGAACGAGGTTCACTTCCCCCGCGCCGCCCTCGCGCTCGAAGGCATGCTCGAAGCGGCGCTGGCCGAACGGCCCGCCGTTGATGTCGAGGACGAGTTCGCCCGCCATCTCGCCGCCTCGCGCGCGCGTGATGCCGCCGCCGGCCGCACGCTCGAGGGACCGCACCGCTCGGACCTTCTGGTGCGCTATCAGGCGAAGGACCGCGAGGCGCGGCTTTGCTCGACGGGCGAGCAGAAAGCCCTGCTGATCGGCATCGTGCTCGCCAATGCGCGGCTCCTTGCCGCCCGCGGGCTCGCGCCGCTTCTGCTGCTCGACGAGATCGCGGCCCATCTCGATGAGGAGCGCCGCCGCGCCCTTTTCGAAGAGATCGTGGGCCTTGGCCTTCAGGCCTTCATGACGGGTACGGACCCGTTGCTCTTCGCCAGTCTCGGCTCGAGCGCGCAGTCGCTCGAGGTGAGGCGCGGCATCATCGGAATTCTGAATTGAAATGATCTGCTTCAAGATCGTCAGGAGTGCTCATGTCCGCCAATAACAGCCCGGAAGAATACGGCGCCGATGCGATCAAGGTCCTGAAGGGCCTCGACGCGGTGCGAAAGCGCCCCGGCATGTATATCGGCGACACGGATGACGGCTCCGGCCTTCATCACATGGTCTATGAGGTCGTCGACAATTCGATCGACGAAGCGCTCGCGGGCTATTGCGATACCGTCTCCGTGCGCCTCAACGCCGATGGCTCCGTCACCATCGCCGACAATGGTCGCGGCATTCCGGTGGCGATCCACAAGAGCGAAGGCGTTTCCGCCGCCGAGGTCATCATGACCCAGCTCCATGCGGGCGGTAAGTTCGACCAGAATTCCTACAAGGTTTCGGGCGGTCTGCATGGCGTCGGCGTTTCGGTCGTGAACGCGCTTTCCGACTGGCTGGAGCTTCGCATCTGGCGGCACGGCAAGGAGCACCGGATGCGCTTCGAGAACGGTGTGCCCAAGGGGCCGCTCGCCATCGTCGGTGATGCGCCGCTGAAGGAGGATGGCGAACCGCGCACCGGCACCGAGATCACTTTCCATCCCTCGGCGCAGACCTTCTCGAAGCTCGAATTCGATTTCGGCACCCTCGAGCATCGCCTGCGCGAGCTTGCCTTCCTCAATTCCGGCATCAGGATCACGCTCTCCGATCATCGCGGCGTGGAGCCGAAGACGCTGCATCTGATGTATGAGGGCGGCCTGTCCGAATTCGTCCGTTTCCTCGATCGCATCAAGACGCCGCTCATCTCGAAGCCGATCTATGTCAAGGCGGAGCGCGACGGGATCAGCGTCGAAGCGGCGATGTGGTGGAACGACGGCTACCACGAGAACATGCTGTGCTTCACCAACAACATTCCCCAGCGCGATGGCGGCACGCATCTCGCGGGCTTCCGTGCCGCGCTCACGCGGGTCATCAACAATTACGCGAATGAAAGCGGTATCGCGAAGCGCGAGAAGGTGTCGCTGACGGGCGACGATGCGCGTGAGGGGCTCACCTGCGTGCTTTCGGTGAAGGTGCCCGATCCGAAATTCTCTTCCCAGACCAAGGACAAGCTCGTCTCGTCGGAAGTGCGTCCCGTGGTTGAAAGCCTCGTCAACGAGGCGCTGTCCTCATGGTTCGAGGAGCACCCCGCCGACGCGAAGACCCTCGTCGGCAAGGTCGTCGAGGCGGCGGCCGCCCGCGAGGCGGCGCGCAAGGCGCGCGAACTGACGCGCCGCAAGGGCGCGCTCGATGTCTCGAGCCTGCCGGGCAAGCTCGCCGACTGTCAGGAACGCGATCCGTCGAAATCCGAACTTTTCATCGTCGAGGGCGATTCGGCCGGCGGCTCGGCCAAGCAGGCGCGCGACCGCGCCAATCAGGCCGTGCTCCCGCTGCGTGGCAAGATCCTCAATGTCGAGCGCGCGCGCTTCGACAAGATGCTGTCCTCGAACGAGATCGGCACGCTCATCACCGCGCTCGGAACAGGCATAGGCCGCGACGATTTCAATATCGAGAAGCTGCGCTACCACAAGATCATCATCATGACCGACGCCGACGTGGACGGCGCCCATATCCGCACCCTGCTGCTGACCTTCTTCTATCGTCAGATGCCGGAGGTCATCGAGCGCGGCCATCTCTATATCGCGCAGCCGCCGCTCTACAAGGTGCGCCGCGGCTCCTCCGAAACCTATCTGAAGGACGAGCGCTCGCTGGAGGACTATCTCGTCTCGACGGGCCTCGAGGACATGGTGCTGACGCTCCATGACGGCTCGCAGCGTTCGCGCTCCGATCTGCGCGACATCGTCGAGAAGGCACGCGCCATCCGCGCGGTGCTGAAGGGGCTGCCGCCCAAATATCCGCATTTCGTCGTGGAGCAGGCGGCGATCGCGGGCGCGCTGAACCCCAGCGCGCTTGCCGAGAAGGAGCAGGCGCTTCAGGCCGCCGCCTATGTCGCGCGCCGCCTCGATCTCCTTTCCGACGAGACGGAGCGCGGCTGGGCGGGCGAGGTGACGTCCGATGGCGGCCTTGCCTTCCATCGCGACGTGCGTGGCGTGCGCGAGGATGTGCTGATCGACCCGCCGCTCATCGACAGTTCCGATGCGCGGCGTCTCGACGCCTATAAGGCCCATCTGCAGGAGGTCTATATCAAGGCCGCTACGCTGAGGCGCAAGGACGACACTCACGAGATCCGCTCACCGACGCAACTTCTCGACGCGGTCTTCGCCGCCGGCACGAAGGGCATAACCATGCAGCGCTACAAGGGCCTCGGCGAGATGAACCCCGAGCAGCTCTGGGAAACGACGCTCGACAAGGAAGCCCGCTCGCTGCTTCAGGTGCGGGTGCGCGAACTCGACGATGCCGACGATCTCTTCGTGAAGCTGATGGGAGACGTGGTCGAGCCGCGCCGCGACTTCATCCGCGAAAATGCGCTCAACGTCGCCAATCTCGACATCTGAGACGCCGTCACCGGACGCATATGAAAAAGGGAAGGACTTTCGGGTCCTTCCCTTTCTCTTTCGTCGGGTCTTTCGCCGGCTGATGTTCCGTCAGGCTGCCTTGACGGTGGAGAGGAAGCCTTCCACCTCCCGGCTCAGATCGCTCGAATTGCGCGCAAGCTCGCCCGCCGATTCGAGAACCTGTGTTGCCGCGATGCCCGTATCGGACGAGGCCTGACGCACATCGGTGATGGAGCGCGAGACTTCCTCCGTACCCTGAGCGGCCTGCTGGACGTTGCGCGAGATTTCGAGTGTTGCCGCGCCCTGCTCCTCCACCGCGGCGGCGATCGTCTCGGCGATCTCGCTCATCTCCTGAATGGTCGAGCCGATCTCCTTGATCGCCGCGACGGCCTGCTGGGTGGCTTCCTGGATCTGGACGATCTGGCTGGAGATCTCGTCCGTTGCCCGCGCGGTCTGGGTGGCGAGCGATTTCACTTCGGAGGCGACGACGGCAAAACCCTTGCCGGCATCGCCCGCGCGCGCCGCCTCGATCGTCGCATTGAGGGCGAGGAGATTCGTCTGGCCTGCGATGTCGTTGATGAGCTGGATGATCTCGCCGATCTTCTGCGCGCCGCCCGCGAGATTCTGCACGACGCCGTCCGTCTGGCGCGCATCCTCGACGGCTCTGGAGGCGATCTTCGCCGAGGCCGAGACCTGCTTGGCGATCTCCTGGATCGAGGCGCTGAGTTCCTCGGTCGCGGTCGCCACCGTCTGCACATTGGCGGATGTCTGTTCGGCCGCCGAGGCGACCGTCAGCGCGCGGCTGTTGCCCTGTTCGGCGACGCTCGCCATCGAGGTCGCGGTCGCTTCCATTTCGGTCGCGGCCGCCGACAGAGCGCCGACCAGCGTGCCGACCTTCGCCTCGAAGGAGGAGGCGAGTTCCTGCATCGTCCGGCGCTTTTCGGCGGCGGCGCGCCGCTCGTCCTCCTCGCGCTCGCGCTTGACGCGCTCCATCTCGACCGCATTGTCCTTGAAGACCTGAACGGCGGCCGCCATCTGGCCGATTTCATCCTGCCGGTCACGTGCCGGAACCTCGATCGCATGATCGCCCGCCGCGAGATGCCGCATCGCGTCGGTCATGCGGCGGACGGGTCTGGCGAACGCATTGCCGACGAACCAGGCGATGGCCGATGCGGCAAGGAGCGTCAGCAGGCCGATGAGAAGGCCGGTCACGGTGAGCTTGCTCGTGGCGGCGAAAAGCGTCGCCTCCGGCACGGTGACGACGACCGACCAGGGCGTCGCCATGCCGTTGAGCATGATCGGCGCCGTGGCGCGGACGACGGCGGTGCCGGTCGAATCCTTCAGCGACGGGAAGAGCGCCTCCTTGCCCGCGCCCGCGGCATCGACGATCGCCTGGTCGAGGCCCTTCTCCGCTGCCTTCTGGCCGACCCAGTCGGCATGCCGGCTGGCGATATAGACGCCGCCATTGGAGACGACCGCGACATAGCCCGTGCCGAGCGGCTTGGCGTCGGCAACGAGCTCGCGCACGGAGCTGAGCTTGAGGTCCACGCCGCCCACGCCTGCAAACTGGCCGTGGACGCGGATCGGGAAGGCCATCGAGGTCATCAGCACCTGCTCGCCATCGACTTCATATGAATAGGGCTCGATCGCGATCGGGCGATTGGCGGCCTTGGGAAGCTGGTAGTAGTCGCCGATGCCCGGCTTGTCGTAATCGGCGAGCGCGACGAGCGAGATGTCGCCTGCGGCTCCGCGCACGAAATAGGGAATATAGCGGCCGGTTGCGTCGTGCCCGGACGTGTCGGCGAATTCGGCGTCCTGCCCGTCAAAGGCGTTGGGCTCGAAGCCGACCCAGGTGCCGAGGATTGCGGGGTGGTCCGCAAGCGTCTGTTTCAGGAAGGCATCGAAGCCCGCCCGGCTCGTGGCGCGGGATTCCGCGGCCGCCGAGGCGGCGCTGACGATCGTCTCGGCGATGGCGATGTCGGCGTTGAGAATATTGGAGATGCGCGCCGCCTGCTCACGCGCCTGCGTGCGCATGACTTCCAGCGCCTGTTCGTGCGCATAGTCGGAGCCGAGCAGCGTGAGCGTGCTCGCCGAAATGGCGACGGCGCCGGTCGCCACCAGCGCGATAATCAGGATCAGCCTGAGAGAAAGCGATTTCATGCCTTTTTTCCACCCCTGGAGCCGCTCGCCGATCCTTCGGCGAAAACGGCGGATGGGTGGAGTTTTGGAAAGTTTCTTCTAGATTTCGTTAAATGGTCACAATTGCTCCCTCGCCCTGCTTGCATTTGCCGCGCTTTGTGGCAGAGGCGCGGTAGGTCCGGGCGGCACGCCCTGATTCGACCATGATTTTGTTTCATGTCGCGGGCGCCGCCGGCGGCGTTTGGCGGCGGGCCCGACGGGCTGCTATTTTGACACCGCAAATCAGACCCTGGAGCCCGGCTCGGCAGGCTTTACGCAAGGCGGATATGGCATCGCACAAGGAAAGGCGTGGAGCGGGCGGCGGCAAGGGCCGGGGCGAGGGGCCGGGCGACTGGATGCTGCGCTATGTGCCGGGGCTCGGCTCCGTGCGCATCGGCGTCGATGTGAACCGGGAGAGCCCGCGCGTTCCGCCCGGCAAGGCCGCGAAGGAGCGCCCGCCCAAGGAAAAATCAAAGCCCGCCAGGAAATCGTCGCGAGCAAAGGGCGGGGCGAAGGGGATCGTTCTCCGCGCCGATGCGAGCGCCCGTTCGGTGCCCATGCTCTCCGCGCTGGCGGATGGGCGCAAGAGTTCCCGCCAGGCCGCTTCGCAGCCTCGGGCGCGCAAGCGTTCGGGCGGCATGCGCCTCATGCGCGGCCTGTTCTACTGGGTGCTCATCCTCGGACTCTGGGGCGCGATCGGCGTCGGCGGGCTTCTTTTCTATTATGCGATGTCGCTGCCGGACACATCCGGCCTCTATGACGTCGCCCACACGCCCTCCCTCTCCATCGTCGCCGCCAATGGCGAGGCGCTGAGCCATCGCGGCGACCTGCTTGGCGGGCGCGTCGCGCTTTCCGATCTGCCTTCCTACGTGTCCGAGGCCGTCATCGCGACGGAGGATCAGCGCTTCTACTGGCATTTCGGCGTCGATCCGATCGGCCTTGCGCGCGCCCTCTACGAGAACTTTCGCGCGGGCACCGTCGTGCAGGGCGGCTCGACCATCACCCAGCAATTGGCCAAGAACGTCTTTCTGAAGCCCGATCGCACGATTCACCGCAAGATCCGGGAGATGCTGCTCGCGATCTGGCTCGAAGCCCGCTACTCGAAAGAGCAGATCCTGACGCTCTATCTCAATCGCGTCTATTTCGGCGGCGGCGCCTATGGCATCGAAGGCGCGTCGGAGCGCTACTTCAAGAAGGCGGCGCGCAACCTCACCCTTTCGGAAGCGGCCATGCTTGCGGGGCTTCTCAAGGCGCCCTCGCATTATTCGCCGACCAACGACATCGATCTCGCGCGCCGCCGCGCATCCATCGTTCTCAGCAACATGGTCAATGCGGGCTACATCACGCCCGAGATGGCGCGCGAGGCCAATGCCCGTCCCGCGACGCTCGAGGGCTATTCGAGTTCGGGCTCGATCAATTACTTCGTCGACTGGATCGCGGATGCGCTTCCCGGTTTCGCGGGCGAGCCCAATACGGATCTCGTTGTCCGCACCACCATCGACCCCGCCATGCAGCGCGTCGCGGAGGAAGTGGTGGCCAGGGCGCTTGCCGAAACCGGCGCCAAGGTCGGTGCCACACAGGCCGCTCTCGTCGCCATGACGCCGGACGGCGCGGTGCGCGCCATGGTCGGCGGCCGCTCCTATGCGCAGAGCCAGTTCAACCGCGCCGTGCAGGCTCAGCGTCAGCCCGGCTCCGCCTTCAAGCCGGTCGTCTATCTGGCGGCGATGGAGCATGGGCTCACGCCTGAAACCATGCGCATCGACAGGCCCGTCAGATATGGCAACTGGGCGCCGTCGAACTATTCCGGCCGATTCGACGGGCCGATGAGCCTGCGCCGCGCGCTGGCGGAATCGGTCAACACCGTCGCCGTTCAGGTGGCGCAGGAGGTGGGCGTGCGAAACGTCATCCGCGCCGCCCATCGCCTCGGCATTCAGGCGACGCTGCCGGCCAATCTCTCGCTCGCGCTCGGCACCTGCGATGTGAACCTGCTGGAGCTCACCGGTGTTTATGCCGCCTTCGCCAATGGCGGTTATGGCGTCATTCCGCATGGCATCGACGAGGTTCACTCGCGCGATGGCGACGAGCTCTATCGCCGCTCGGGCTCGGGCCTCGGCCGGGTGATGAACGACGAGGTTCTGGGCGAGATGAACTACATGCTGCGGGGCGTGATGATAGACGGCACCGGCCGCAAGGCGGCGCTCTCCGACCGGCCCACCGCAGGCAAGACCGGCACCAGCCAGGATTTCCGCGATGCCTGGTTCGTCGGCTACACGGCCGATCTCGTGGTCGGCGTGTGGGTCGGCAACGACAATCGCGCGCCCATGAAGAAGGTGACGGGAGGCAGCCTGCCCGCCACCATCTGGCATGATTTCATGGTCCGTACACAGACGGGCCTGCCGGTCGCCGACATTCCCGGCGCCTATCCGCCGAACCGGGGCGTGGCGCAAGCCGAGGAGCCGCAGCAGGCGCCGGCCGGCGATCAGGGCGAAGCCGATCCGAACCGCAGGCGCGACTGGGAGGAGCCGGGCTTCTTCGAGCGGCTGTTCGGCGCGTCCTCGAGCAACGAGCCGCCCTCGGCGCTTGCGCCCGGACACCCGAACGACAATCGCTGAGAGGCAGCGCGCGTCAGTCCGCCGCGATGTCGAGATAGGGTCCCGCGCCATAGCGATGGAGGCTCGGCCCGTTGACCTCGAGCCAGTTCTTCGCCGGTTCGTAATTGGGGAAGGCTTCCGCGACGAGCGCCCAGAAACGCGGCCCGTGGTTCATGTAGCGCAGATGCGCGACCTCATGCGCGGCGACATATTCGAGCACATGCGGCGGCGCCATGATGAGGCGCCACGAAAAGGAAAGCGCGCGCGAGGTCGAGCACGATCCCCAGCGGCTCGTCTGGTCGCGCATGGTGATGCGCGAGGGACGGACACCGAAAGTATCCGCATAGGCGAGCGCCTTTTCGTTGAGTTCGAGACGGGCCTGCGCCTTGAGCCAGTCGCCGACGCGGCGCTGCACGAAGGCCGGATGGCCGGTCACGCGGATCTCCGGCAGGCCGCCCGTTTCCGCGGCGCGCACGCGCCAGACCGGACCGCGCACGCTCTCGCCGACGCCCAGCGCCTCCGCGCGCCTGGCGCCGATATGGCGGATCAGATGTTCCTTGCCGCGAAAGGGAATATGCGCGCCGTTCTTGAAGGGAACGGGCGGGGGCACCTGTTCGAGACGCTCGGCGATCCAGTCGCGCTGCTCATGCGCGAAGAGAAGGGCCTGCGCCATGTTGCGTCTCGATGGCGATGTGACCTCGACGGAGCCCGCCGCCAGATCGACGCGCACGATGATGCGCCGCGCGCGCGGATTATGTCGGGCGGTGACGGGCACCTTGCGTCCGTCTATGTCGAGATAGTCGATATGCAGCGAAGCCGCCTTGGCGGATTTGGGCATGGGGTGGCGAACTCTTTCACCAGTCGACTGAGCGCCGCCGATGGCGGCCTGCGCGAGCCAGGATTGCCTCGAACGACGCGAAACGCATAGAGCCGAATCATGATCAAGCATGCCACGAATTTGCGCCGTCTTCGCGGGGCATCGTGGGGATGCCGAAACCTATTTGATGCGGGGCGTCACTTCCGCCGCTGGCCGCGCCCGGCGGCCTTCGTCCTTGGCGCGGATTGCGCTCCGTGACGGTCCATGAAGGCGCGGACGCGAGGCGCGATCTCCTCGCGCCAGCGCGAGCCGTTGAAGACGCCATAATGCCCGGCGCCCGGCTGCTCCCAGTGATCGCGCATCGAGGGGGCAAGCGCGCTTGCGAGCTTGTGGGCGGCCCTGGTCTGGCCGACGCCTGAAATGTCGTCCTTCTCGCCCTCCACCGTCATGAGCGCCGTCCGCGTGATGGCCTGCGGACGGACCGGCCTGCCGCGATGCATGAACTCGCCCTTGGGCAGAAGGTGGCGGACGAAGACCTCGTCCACGGTCTGCAGATAGAACTCAGCCGTCATGTCCATGACGGAGAGATATTCGTCATAGAACTCCCGGTGCTTCTGGGCGCTCTCGCCATCGCCTTTGACGAGATGGTCGAAAAAGTCCCAATGCGCGTCCATGTGCCGGTCGATGTTCATCGCCATGAAGCCGGAAAGCTGGACGAAGCCGGGATAGACCCGCCGCATGACGCCCGGATAGGGGAAGGGCACGGTGGTAATGACGTGGCGCTCGTACCATTCCGTCCCGCGTTCGGTCGCCAGCCGGTTCACTTCGGTCGGGCTTTCGCGCGTGTCGATCGGGCCGCCCATCAGCGTCATGCTGAGGGGGCTTGCCGGGTCCTTGTCCTCGTTCATGAGCGCGACGGCGGCGAAGACCGGCACCGAAGGCTGGCAGACCGCGAGTACATGAAGGTCGGGGCCGAGGGCCCGGCACATCTCGATCACATAATCGATATAGTCGTTGAGGTCGAAGCGGCCGAGCGCCAGCGGCACCATGCGCGCATCCGCCCAGTCGGTGATGTAGACCTCGCAATGAGGCAGCATCGCCTCGACCGTGCCGCGCAGAAGCGTCGCGTAATGGCCCGACATGGGCGCGACGATGAGAAGCTTCGGCTGGGCAAGGCCCCTGACGGCGGAAGGCTCGCGTTCGAAATGGATGACGCGGCCGAAGGAGCGCTCCCAGACGATGCGCTCGACCACGGGCACGGCGCGGCCGTCGATCTCGGTTTCGTCGAGGCCGAATTTCGGCTTGCCGTAACGCCGCGTCACATTCTCGAAAACTTCGAGCGCGGCCGCCCATGACTTGGCGCCGGGCGTCTCGGTGAAGGGATTGAGAGGATGGCGAAGGGCCCAGAGATTGAACTCGGCCGCCACGCGCAACGGCATCATGGCCGCATGATTGAGTTCATAAAACTGATAGAGCACCAAACACCTGCCTTCGACCCGCCCCGAGAATGGTGCGATGCAGCATAATATAGGGCTCCGCCGGGCGGGCAGCCAAGCAATTCTTGCGTGGTTTCAAGCCGTTGTAATCGTTGGCATTTTTGCAGAGATGTCGAGGAGGCCCGACCCGGGCCTCCTCGTCTCGATCCTTTTCGGGGCTCAGGCCTTGCCCGCGAAGCGCTGCTTCTGCTCATCGGACGAATAGCGCCTGGCCACGCGGTTCGCGCCGCTGATCACCGCCTTGAAGGAGGCGGTGATGATGTTGGGGTCGATGCCGACGCCGAAAATGTCACCCGGCACGCCGTTTTCCGCCACCTCGACATAGGCGACGGCCTTGGCGTCCGCGCCCTGTCCGATCGAGCGCTCCTCATACTGGCGCACGAGCACCGGCACGGCGAGCGCCTGCATCAGCGCGTCGATCGGCCCGTTGCCGAGGCCGGTCACGGTTTCCTCGACGCCGAAGCGGCGGATACGGAGCCTGACGCCCTGCTGGCCGCCCTCGTCGAAGAGCGTATGGCCCAGATATTCGAGCGGCTCCTTCGCGGTCAGATATTCCTTCTCGAAAATGCCGTAGATCTCCGCCGCGGACACTTCCTTGCCGGTATCGTCCGTCACCTTCTGGACGGCGGCCGAGAATTCCACCTGCAACCGGCGCGGCAGGGCGAGGCCATACTCCGTCTCCAGAAGATAGGAGATGCCGCCCTTGCCCGACTGGCTGTTGACGCGAATGATCGATTCATAGGTGCGCCCGACATCGGCCGGGTCGATCGGCAGATAGGGCACTTCCCAGATGTCGCCTTCCTTTCGCGCGGCGAAGCCCTTCTTGATCGCGTCCTGATGCGAGCCCGAAAAGGCCGTGAAGACGAGGTCGCCCACATAGGGGTGGCGCGGATGAATGGGCAGCTGCGTGCAATATTCGACCGTGCGCGCGATCTCGTTGATCTGCGAGAAGTCGAGGCCGGGATCGATGCCCTGGCTGTAGAGGTTCAGCGCCAGAGTGACGAGATCGACATTGCCCGTGCGCTCGCCATGGCCGAAGAGGCAGCCCTCGACCCGGTCGGCGCCCGCCATGACGGCGAGTTCCGTCGCCGCCACCGCCGTGCCGCGGTCGTTATGCGGATGGACGGAAATGATGATGCCGTCGCGGCGCTTCAGGTTCCGGTGCATCCATTCGATCTGGTCGGCATAGATGTTGGGCGTCGCCATCTCGACGGTCGCCGGCAGATTGATGATGACCTTGCGCTCGGGGTTCGCGTCCCACACCTCGGTCACCGCATCGACGACTTCCTTGGCGAAGTCGAGTTCGGTGCCCGAGAAGACCTCGGGGCTGTACTGGAACGTCCAGTTGGTTTCCGGCTGTCCGGCCGCGAGTTCCTTGATCTGGCGCGCGCTTTCGGTCGCGATCGCCTTCACGCCCTGCTTGCCCTGATTGAAGACGATCTCGCGGAAGTTCGGCGCCGTCGCATTGTAGAAATGGAGAATGGCGTTCTTCGCGCCCTTGAGCGCCTCGAAGGTGCGCTCGATGAGTTCGGGTCGCGCCTGGGTCAGCACCTCGATATGCACGTCGCCCGGTGCCTTGTTCTCCTCGATCAGCTTGCGGATGAAGCCGAAATCGGTTTCGGAGGCGGCCGGAAAGCCCGCCTCGATATGCTTGAACCCGATCCGGACCAGCATCTCGAACATGCGCAACTTGCGGTCGGCGTTCATGGGCTCGAAGAGGGCCTGATTGCCGTCGCGCAGATCGGTGCTCATCCAGATCGGCGGCCTGGTGATGACGTTATTGGGCCAGCGGCGATCGGGCAGATCGATCGGCGGAAAGGCGCGATATTTCTCGGCAGGGTTCTTCAACATCATGTCTGTCTCCATGGAAAGGCGAAGGATGTGGCGGAGACGTGTCGTTGAAACACGGGACTGCCGGACTGCCACGGGCGCAAGGTCCGGCAGTCGGAGATAAGTCGCAAGCTGAAATTCGTTTTCATGACGGACCGCTGAAGGTCTTGCACAAGCGAGGCTCGCTCGCTGGCGCATCGGACGGAATATCGGAAACTATGGGTGAGATCGTTCTGTGTTCTGCGCTCAGGCGCAGAGAAGCCCGCGCTCCAGAAGGAGCGCGCCGGTAAGTGCGAGCGCTGCGGGCCGTTTCCTGTCCATGGACGGAAAATAGGGGCGGGGAGGGCCATTCGTCAAGTCGCGCCCGTGGAAACCCGGGTGGTCTCCCGTGCGCGGCGCCTGGAGCGCCGTCAGAGGTCCTCAGAGAAACGAGGCGATCTTCTCCGCCATCTGCTCCGGGCTCGTGCCGGGCGGGAAGAAGGTCAGGAACTTGCCGTCCGGCCCCATGAGATAGACGATCGAGGAGTGATCGACCGTATAGTCGTCGGCATGCGACTGGCCGTCCTCGGCCTCCTCCTTCACCTTTCCGTAATAGACCCGGTACTCCTTGGCGACGGCGGCGATCTGCTCGGGCGATCCGGTGAGGCCGATCAGGCGCGGATCGAACTGCCGGACATATTTCGAGAGGATTTCGGGCGTGTCGCGCTCCGGATCGACGGTGATGAAGACGGGCTGCACGTTTGCGGCCTTGTCGGCGAGTTTTTCCAGCGCGCCCGACATCACTTGCAATTCGGTCGGGCAGACATCGGGGCAGAAGGTGAAGCCGAAATAGATCAGCATGTATTTGCCGCGGAAATCGGCATCGGTGACGGTCTTGCCCGTCTGATCGACAAGGGTGAACGGGCCGCCGACCTTCGCTTCGCCGCTCGTCTGCACCTCTGCGCCGCCCTCGCCGGACGGCCCCTTGCTGACAAGGCCGCCGCTCGGTCCCAGCGCCAGCGCGATGATGGCGGCAAGCGCGAGCGCGGCGACGATGATGATCAGACGATTGCGCGTCATTTGAACTCCTTCGATCGCGGCCGGCCGATCGATCGCAAGCCGGGCCCGGGACGACGGGATTGCCCTTGAACACGGTTTAACCACAGCGGGGCGCGATGCGCAAAGCCGCGGGGGGTCGCGCGACAGGGATGACGGCTCGCATGATGCCGGCACCGGACCACCCAAGGGTTCCAATGCGCCGTTCTGTGGTTATTCTGTGCGCGTCACGGGCGAAGATGGCCCGGCGGCATGGGAGTGTGGGCGACGGGAGGAACGGGATGAGCGACGAATTGACACGCAAGGAGGGGTCCGCATCGGCCCTGCGGCGCGGGAGCCCTGTCCGTGCTGCCTTTGCCGCCGCCTCTCTTCTTGCTCTTTCGTGCCTTCTCTGGCCCGCCGGAGCCGCGCATGCTGCTGCCGATACGACGCCGGGTCAGAACATGCAGCTTCCCGACACCGAGATGGTCGAGGCGGCGCGAAGCGGCGACGTGCAGGGTATCCGCCGGGCGATCATGCGCGGGCTCTCGCCCAACGACACCGGGCTCGGCAAGGTGCCGGCGATCATCGAGGCCACTGCGGGCGGCCATCTCGAGGCCGTCAAATATCTGCTCGACAATGGCGCGAAGCCGGCACTGCGCGCCAGGGACGGGCGGACCGCGCTTTCGGTCGCCGCCCAGACGGGCCGGGCCGATATTGCGACCGTGCTGCTCGATGCGGGCGCCGATCCCAATCAGACGGCCGAGAACAACGACACGCCGCTCATGATCGCAACGCGCGCGCATCGCACCAATGTCGTGCTGGTGCTGATTGCCCGCAAGGCCGACATCGAGGATACGGACATCACCGGCCGCACCGCGCTCGATTTCGCCGAGGAGCACCACTTCGACGATATCGCCACCGTGCTGCGCAAGGCGGGCGGGAACTGAGGCCGGCGCTCGCCGCCCCCTTTCCTGGCGGCGCTTGCGCTCCTATCTTTCAGGTCAGGAAGCGGAGCGTCGCCGACGTTCCCCACCGAAACATGCCGAAAGCCAAGCGCCGGGCGCGAATGTGCAACAGGGCGGCCCGGGCGACGGCGGATTGCGCTCAGGCAAGATGGACATATCCGACAAACTGCCACCCCGCCTCAAGGTTGCCGTGAAAAGGGGGGCCGCGAAGAAGGGGCGGCAGAAGCCCCCGGAGAGCGAAGCCGCTCACGGCCGGCCCTTTCACCATCTGCCCGATGGCACCTTCCGCAATCCGAAGGGAAGCCCGAAGCGGAGCATGGGCAGGCTCAAGCATGCCGGGCCCTTCTTCTACGAGATGCTGAAGATCGGCATGCGCAAGGTGGATGTGCCGGAGGGTCACGTGCTGCCGCGCGCCGAGGCCGTGCGTTCGCTCGGCGAACATGCGGCCGAGCCCGGCGACTTCCTAACCTGGCTCGGACATGCCGCCTTCCTCATCCGCATCGGCGGGCTAAATGTGCTCACCGATCCCTATCTGACGAGCTATGCAGGGCCCGCCGGCCTCGGCCCGCGCCGCTTCGTCAAATGCGGCATCCCCATGTCGGCGCTGCCGCGCATCGACCTTCTCGTCGTCAGTCACAATCACTACGACCATCTCGACGAGCGCGCGCTCGCCCGCCTGCCCGACAAGGCGCATATGACCGTCGTCGTGCCGCTCCGGCTCGCATCCTTCTTCCACGAGCGCGGCTTTCCCAATGTCGTCGAACTCGACTGGCATGAGAGCCACAAGGTGAAGGGCGTGACGGTGACGGCGCTTCCCGTCGTCCACTGGTCGCGCCGCTCGGGCTTCGACACCAACCGCACGCTCTGGGCGGGCTTCGCGCTCAGGAGCAAGGACCACAATCTCTTCTTCGGAGGGGATTCGGGCTATGGGCCCGTCTTCAAGGAACTGGGCGCGCAATACGGGCCCTTCGATACCGCGCTTCTCGGCATCGGCGCCTATGAGCCCCGCGTGATGATGAAGGCCTCCCACGCCAATCCCGAAGAGGCGGTGCAGATGGGGCTCGATCTGCGCGCCCGCCGCCTCGTCGGCATGCATTGGGGGACCGTCCTCCTCACCGTCGAGCCGCCCTTCGAGCCGCCGGAACGCTTCCTCAAGGCGGGCGCCGAACAGGGCATCGCCCCGAACGATGTCTGGATCATGGCGATCGGCGAGACGCGCCCGCTCAAGGGCTGGCCTTCCAACGAATAAGCCCGGCACCCAACAGGCTCTGCGTTGTCTTGCACAGGTGAGAGGGCGCTCCGTTCGCGCTAGACTTGCCCATCGCAAACGAGCAGGGGACCGCACTGGCATGGCCATTGTCGAGGATCATGGAAGCATGCACTGGCTGAGGCGCCGGTTTCTCGCCGGCGGCAATGCCGCAACGCTCAGCATCAGCGACGATGCGGGCCGGGTGCGCCTGCAGACGCTGGTGCTTCTGCGCTGGCTCGCCCTTGCCGGTCAGCTCCTCGCCGTGCTCATCGTCAATCTGGGGCTCGGCTTTCCGCTGCCTCTCGGCCTCTGCCTCGCCGCCATCGCCGCGTCCGCCTGGCTCAATGTCTTTCTGACGCTGCGCTACCGCACCACGATCCGCCTGCCGGACTGGCAGGCCGCGGCCTATTTCGCCATCGACCTGATGCAGCTCGCCGTTCTGCTCTTTCTGACCGGCGGCCTCGAAAATCCCTTCGCGCTGCTCTTCATGGCGCCCGTCACCATTTCCGCGACGACGCTCTCGCTCAGAAGCACGATCCTGCTTCTGGCGCTGTCCATCGTCTATGTGACGCTGCTCGCCTTTTTTCACATGCCGCTTCCCTGGGTGCAGGGCGAGCCCTTCGCCATGCCGTCGCTCTATGTGCTCGGCATCTGGATCGCGATCACGCTCGGCCTTTGCTTCATGGCGGCCTATGCCTGGCGGATCTCGCAGGAATCGCGGCGCATGTCGGCGGCGCTGGCGGCGACGCAATTCGTGCTCGCGCGCGCCCAGCGCCTCTCCGCGCTCGACGGCCTCGCCGCCGCCGCCGCTCATGAACTCGGCACGCCGCTCGGCACCATCTCGCTCGTCGCCAAGGAGCTTCAGCGGGGCGGCATCGACCCCGCGGAGATGAAAGAGGACCTCGAGCTTCTGCGAAGCCAGGCCGAGCGCTGCAAGGACATTCTCTCGCGCCTTTCGCGCGAGCCGAAAAGCGAGGACGCCATCTATTCGCGCCTGCCGCTTCATGTGCTGCTCGACGAGATCATCGCGCCCCATCGCGACATGGATGTGCGCTTCACCGTTTCGGTCGCGAAGGGCGATGCGGATGCCGACGAGCCGCTGATCTGGCGCCGCCCCGAAATCCTCTACGGTCTTGGCAACTTCATCGAGAACGCGGCCGACTTCGCCCGCTCCGAGGTCACGCTCTCCGTCCGCTACGACCGCAAGACCATCGCCATCTCGATCACCGATGACGGGCCGGGCTTCGCGCCGGAGGTGATCGAGCGGCTGGGAGAGCCCTATGTGACCACGCGGCCGCGCGCGCCGCGCATGGGAAGGGGCGGCGAGCCCGGAAGCGAGCATGAGGGGCTGGGGCTCGGCTTCTTCATTGCCAAGACGCTTCTTGAACGCAGCCGCGCCCGTGTCGGCATCGCCAATCGCGACGATGGGACGCAGGGCGCCGTTGTCACCGTGGTTTGGCCGCGCGAGGCGATCGAGGCAGAATCGGCTTTCCCGATGCCGGCGTAAGGGTATCGGGCTTCGATCTAAGCATTTCCGCGCCAATGTCGTCCGGAAAACGCGACGATTGGAGAAGCCGGAGCATCCGTTTTGACGCCGTCGGAACGGGAAATGTTCTAGGGAGTTTCCCGGAGTTGGCCCCCTGCGGCCAATCGTCCTAAAATCGCCATGACAGGAAGCGGCATGACGCCGTGGAGCGCGAAGGAAGGCGAGCGAAGAGAAAATGGCAGAGAAGACAGAAGATCAGGGCGCCGCACCTTTCATCCCCGATGACCGGACGCTTCTTCTCGTCGATGACGATGCGCCCTTCCTGACAAGGCTCGCCCGCGCGATGGAGCAGCGCGGCTTCGAGGTGATGTCGGCGGGCACGATCCGCGAAGGCAAGGACCTTGCGCGCACGAGGAAGCCCGCCTTCGCCGTGATCGACCTTCGGCTCGAGGATGGCAACGGCCTCGATGTCGTGGCCGCCATTCAGGAGGCCCGGCCCGAGGCGCGCATCGTGGTGCTGACGGGCTACGGCAATATCGCGACGGCGGTCGCCGCGGTGAAACTTGGCGCGGTCGATTATCTGGCCAAGCCTTCCGATGCCGACGCGATCGAGGATGCGCTTCTCGCGCGAGGCGGCGACAAGGCGACGCCGCCGGAAAATCCGATGTCGGCCGATCGCGTGCGCTGGGAGCATATCCAGCGCGTCTACGAGCTTTGCGACCGCAACGTCTCCGAGACCGCGCGCCGCCTCAACATGCACCGCCGCACGCTTCAGCGCATCCTCGCCAAGCGCGCGCCGAAATAGGCACGCTCTCCGCCCGGCGGAAGCAGAAGCGCCACCGATCCTTGATCCGCATCGACATTTGTCCGCGAGGGTTCGGATCGCGTCTCACGGCAGTACGTCATACGTACAATGTCAAATCTGCTCCGGATCGAGGAAGCGATAGACGCGACGCGCGGCGACGCGGGCGCATTGCAGCGTCAGCGCCTTGCGCCGCGCGGGCGGCAGCGGCGCGTCATGCTCGCCTTCGCGCAGGATTTCCGCTTCGTATTTGTCTGCGACGATGAACCCGACCTCGACGGGAATGACCTCGCGCGGAAAATCCGGCGGCACGGCGAAATAGAAGCGGTCGCAATAGTCGAGATACTCTTCCCACTTCCCGTCGGTGAGATAGTCGGTGAGGCTCGACTTGATTTCGACGATGATGATTTCGCCCTTGGGTCCGAGCGCGATGATGTCGACGCGCCGCCCGGTCTGGAGCGTGAGTTCCGTCAGCGCGGAATAGTTCATCTGCGCGAGAAGCCGCCCGCAGCCGCGCTGCACGGCCGCCGCCGTCGCCGACTGGCGGCCGTCGAAGGCCTGAAACGAATCCTCGATCTCGTCGCTGAATTTGGCCATGGGCGAAGCTACGCCCGGCCGCCCCGGTCCCGCAAGCGCCTCACGAAAGCCCGGCCCGCTCCATGCAGTGACGAAAGAAGCCCGACCGGCGCATCGCATCGCGCGGATGGCCCGCCTGTCCATGAAGCGCGATTGTGGTGAGCGCATTGGCGGCGACGGCGAGGTAATAGATGTCGAGATCGGGGCTCTTGCCCGTGCGCGCTGCATAGCCGCGGAAGACCGCATCGCGCAATGTGCCTGTCTCTTCGAGGTGGCGGAAATCCGCCTCGGCGAGGCTCCATCCCGCTTCGGCGAGATCGACGAAGCCGAGCCTGTTGCCCATGTCGATGATGTTATCGGTGTTGAGGTCGCCGTGAATGAAGACGAGGCGGCCCCTGGCGATCTGTCCGGCCCAGGCGTCTGCGAGCTGGTCGGCGGCATCGTGAAGTCCCGGCTGGCCGAGGCGGCTGCGCGCAAGCCCGATGGTGCGCGCGATCGTGTCGCCGAGCTTGATCCCTGCTGTCTGCGCGCGCTCCGTCGCGTGCCGGCTGAAGTCGGCGATGGCGGCGCCGATCCGCTCGCCGAGCCGGTCGCGCGCTTGCCCGCTGGCGCCATAAGGGCTCGTTGCCGAGAGCGGCTTGCCTGCGAGACGTGTGAGGCGCAGCCAGCCCGCGAGCGGCGGCGCGGAGCCGATATAGGCATTGCCGAAGGTGCCATGCGCGATGAGCCGCGGCACCTCGACATAATCGGTCGCAAGCCCACCAAGCGCCGAAAGCGCGATCGTCTCGCGCAGGTGAAGCGCCTCGCCAGAGCCGAGCCCGCCATGGCGGCGGGTGAGCTTGAGCACCGTCCCGTCGCCGAGATCGTGCACGCTCCCCCACACGCCTTCGCCGATAAGATCCCAGGGCGGAGGCGGCAGATCGGCGGTCTCGGCCGCGAGGATCAAATGCAGGGCTTTGCCCGTCTGTGTGTCCAACATGCGCGCGACACTATCAGCAGCGCGCACGGGATGGCACGAAAAAGGGGCGGCCCCTGAGAGCCGCCCCCGAGAGTCGCCACTTGTGTCGTTCGGTGCCCGGACTTACTCGGCGGCGACGGCCGTCTTCTTGCCGGCGAAGTTCACGGTCTTGAGGAAGGCGATGCCCTGCTCGGCGATGTCGTCGCCGACCATGCGGTCATCCTCGTTCCGGAGTTCCTCCATATCGACATAGATCGCATAGAAGGGCTTCGTGCGCTCGGTGATGATGCCGGCCTTGAGAAGCGTCTTCACCAGCACCCGGAAGACATTGGCCGCGTCCTTCATGCCTTCGCGGCGGTCTTCATCCGTCACCGCCTCGAGCATCTCGGCCTGCACCTTCTGCCAGTCGAGGCCGAACTCGGCATAGAGGATCTTCTTCTGCTCGGGGTTCACGAGATTGAACAGAAGCGTCTGGAAGACGTTCGCCGCCCAGTCCTCGATGATGTCGCGCTCTTCCTGCGTGAGCTTCGGGATCGTGCGGTCGGCCCAGATCTTCCCGAACTTGTGGTGGAAGGCTTCATCCGTCATGGCGAGCTGGCAGAGCTTGACGATGAGTGGATCGCGCGCCGTGTTGAAGAAGGTCGCGAAGGTGCCCATCGCGAGCCCCTCGACGAGAAGCTGCATGCCGACGATCTTCTTGTAGACCTCCTTGGCGTTGACCATCTCGGCGAGCAGGTTGCCGAGCGTCTCGCCGACGGGGAGCGGCTTGCCCCAGCGCGACTGCACATATTTGGCGAAGGCGGTGACGTGGCGGGCCTCTTCGCGCGCCTGGTTGGCGGCATATTCCTGTGCGCCCGGATCGAGAAGGATGTGGCAAAGCGAGGCCGACAGGTTGAGGGCTCCCTGCTCGCCATGCAGGATCGCCGACATCATCCAGTGCGCCGTCTCGTTGACGAACTTCACCTTCTGCTTTTCCGACAGCGCCTCGAAGCAGGGCAGCTTCAGCTCCGGCACGAGATCGGGCGAGATCAGCATCTCGTTCTCGATGTCGAAGGGCTCGGAGAAGTCGATATAGCGCTTGTCGAGCGGGTCCCAGAAATGGTCGTGAGTGGCCGAGATGATCTTGTCGAAAGCGCTCGAGCGCCGGTTGTAGCGCTCGGTATTCATCATCGCCTCGAAATCGTCGGGCGACACGGCGTCATAGGCGTTGTCCTTCGTGATCTGCCGGGCTTCGGTCATGCCCCTCTCTCCCTTTGCGGTTGGGCGGCGTCCAGAGGCGCCGCTTTAATCTCACAAAAAGAATATGGATATGAGCGCGGGCCTGGCTATACGTAAAATGACGCATGCGTCAACTTTACGCGCCCCTTTCCATAAGCCGGGAGATCCAAATGACCAGCGCTTCAAATGAAAAGGGCGGCTCCTTGGGAGCCGCCCTTCCATGAGGTGTATGAGGGACGGACGGGGCTTCGGGAGCCCCGGTTCGGTCTTACTCGGCCGCCGAGATCGTCACTTCCTTCAGCGCGTCGACATTGGCGCCGAAGTTGATCTTCTGCAGATAGCGGATGCCGTCCTCTGCGATGTCGTCGCCGACCATGCGGTCGCCTTCACCCT
>WBZO01001000.1_pt1 | contig 49485 bp, 46 predicted proteins | sample 5204261 | NCBI WGS metagenome assembly WBZO01 (sample SAMN12412400, study PRJNA552823) | activated sludge metagenome | isolation source: activated sludge from anammox sidestream of wastewater treatment plant... | place: USA: North Carolina | collected 2017-09
AGAGTCTCTTTGAGCTTTTAACTTTTCGCTTTTAACTTTTTCCATGTCTTTTTCTCTCGACGAAATTCTGGCGCGCGGCGTCGCGGAAATTATCACCGCAGCGGAATTGCGCGCGCGCATTGCCGAAGGAAAACCGCTGCGCTTGAAAATGGGGTTCGATCCCTCGCGTCCCTTGCTTACGATTGGCAATATGGTGGGCATTCGTAAACTGCGTCAATTTCAAGAACTTGGGCATCAGGTGATTTTGATTGTCGGCGATTGGACCGCGCAAATCGGCGACCCATCGGGTAAAGATGAAACGCGCAAAATGCTTTCGTACGCACAAACGCAAGCGAACGCGCGCACCTTTATGGATCAATTCTTTAAGGTGGTGGACAAGGACAAAACAGAGGTGCGCTGGCAAAGCGAATGGTTCGGCAAATTCAAATTGGACGATGTGTTTCACCTCGCCAAAACGTTCACGCTCGCCGACATGTTCGAACACGAGACGTTTCGCAAACGCTACGCGGCGGGACAGCCCTTGACGCTGATTGAATTGATGTATCCCGCGCTGCAAGCGTACGATTCGATTGCGATTGACGCCGATGTCGAATTCGGCGGCATGGATCAAAAGTTCAACATTCTCGCGGGCCGCCAATTGCAAGAACGGCGCGGCAAACGTCCGCAGCAAGTTTTTCTCGTGCCGCTTTTGCCCGGCACGGACGGCAACGCGAAAATGGGCAAGTCGCTCGGCAACACGATTGATGTGTATGACACGCCGAACGATATTTTTGGCAAAGTCATGTCCATCGCCGACAGCGCGTTGCCCATTTATCTCACCGTCGCGTCTGATTTGCCGAGCCGCGAGGTTGAAGCGTATATCCGCGAACTTGAACAAGCCAGCGTGAATCCGCGCGACATTAAAATGAAACTCGCCTCCGACATTGTGACGCAATTTCACGATGCCGCCGCCGCGCGCGACGCGGAACAAGAATTTGTTCGCGTCTTTTCCAAACGCGAACTGCCGAGCGAAATGGAAACGTTCGATCTGCGCGCGCCCATGTCCATTGTGGACGTACTCGTCGCGGTCAAATTCGCGTCGAGCAAATCCGAAGCGCGGCGCCTGGTTCAACAAGGCGGCGTCAAGTGGAACGATATGACCGTCGCGGCGCCGGACGAACAAATCGTACCGCCGCCGACGGACGGCGAGGCGATATTGAGCGTGGGCAGACGCAAATTCATTAAATTGCGAAATTTCACATAGACCTGACGAATTTTCCCATCGCGATGCCCGATTTTACCGAGATCGTCGGGAAACCCGTCAGGTCTTTGCCGCGCAAGCTTGCGCGCACGCGATGAAAATCTATCGGGTCTTTGTAACGGGACGCGCGCGATAGCGCGTTCCGTTTTTTTCAACATGCCGCGCGACGCGGCGAGAGGATTATGGAAAATTCATTTCTGGCGTTGAGCGAACGCGGCAAAAACGGCGCGCTGCGTTGGATTGCGGGTTCGTTCATTATTCTGTTTTGCTGGCAAATCATCGGCGCGTTTTTGAGTTTGCCGTTTCTGTTCTGGGCGGGTTATGTAGCCACAGGCAACGCGACGGACGCGTTCTGGGCGTTGGCGGATTTGCAACGCGGCGACCCGTTCTGGAATTACATCGGTTTGAATTTATCGTTCTTGGGCTTGTGGCTCGGCTTGTGGCTCGTCGTGCGTTTTTTGCATCAACGCGCGCTGCGAACGCTCGTCACGCCCGCGCCCAAAATCAATTGGCGGCGGCTCGCGCAAGGGTTCGGCGTGTGGCTTGTGTTGCTGGCGCTCGCTCAACTGGCTGAATTTCTGATTTATCCCGCACGTGCGGTGTGGACGTTTGACGCGGCGCGCTGGCTGCTCTTTATGCCGTTCATTCTGATTTTTACGCCGCTGCAAACGAGCGCCGAAGAATTGTTGTTTCGCGGCTATTGGCTGCAAGGGACCGGACGGCTCACGCGCCGCGTCGTCGCTTTGTGCATCGTCAACGGCGTCATTTTCGGTTTGCCGCACATGCTCAATCCCGAAGTATTGCATAATCCCAACAGCGCGCTGCTTTTGTTTCTGGGTTATTTTCTCACCGGCGCGGCGTTCGCGTTTTATACGCTGCGCGACCAGCGGCTCGAACTCGCGCTCGGCGCGCACGCCGCCAACAATCTATTCAGCGCGCTGTTTGTCAACTATGTGGATTCGCCGCTGACCACCCCCGCCCTGTTTACGAATCCGACGCTCGACGCCGCGTTTGGTTTGATTGCGCTGCTCGCGATAACGCTCGCGTTTTACGGGATCGTGTTTCGCGCGCGCGTTTTTTCCGGCGCGTCAGATTGATTTTTAGCGCGCATAGCGTTCTCGCTATGCGAAAGACAAGCAACTCGAAAAAAAATGAGACGACTCGAGTCGTCTCATTTTTTTAAATCAATTTTCTTCGGGATAATCGAGCATGGTAATTTTTACGCGCTCGCCCGGTTTGTGTTCGCGCGTTTCCGGCGGCATTTCGAGCAGCCCGTTGGCGCGCGAGATCGAAGTCAAAATTCCCGACCCCTGTTCGCCCGTCGTCGTCGCCAGATATTCGCCGTCCGCGCGGCGCGTCACATGCACGCGAATAAAATTGCGGCGCCCCGCGTGATTTTCCGCGCGGTCTTGCAAAAGCGCCGTCACATAGGGCCGCGCGAAATTTTTTCTGCCGAGCATCGTCAAAATCGCGGGCCGCGCAAATGTCTCGAACGAAATAATGGCGCTCACCGGATTGCCCGGCAAACCGAGCAGCGGCGTTTTGCCAATCAAACCGAACGCGAGCGGCTTGCCCGGTTTCATGTTCACCTGCCAAAAACGCATTTCGCCTTCGCGGTTCAGCACGTCTTTGACGATATCGTAATCGCCCACCGAGACGCCCGCCGACGTGATAAACATGTCCGCCTCCGCCTCGATGCCCGCGCGAATTTTGCGCGTCAAATCTTCCAGATTGTCGCGCGCAATGCCCAAGCGAATCGGGATGCCGCCCGCTTTTTGCACCGCCGCCGCGTTCGCGTATTCGTTCGAGTTGCGAATTTTGCCGGGCGGCAGCGGTTCGTCCACCTCGACCAATTCGTCGCCCGTCGCCAAAATCGCTACGCGCGGCTGGCGATGCGCCGGCACGCGCGCGCAGCCCACCGACGCCAGCAAACCAATTTCCGTCGGTCGCAGCAGCGTGCCTTGCGGCAAAATAATTTCGTCGGCGCGAATATCTTCGCCGGCGAGGCGCACATTCGCGCCGCGTTCGGGCGCCGCGAGAATTTCCACCAACGCGCTGCCCTTGCCGGTGGCTTTGTGCGCGACGGCTTCGGAGGTCTCTTCAAAACGAACCACCGTGTCCGCGCCGGGCGGAATCACCGCGCCCGTCATGATGCGAACCGCCGTACCGCTTTCCACCGGCGCGTCCGGCATATAACCCGCGCCCAAGTCCGCGATGACGCGCAAGCGCACGGGATTCGTCGGCGTCGCGTTCGCAATGTCCGCCGCGCGCACCGCGTAACCGTCCATCGCGGAATTGTTGTGCGGCGGCACGTTATTCGGCGCGACAATTTCCTGCGCCAGCACGCGTCCCAGCGCGTCGCGCAGCGCGACATATTCGGTCTCTAACGGTTTGAAATGCTGCAGGATATAGGCGCGCGCCTCTTCCACTGAAATCATACGGCAAACGTTTCCTCACGCGCTTTTCGGCGTCTCATTTGACGCTTCTGTTTTTGGCGCTTCGGTTTTTAGCGCTTCTGTTTTTGGCGCTTCTGTTTTCGCGCTCTCTCTACCCATCTCGCTGCCCTTGCGAAATTCGGCGACGCCTTTGCCCAGCGCGCCCATGATGTCGGTCAAGCGCCCCGCGCCAAAAATGACCAACACAATCACCAGCACAATCAATAATTCGGGCACTCCGATATTTGGCATTTGTTTGCTCCTTGCATCTAATTCAAACTGAACGGCGCGGCGTTATCGGGCGCGAACGTTTCGCGCAGCCATTTCACGCGCTGTAAAAAATTGCACTCGGCTTGCAGCGTTTCCAATTCGCGTTCCAAGCGTTCCTGCACCGTTTCGCTTTCCAATAATTTTTGTTTGTCCGCGTTTGGCGCTCGCAAATTAGCGGCGATGGTCCAAGACAGCGTTTCGGGGTCTTGCGGCGCGAGAATGTGGCTCGGCAATTCCGCCGCGTCCATCAATTCCGCCAACTGCGCGACGTAATGAAGATACGCGCGCTGCGCCGCTTGCGCCAAATGCGGCAGGCGGCGCGTATCGCCCAGCTTTTCTTGCCACAATTCGATATCGCCGCTCGGATACGGATGCGCGGCGTACGCTTTGAGCAAGCGAAAGCGCGTCATGCCCAGCGTCGTCAAATCCATGCTGCCATCGTCGCGTTCATTGGCATGAACGATGCGCGCAATCGTGCCAACCGTGAACGTTTCGGCGGGTCCGCCCACCTCTTTACCTTTTCGAATCAACAGGACGCCGAAACCGCTGCGTTCACGCAAACAGCGCGTCGCCATTTCTTGATAACGCGGTTCGAAAACATAAAGCGAGAGGGGCATTCGCGGAAAGAGGACGGTATGGAGCGGAAACAGCGGCAAATCGCGTTCAGGAATTTTCATGCGCCATCGCGCTAAATTATACCGCGCTTGTCAAGCAATGTGAAAACGCGGCGCGCCTTTATTCCACACGCAGCGCGAGCGTCTTGAGATAAAGCGTTTCGGGAATTTGCAAAATCCACGGATGATCGGCGGGCTGGTACGTCACCGTCAACACGCGCACGCGGCGGCGCGCCTCGCCCGCGGCAATGCGCGCCGTCTCGATCAAATCGTTGACGCCGAGATGATAGGCGCAGGTGGATAAAAATAAAACGCCGTGCGGCGCCAAGACTGCATACGCGCTGCGGCACAAACGCACAAACAACTGTTTCGCGGGCGGCGCTTCGTTCTTGTGCTTTGCCAGCGTCGGCGGATCGAGAACGATGTGCGTGAACGTCCGTCCTTCCGCGCGCAATTGCTCCAAAATTTTTTCCGCGTCGCCCCACCGCGCGCCGACGCGGGCGCTCACGTCGTTGCGCGCCGCGTTGCGTTCCAATTGCCGCAAGGCGTTTTGATCCTTGTCCACCGCCAACGCGCGCGCGCCCGCCTTTGCCGCGTGCAGCGCAAAACCGCCGGTGTAACTGAATACGTCCAGCGCGCGGCTGTCCGGCGCAATCAGCGCGCGCCACAAACGCCGGTTGTCGCGCTGGTCGAGATAAAAACCGGTCTTTTGCCCTGCGCGCGGATTCACCGCGAATGTAACGTCGTCTTCGAAAATTTCGATTTCGTCCGGCGTCTCGCCAAACAGTTCGCCGACCCGTTCGGGCAAACCCTCTTCCGCGCGCGCTTGGGTATCGCTGCGTTCGTACGCGCCGCGCGCCCCCGTCGTCTTTTTCAACGCTTGGACGATTTCGGAACGAAACCGTTCGACGCCCGCGTTGCGAAATTGCGCCACGAGCGTGTCCGCAAAGCGGTCCACAATCAGCCCGGGCAATTGGTCGGCTTCGGCGTGGACGAGGCGCGCCGCGTTCGTGCCGCCCACCGCGTCAACGCGCGCCGCGACGGCGCGCGCGATGCGCGTTTCAAAAAACGCGCGATTGATTTTTTCCGCCGGGTCTTGGGTCAAGACGCGCGCGCGGATGTGCGACGCGGGATTAAAAAACGCGCGCGCGATAAAATCGCCGCGCGGTTCGCGCAATTCCACCAGAGCGCCCGCCGCCGCGTCGCCGCGCAGCTCGGCGATTTCATCCGCATACAACCACGGATACTGATTGCGTAATTTTTTAACGGCTTCGGGTTTGACGACAACAATTTCCATAGAACATAGAGGACTGATGGGCTGACGAAAACCCGTCAGGTCGCGCGCGCGATGTATTTGAGGCGTCTGTCAATCCACAAAACGCCGTTCGCTGCGGTCAATGCGTAATTCTTCGCCCAGCGCTTCAGCCACCATCGGCAGATACACTTGGTACATTTTTTGTTTCGTGAGCCGCACTTCGCGGTCGGTCACATACAGCAGCGCGTTGTACACCTGCATCCCGCCGTAATCGGCTTGGAGCAATTCCACAATGGGCAGCGCGCTGCCCGCGTCCAAAAATTCCGCGTCAATATCGCCGATGCGTTCGCCGCGACCGATGCAGTGGGCGGGAACGTCAATGCGTAACAAATCGTCCATCTCGGCGAGCCGCACAAAAAACGACACAATCGCGGGTTCCGTTTGAACCTGCGCGTCCTCCAACACCACGTTCGATTTGCCCTGCTCAAAACTGTAGCGGCCCAGCAGCAGCGGCGTGGAATAACCGCTGTGGCGTTCCGTCAATTCGTCGAGCAGCGCGCTGTCGGTGATTTCGACGATTTCTTGGCGGCCCAAATCGCGCTGGATGATTTTGGAAAACAACGCCTGCCGATTGGTTTTGGCGATGGACACGAGCAGAATGTCGCGCGCGATGCAGCGCGCAAACAGCGCGCGGTAATCTTGCAGCAAGAGCGTGCCGTAATCGCGGTCGAGCGGAATATCGTCCGCGCGCAGCGGATACAACTGCGGCAGCATTCCATAAATCGCGCCGTCGAGATACAAAATGCTGCCCTGCGGAATTTTCGCCGCGTACTCGCTGGCGAGATGGATTTCCAAACGGCGCAGCATCAAATCCGCGAACCGATCCATCGTTTCCGCGCGCACCGTGCCGGGCAAAATTTCAATGTCGGTCAGCGGCTCGTTCACATTTTCGCCCAGCGCCAACGCCTGCGCCACAAAGACCGTCGAGCCGTTCGCCAAATTGGCGCGGCGGCGCGAACCGTCAATGGCGTACGCGGAACGTTTCGGCAAAGCGCGCGCATCCGGCAGCGGCGCGTGCCAATGCGCCAACGCGCGCGCGCGCAATTCCGCATCCACGCGTTTGCCGCTCGGATGCAGATTGGTTTTCAACTCGTCGCGTTTTTTGGTCAAACGCTCGTTCAACTGCCCGATAAAAGTTTCCGGCATGACCCACTCCCCGCCCCCCGCCAATTTTCCGCGCGCCGCATCGCAGAACTTTTGTGCTAATTGTAGCCGCGCTTGATTTGGTTGTCAATTAAAAAAAGGACGCGCGCGGCGCGTCCTTTTTTCCCCTCGCTCCTGTTACGCAAGCGCGCAACTCGAAACCTAGAGCAAATTCCTATACAATTTGGAAGCAGACCCTTCGGATTTTCGGAAACCCGAAGAGTCTTTCTATTGCTCAATCTCAAAGTGCATCTCGACCGTCACGATAATTTCATTCTGCCCCGTTTCCACCGGACCCGCGCCGCTCGCGGCTTCGGCGACTGCATAATCGGCGGTTTTGACTATCGGTTGAACGCCGCCGGACACATCGCTAATGACGGTGATTTTGCCGACCTTGACGCCCGCGGCAGTTGCCAGCGTTTGCGCTTTGGACATGGCGTCTTGGACCGCCAGCGTGCGCGCTTCCGCTTCGGCTTTCGCGGGATTGTCCACCGTGAACGTGACGCTGTTGACGGAATTCGCGCCCGCCGCGAGCGCCGCGTCCAACACGGAACCCACTTGAGCAATGTCACGGACTCGGACCGTCACAACGTTGGTCACGTGATAACCGGTAATTTTTGGCGTCTCGCCTTCTTTGGACGAATTGGTAATCGGATACACGCTGTAATTACTGGTCTGAATATCTTGCGCGTCCACGCCCTGCTTTTTGATTGCGTCCAACACGGCAGCCATGTTGGCGGACGCTTGTTTGGTCGCTTCCGCCAGCGTCGCGGCGGTAATATCAACGCCGATGGACGCCAGCGCCGTATCGGGCGCCACAAACACGCGCCCCATTCCCGTAACGCCAATATCGGAACGCGACGCGGTGGGCGTCGGGTTTTGCGCGTACGCGGTCGCGGCGCTATTTTGCGCCAAGAAGGCGACGACGGCGACGATGGCGAGCGTGCCGATTGCCATGCGCAGCGGCGCGGAAAATTTGGTTAGGCGATTCATAAATGTAACGCTCCTTATTCGGCGATTTCAAAACGCATTTCGACGTTAACGTTAACGTCGAGCGAACCCGCTTGCACGGGGCCCGGCGCCGCCGCGTCCATCATCGCGCTCCGATACATCACAGGCGGCGGCGCGGACGAAACGCCTTCCGCGATGGACAAGACGCGTCCGAGTTTCACGCCGGCGGCATCCGCCAACGTTTGCGCTTTTTGCTGCGCGTCCTTGACGGCGGCGGTGCGCGCTTGCGTTTCAAGCGGTTTCGGGTCGGCAATGCTGAACGAAACGCCGCCCAGATAATTTGCGCCCGCGCGCATACCCGCGTCGAGAACGGCGCCCACTTGCGCCAAATCTTTGACCGTGACGGCGACGATATTCATCACCTGATAACCGGTCACTTGCGGCGTCTGCCCTTCTTTGTAATTCGTAATCGGGTTGACGTTGTACGTGCTGGTTTGAATGTCCTTGGCGTCAACGCCTTGCTTTTTGATCGCGTCCAACACGGCAGTCATATTGGCGGACGCTTGCTGTGTCGCTTCCGCCAACGTTGGCGCGGTGATTTGCACGCCAATCGAAATCGTCGCCTGATTCGGCGCGCCGCTCGCGCGTCCCGTGCCGGAAACGACAATTACGCGCGGCGTCGGCGCATCGGCTTGCGCGGGCGCGGCGTGAACGACGGCGTTTTGCGCGGATAAACTAACCACGCCGAACAGCGCCGCGGCGGCGAGCGTTAAAACGCCTAGAGTTTGTACGAAACGGTTCATTGTATTTTCTCCTCCATAAAGATTCGGATAACAGACGCACGCGCTTGGCGCTTTGTTCCCACCTGCCAAGCGCCACCGGTTTGGCGTCGAATTCAATCCGATGGTTCGAGCGCTTTTCGAAAGCGAACAAAAAACCCGTCAGTCGCCATGCGAGAACTAACGGGTTTCCAATGACTGAACAAGGACCGGAAAAAAACAACGCCGCGCAACGTTATTCAGTTGAATGGAATTCAACCTCTGAACAAGGATCGGAAAAAAACAACGCCGCGTTTTTTCAAACGCTCTGTTTTGCCATCGAATTCAATTCGATGGTTGAGAAAATAAAAAACCGCGTTAATGCGCCAAGCTGGAAATCCAAACCGCCGCCCAAATGGCGAGAAAGAAAAGCCATGCTACCGGCGGCTGTTCCAAAAGCGCCAAACCGGATAACGTCAGCGCGCGCAAAAAACGATACACGCGGTCCAACGTCCGTCCCAGCGCGCTCAGGTCCAAAAATTCCGCGAGAGGCGCGGGCAAAAGACTGGCGCCGCGCGCGCGGCGTCGCGCCAATTCAAGCGCAAACAATGGCGGAATGACCAAGCCCGCGACCGTGAACGCGAGCGCGGTGAAACTCGCCGCCTTCAAGTCATTCCAAACGGCTGCCGCGCCCATTTGCGTTTGCGCGTCGAGCGCGGACATAAAAAACTGCGGCGCGGCGAGCAATACAAACACGGGCAGCAAACCGCACAGCAGCGCCGCGTATTCGAACCGCGTTGGCGCGCGGGGCGCCAGGTCGCGGCTGGCAAACGTTTCGCGCCAAAACGGAATCAAATAGAGCGCCGCGCCGGCGACGAGCAAAAGCCACCACGCCGCGCCCATTGCATACGCGTTCGCCAATAATCCGGCGCGGCCAAAAAACGCGGGCGCCAACGGCAGCGCGGCAGCCATGATTAACGCGACGCCCCAAACCAGCATCGTCAATGGCACGCGCGCCCATTGACTCCGCCAAGACCACGCGACGCTCAACCATACCGCCAACGCCAACGCGCCCAACGTCAACCACACGCTCACCGCCGACATTTCGGCGGCAGCGCCCACAAACGGCAGCAGCAGCACGCTCGCGCCGCACGCGCGCAGCGCCCACACAAACGCGTTTCCACCGTGCCATTGGCTTGCCGTCGCCAGCGCGCTCAGACCGATTGACAGGGCGACCAAAACGGACATTCCATCCGCAAACGCCATCGCGCCTTGACTCACCGCGAGCAAACGCGTCATCAAATAGCCGCCCAAAAGCAAGGGAACGCCCATGCAGACCGCCGCGCCCGGCACATCGCTCGGCGCCGCCGCGTGCGCCGGATACAAACCGCTCCGAATCCACACGGCTATAAACACAAACAGCGCGGGCAAATCGCTCAACGCCGTTTCCTGCAGCCGCAGCGAGATTCCTTGATTCGCCACCATGATCGCGGCGCTCAACCACAAAACAATCGCCGCGAGATTCCAGGCGAACGCCGTCGTCACGCGCGCGCGCGTCGGAGCGTCCGGGTCCGGCGCAATCAACAAGCCAAATTCGACGACGAGCCACGCCGCCGCCACCGTCGTAAAATTGTCCGCCGCCAAAAACAATAGCGCGCCGCCGGCGACCGCGAGCAAACCGACGACAAACGCGCGCGCATCCTGCCCGTACGACGCCAACAAGCGTGCCGCCAAAAGCGCCAGCAGAAACAAGCCGAACGGCGCCGCCGCGCCGTTCCAATACAACGCCAACGTCAGCCCCGGCAAAATCGCGCTCGGCTCAAACAACTCTACCGGGTCGGTCACGGTTCGCGCCAACGCCAATAGCGCGACGGCGCTCGCCGCCAACGCCAACGGCGGAATAAAATTACGATAGCGTTCTGCGCGCGGCAGCGGCGCAAGATATAAAAGCGCTCCCGCCCAAACCAACAACGCGGGAAGCAGCATAAGCGGCACAATCATGGAACCAAGATTCTAGCATACATTGAACGCGCCGCCGAAATCAACGCCGCCCCCGTCTCGCGCATGCAACCATTTTTTCCGCGCGCACGTCTACTAATCGCACAAGACTTTGCGGTACCTCACAGATTTCAACGATGCGGTTCGTCGCCATTTACACAGATAAAACAAGTTGGAATCTGTGGCATCTGTGGTATCTGCGTCCAAAATTGTAATGCACTGTGTCAAGCCTCTTGGCGACACCCCTCTATTAGTCGGCTGCGTTCGAGCGGCGCTATAATAATGAAAAGGATGCGGCATTGTCGCGCGCGTGCGTTGGATTCATGCCGCATCGGATTTCGATTCTGTTTGTCGGTTATGCAAAACAAGACCGTTCATTTTTTCCTCTGGCTCCTCGGCGGCATGTTCTTTACCATGTTGGTCTGCGGCGGCATCGGCGCCGGATATTATTTCTTTGACACGATTCGCGCGTACACCGCATCCGCCGCGCTGCCCGTCATTAACGATATCGTCATTAGTTTTCCGGGGCAGCCGCAAGTTGTCGTGCCGACGGTGGCGCCCGCGCCCAAAGTGAGCGAAGGCGAACGCGTCAACGTTCTCCTCTTGGGCATTGACCGCCGCGAAGGCGAACAGGGCCCCTGGCGCACCGATACCATGATTGTGGCGACGCTCGATCCCAAAACCAAAAGCGCGGCGATGTTGACCATCCCGCGCGATTTGTACGTGCCGATTCCGGCGCCGGGCGCGGGCGAGAACCGCATCAATACCGCCAACTTTTACGGCGACCAGACCAAGTACCCCGGCGGCGGTCCCGCGCTCGCCAAAAAAACCATCGAATACAATTTTGGCATCCCCATCCATTATTACGTCCTGATTGATTTCAACGGTTTTCGCAAAATCATTGACGCGTTGGGCGGCATTGACGTGAATGTGCCGTACGCCATTGACGACCCAAAATATCCCACCGAAGATTACGGCGTCATGCATCTGCAAATTCCGGCGGGGATGCAGCACATGGACGGCGACCTCGCGCTCCAGTACGCGCGCACGCGTCACGGCGACAGCGATTTCGGACGCTCGCAGCGCCAAATGCAAGTCATTCTCGCCGCGCGCGACAAGGCGCTAAAAGTCAACGCGCTCGCGCAAGCGCCGCAGCTGCTTCAACAATTGCAAGCGTCCATCCAAACCGACATGACGCCCGAACAAATGCTGACGCTCGCGCCCATCGCCGCCCAAGTGCGCGCGGACAATATCAAAACGCGTTCGATTGATTTAAATTCCGCGTACGAAATCAAACTCAATACCGGCGCGGATGTTTTGTGGCCCGACCGCGAAAAAATCGCCGCGATGATCCAAGACTTGTTCGCCACGCCGACGAGCGCCGGCAGCGTCGCCTCAATTAGTCCGCTCAAAGCCGAAGCCGCGCGCATTATCATTTTGAACGGCACCGCCAAAGACGGTCTCGCCGCAATGGCTTCGCGCTATCTCAAGAGCGCCGGTTTTAACGTCACGCAAATCGGCAACGCGGAACGCCGCGATTATGCCAAAACGATTTTGGTCAATCTCGCCGACAAACCCGCGACGATGGCTTGGCTCGAACAGCGCTTTAACGTTGACCCCGCCAACGTGCGCCAAAATTTGGCTGCGCAGCCCGACTCGGACATTCGCATCATTCTCGGCAATGATTGGACTCCGCCGCTCGAATAAAAAACGCCGCGCCCTCGCGCGCGGCGTTTCACAGCCACCGCTCAAGACCCTTTGGGTTTCCGAAAACTCAAAGGGTCTGCCTCCAAATCGTATAGGAATTTGCTCTAATCGGTCAACATCAGCCACAAAAATTCGTACTCTTCTAATTGCGCGCGCGCCGGAAAGAAAAATTCGACGCGGTTCAAAATGTCCCATCCCGCGCGTCCGGTGTACTCGGAAAATTTGACGGGCTGCGGCACGCGCGCCAAATTGTTGACAATCAACAAGCGCTCGTCCGCGTTCGCGCGTTCGAACGCCAAGATATTGGGATTGCCCAATTCGACGTGCGTGAACGCGCCGTCGCGCAGCGCGTCGTACCGCTCGCGCGCAAAATCCATCAAATCGCGCGCGTCCGCGCCAATGAGTTGAGGCGCGTCCTCCGTCGGCGCGATGTGCGTTTCCAAGACGGCTTGCGGCAGCGTCAACGTCAACGCGTACGCCAATTCCAACGCGCGCGGTTCGCGCGCGTACAAGTCCGCCAAAAGATTGTCGAGAACGTGCGGCGCAATCACGCGTCAACCCGCCCGCGCAAAATTTGAAAATTCATACGTCGGAAACTCAAAGCCGCCCGCGTCCACAAACAGCATTAGCCCCGCTTGGATCGGGGCTAATGCGTTGAGTGGGAATTTTCGCAAGGTCCAAACGCAAGGCAGCGCTTAACCTTGACGGGCTTTTTGCTGCGCTTCCAAAAAGGCGATGGCTTCGCCCACCGTCGTGATTTTTTGCGCCTCTTCGTCCGAGATATTGCCGCCGAATTTTTCTTCAAACTCCATGATGAGTTCGACCAAATCGAGCGAGTCCGCTTCGAGGTCTTCGCGAAAACGCGCTTCCGGTACGACTTTGGATTCGTCCACGCCCAATTTATCCGCCACAATCGAAACAACCTGCGCCCGAATTTCGGCGTCTGTCATTGCATTTGTATCGCCTGCCATTGTGTCCTCCAAAAGTGATGGGATTGATTTCAACGTTCGCGCAAGTATATGCAGGATGCCCAAGCGCGTCAAAAGTTATCCTGCGCGCGTCTGTAGCATAAACACCGCGCGTCGCGCCAAGTTGCGCGCGGCGCGCGGGATTTGATGTGATATAATCGCCGCCGAGAATCAAAATGGCAGACGAAACCGTTGTCAGCGCGCGCAAACTCGAACACCTTCGCATCAACGTCCAAGAAAACGTTCAATTCGCCCAAGTGCGTTCCGGCTTGGAACAATATCGCTTTATCCATCAAGCGCTCCCCGAACTCGACCTCGCGCAGATTGATACGACGCAAACGCTTTTTGGCAAAACGCTGCGCGCGCCGCTGCTGGTGTCGTCCATGACCGGCGGCGCCGCCGAAGCGGAACGCATCAATCACAATCTCGCCGCCGCCGCGCAAGCGTGCGGAATCGCAATGGGTTTGGGTTCGCAGCGCGCCGCCATCGCCGACGCGACGCTCGCGCGGACGTACCAAGTGCGCGCCAGCGCGCCCGATATTTTGTTGTTTGCCAATCTCGGCGCGGTTCAATTGAATTACGGCTATGGCATTGACGAATGTCGCCGCGCCGTCGAGATGGTGGACGCCGACGCGCTGATTTTGCATCTCAATCCCATTCAAGAAGCGGTGCAGGATCACGGCAATACAAATTGGGCGGGCTTGCTCGCCAAAATCGAAACGATTTGCCGCACGCTCGCCCAACCGGTGATTGTCAAAGAAGTGGGCTTTGGCATCGCCGCCGATACGGCGCGCCGTTTGTACGAAGCGGGCGTCAGCGCCATTGACGTCGCCGGCGCGGGCGGCACCTCGTGGGCGGCGGTAGAAGCGCGACGCGCGCCAACTCCCGAATTGCAGCAGCTCGCCGAGACGTTTTGGGATTGGGGCATTCCGACGGCGACAAGTTTGAGCGAAACGCGCCGCGTCGCGCCCGACCTCGCCGTCTTGGCAAGCGGCGGCATCCGCGACGGCATTGACGTCGCCAAATGTATCGCGCTCGGCGCCACGCTCGCGGGTCTCGCGTCGCCGTTTTTGAAACGCGCGGACGTTTCCGCCGAAAGCGCGATCGAAGGCGCGCGCGCCTTGAGCGCGCAGCTGCGCGTGGCAATGTTCGGCATCGGCGCGCCAAATTTGGCGGCATTGCGCGATACGCCGCGTCTCGTAAAAATTTCAACCCGCTAAATGAACGGCGCCGCGCCCAGCGCCGTTTTTTCGCGTCCCGTCATGCACAACGAATATCTCTCTGCGCTGGAACAAATTTTGTCCGACCTCACGCGCGCCACCCAACCCGCGTACGCGGAATTTTTCAACATGTTCCGCTATCATCTCGGTTGGACGGACGCGCACGGCAATCCGGCGCGCGCCGACAGCGGCAAACGGCTGCGCCCCCTGCTCTGCTTGTGGTGCTGCGAAGCGTGCGGAACCGAATGGCGTCGCGCGCTGCCCGCCGCGGCGGCAATCGAATTGATTCACAACTTTTCGCTCATTCACGACGACATTCAAGACGACAGCGCCGAACGACGCGGGCGCGCCACCGTGTGGAAAATTTGGGGTTTGGCGCAAGGCATCAACGCGGGCGACGCGCTGTTTGTGTTGGCGCATCACGCGCTCGACAGATTGGACGACGCGCTCGCCGCCGAACGTCGTTTGGAAATTTATCGCGTCTTTAACCGCGCCAACCTGAAACTCACGCAGGGTCAATTTCTTGACATTGGTTTGGAACACGCCGCGCAGACGACGCTCGAACGTTATTTCGAGATGGCGCGCGGCAAGACCGCCGCGCTGCTCGCCGCCGCGTGCGAAATCGGCGCGCGCGTCGCGACGACCGACGAAAAAATTATTCGCGCGTTCGCGGCGTACGGCGAAAATTTGGGCGTCGCGTTTCAGATTGCCGACGACATATTGGGTTTGTGGGGCGACCCCGCGCTGACGGGCAAATCCGCGCACACCGATTTAATCAGCCGCAAAAAATCGTATCCTGTGTTGGCGGCGATGCAGAGCGAATTTGGCGCAGCGTTGCGCGCGCTGTACGCGCTGCCCGAATGGCAAGCGGCGGACATGGCGCGCGTTCAAGCAATTTTAGAGGAATCGAACGCACGCGCGCTCGCCGTCCGCCAAGTCGAAACGTTTTCGCAGCGCGCGTTGGACGCGCTGCGGCAAACGCGCTTGGAAAACCCCGCGCTCGCGCGCTTGCGCGACCTCGTGACGCAGCTTGTTCACCGCGACAAATAATCGCGCGTTGAGTCTGCCATAAAAAAACCTTTTGGGTTTTCGAAAACCCAAAAGGTTTTTTTATGGCATCGCGCTTTTAATCCGCCGCATCCTCCAACAAGAATCGCCACAACAATTGATTCGACGCCAACATGCCCGCTTCGGTGAGGCGGACGCGTTCGTCGTTCACTTGGAGCATTTTTCCTGCGGACAATAGGGCGAGCGGTTCGCGGAAAATTTCGCGCGCGTCCACGTCGAATCGTTCTCGAAAACGCGCCCACGCCACGCCTTCGCCCAAACGCAAACCCAAGAACATGACTTCGGACATTTCCGCCGCGCGCGAAATTTTTTCACGCGCCGCAATCGCCGAGCCCTCCGCCGTCACGCGTCGCATGTATTGACGCGGCGCCCGGACATTTTCAAGCCGCTCATGCCGCCAAAACGAATGAGCGCCCGCGCCAAAACCGAGATACGGCTCGTTCAGCCAATACGTTTTGTTGTGCCGCGATTCCATGCCCGGTTTCGCCCAATTGGAAATTTCGTAATGCGTATAACCCGCCGCGTCCAAACGCTCGACCGCCATTTCGTACATTTGCGCCGCAAGCTCGTCGTCGGGCGGCGGCGTTCGTCCGAGTTCGATTTGCTTTTGCAAAACCGTCCGCGCTTCCACCTGCAAAGCGTACAGCGAAAGATGTTCGGATTGAAACGCCAGCGCGCGCTCCAACGCAGCGCGCCATTCGGACACCGTTTGCCCCGGCAGGCCGTAAATCAGATCCAGATTGATATTTTCAAAACCCGCGCGCCGCGCCCACGCGAACGCGTCGTACGCGTCGGCGACGGTGTGCGCGCGCCGAAATTGTCCGAGCCGCGCGTCGTCAAAAGTTTGAACGCCGAGCGAGAGACGATTAAAACCCATTTCTCGCAAGGCGCGCAATTTTTCCAAATCCACCGTGCCGGGATTCGCTTCGAGCGACCATTCGGCGTCCGCGTCAAATTCAAATCGCGCGCGCACGGCGCGCGCGATTTTTTCGCTTTGCGCGATGGACAAAATCGAAGGCGTGCCGCCGCCCCACGCCAGCGTCCGCGCGCGGCGCGGCGTGGAGATTGCGCGCGCGCGGTTTTCTATTTCGCGCGCCGCCGCGTCCACGTACGCGTCGTATTCGTCCGCGCGACGCGCGTACACGTTGAAATCGCAATACGTACAAATCGAAGCGCAGTACGGAATGTACACAAATAACGCGGGATGCATTGCCGTACATTTTACCTCATGCGGCGATTTTGGCGTCGTTCCGAACTTGACCGAGCTTGAAAATAACCGCGACTTGAATCATAATCGGTTGGGCGCGCGCGGCGCGTTCGCAAACGCGGCTGCGGTTAGCGCCGGATTTTGACGCAATCCGAAACAAATTCGTAACGCGCGCGCGGTAGCGTCGTTCAGAAAACGTTTTGAATCGTCGCGCGACTTGCGCGCATACGTTGGAGGATACCTGTGAATATTCCCGATTATGTGAAAAACAAACAATTGCGCGAGTGGGTGCGCGAAATGGTCGAACTGTGCAAGCCGGACCAAGTTCATTGGTGCGATGGGTCGCAGCAGGAATACGACCAACTCTGCGCGCAAATGGAACGCGACGGGACGTTTATCCGTTTGAACGCGGAAAAACGCCCCAATAGTTTTCTCGCGCGCTCGGACCCGGGCGATGTCGCGCGCGTCGAAGACCGCACCTTTATTTGCAGTCGCTCGAAAAACGACGCGGGTCCGACAAACAATTGGATGAATCCGCGCGAAATGAAAGATATTTTGCAGCGTCTTTTCGACGGCTCTATGCGCGGCCGCACGCTGTACGTCATTCCGTTTAGCATGGGTCCGCTCGGCTCGCCCATCGCGCATCTCGGCGTCGAGTTATCCGATTCGCCGTATGTGGCGGTGAACATGCGAATTATGACGCGCATGGGGCGCGCGGTCTATGATCATCTCGGCGAAGACGGCGTCTTTATTCCGTGTATGCATTCGGTGGGAATGCCGTTGGAACCCGGACAAAAGGACGTGGCTTGGCCCTGCAATAACGAGACAAAATACATTGTGCAATTTCCCGAAGAGCGTTCCATCTGGTCGTACGGCAGCGGCTACGGCGGCAACGCGCTGCTCGGCAAAAAATGTTTCGCGCTCCGCATCGCGTCCGTGTTGGCGCGCGACGAAGGTTGGCTTGCCGAACACATGTTGATTCTCGGCGTTCAGGACCCAAAAGGACAAAAGACCTACGTCGCCGCCGCTTTTCCCAGCGCGTGCGGCAAAACTAATTTTGCCATGCTCATTCCGCCGCACGCATTTACCGAAGAGGGCTGGCGCGTTACTACCGTCGGCGATGATATTGCGTGGATCAAACCGGGCGCGGACGGCAAATTGTACGCCATCAATCCGGAAGCCGGTTTCTTTGGCGTCGCGCCCGGCACGTCGTACAAATCCAATCCGAACGCGATGGATTCGATTCGCGCCAATACCATTTTCACCAATGTCGCGCTGACCGACGACGGCGATGTGTGGTGGGAAGGCATGACCGATACGCCGCCCGCGCATTTGATTGATTGGACGGGCAAAGATTGGACGCCGGACGCGGGACGCAAAGCGGCGCATCCCAATTCGCGCTTTACCGCGCCGCTCAGTCAATGTCCGTCCGTTGATCCCGAATACAACAATCCGAACGGCGTGCCTATCAAGGCGTTCATTTTCGGCGGACGCCGTTCCACCGCCGTGCCGTTGGTGTATCAAGCGTTCAATTGGACGTATGGCGTGTACGCGGCGGCGACAATGGGTTCAGAAATGACGGCGGCGGCGGCAGGCACGCTCGGCGAAGTGCGGCGCGACCCGTTTGCGATGCTGCCGTTCGCGGGCTATCACATGGCGGATTATTTTTCGCACTGGCTCAATTTCGGGCGTCAGATTCCCAATCCGCCGCGCATTTTCAACGTCAATTGGTTCCGCCGCGACGCGCAAGGCAATTTCTTGTGGCCCGGTTTCGGCGAAAACATGCGAATTTTGAAATGGGTGGTGGAACGCGCGCGCGGCGTCGCCGTCAGCGTCGAAAGTCCGATTGGCTGGATGCCGCGTTACGACGACATTGATTGGCGCGGGATGGAAAACTTTACGCGCGAACAATTCAAAGAGCTCATGTCGGTGGACCGCGCGGTATGGGAACGCGAACTGCTCTTGCACGAAGAGTTGTTTATGAAATTGTACGACCGCCTTCCCAAAGAGCTGTTGTTTATTCGACAGTTGATCTTGTCGAGTCTATGGCGTTCGCCCGAACATTGGGACCTTGAAAGGAATCAGGGCGCCTGAATTCGTGGAACAAAAAACTGCGGCGGAAAAATTCCGCCGCAGTTTTTTTATTTTTTATTTTTGCGCTTGCGCCGCTTTGGCTTTTTCTTCCGCCACCAGTTCGCGCCGCAAGATTTTGCCGATCATGGTCTTGGGCAGCGCGTCGCGGAATTCAATCGCGCGCGGCACTTTGTACGGCGCGAGATTTTGTTTGCAGTACGCAAGCAGTTCGTCCGCCGTCGCCTTTTGCCCCGGTTTCAATACGACGAACGCTTTAGCCGATTCGCCGCGATACGCGTCCGGCACGCCAATCGCCGCCGCTTCAAACACCGCCGGATGTTGATACAACACCTCTTCGATTTCGCGCGGATAGATGTTGTAACCGCCGGAAATAATCATTTCTTTCAAACGGTCCACGATGCGGAAATAACCGTCCGCGTCCATGACCGCGACATCGCCGGTGTGCAGCCAACCGTCGCGAATCGTCTTGGCGGTCTCTTCGGGTTTGTTCCAATACCCCTTCATCACTTGCGGACCTTTGACGCACAATTCGCCCGGTTCGCCAATCGGAACTTCTTTATCGCCCGTTTCGATGTCGAACAATTTAACGTCCGTGTCCGGTATCGGCACGCCAATCGTCCCGATGCGGTTTTCGCCAAACAACGGATTCGCGGTGACGACCGGCGAAGTTTCGCTCAAGCCGTACCCTTCCACCAAGCGCCCGCCGGTGATTTCGCCAAATTTCTTGGCGACTTCGACGGGCAAACCCGCCGCGCCGCTGAGACACGCCCGAATGGATTTCAGATTGTACTGGGTCACGTTGGGATTGTTGATGATGGCGGTGTACAACGTCGGCACGCCGGGGAAAAACGTCGGCTTGTGGCGGTCAATCGCTTTGAGCAGATGCTCCATATCGCGCGGATTCGGAATCAAAATCAACGTGCCAGCCAACAGCATCCCCATATTCAAACAGGTCGTCATGGCGTACGAGTGAAAGAGCGGCAGCGCGGTGAGGAAACCTTCGTTCCCTTCTTTTGCCCACGGCACCCAGGCGCGCAGCTGCATAACGTTGGCGAGCAGATTGTGATGCGTCAATTGCGCCGCTTTGGGCAAGCCGGTCGTCCCGCCGGTGTACAACAGCACCGCGTCGTCGTCGCCTTGAAGGTTCGCTTTGGGCGGCACCGTGTCGGCATTTTTCAAAACGTCTTGGAACCACACATCGCCCGCGGCGATTTCTACGCGATGCCCTTCCTTTTTTTCCATCGCCAGCGTGAACAACGTTTTCAACAAGCCCGGAAAGTATTCTTTGATATTGGCGACAATAGCGCGCTTGATTTTGGTCTTGGCGCGCACCTCTTGCAATTTGGGATAAAACTGCGAAAGCGCCACAATCGTTTCCGCGCCCGAATCTTGCAAAATAAATTCCAATTCACGCGGCGTATAAATCGGATTCACCGGCGCAATGACCGCGCCCACTTTGAGCGCGCCAAAATACGCAATCGCAAACTGCGGCGAGTTGGGCAAATAAATGGCTACGCGGTCGCCTTTTTTGACGCCCATCTGCACCAACGCGTTCGCAAACCGATTCACCGCCTCGCGCAGCGCGCGATAGGACATGGCGGCGTCCAATAGCGGCTGCCCCGGCAGCTTGTGCGCGACCGCGCCAAAGATAATCGCGGCACGGTCCGGATATTCGGCGGCTGCATTGTCCAATAAACTGTACAGAGGAGCTGGCGGATACTCGAGCGTAACCGGAACTCCCTTTTCATAATTTTTCTGCCAAACGCGCTCCATTGTGCGTCTCCTTTCGCCGTCCTTATTTTACGTATTACATAACATCAATATTGGAATTTGGTCAAGATTGGGTTCATTTTATCGTAACGGTTTCCAAACTGTCAAGCCCTGAAATCAAATGGTAACAGCTGTATAATGGCGCGCGATGCAGCCGCTCATCATCGGCATTGCCGGAGGTTCGGGTTCGGGCAAGACCACTATCGCGCATACGCTCATCGAACGCGTGGGCGGCGCGCGCATTGCCTTTGTCCAACACGACGCGTATTATCGCGACCAGAGCGACATGCCGTTGGCGCAGCGTCTGCTGGTGAATTACGACCATCCCGCGTCGTTAGAGACGGAATTGCTGGTGCGCCATTTGCACGCGCTGCGCGCCGGGCGCGCGATTGATTTGCCGGTGTACGATTTCGCGCAATTTACGCGCACCGCGCAATCCGTGACCATCGAACCGCGTCCGGTTGTCTTGGTCGAGGGCATTTTGATTTTTGTGGGCCCCGCGCTGCGCGCTTTATTCGACATCAAAGTGTATGTGGACGCGCCCGCCGACTTGCGTTTCATTCGCCGGTTGCAGCGCGACCTGACCGAACGTCAACGCTCGCCCGAAAGCGTCATCCGTCAATATCTGGAAACCGTGCGCCCGATGCATCTCGAATTTGTCGAACCCAGCAAACGTTTTGCCGATTTGATTCTGCCCGAAGGCGGATTCAATCCGGTGGCGATAGACGTTCTCGTCGCGCGCATCCGCGCGATGCTGGAAACGAAAGGATAGCTGTGGAAAATTTGAAATGGCTGCGCGAACAGGGCGCGCAGATGAATCGCCAAGAAAAAGAAACGTTCGTTCCGCTTACAATCAAAGAGAGCGTTGCAGAATTTCTCCTTATATACAAAACTTTACCTTGATCCAAGACAAGCGAATGGACGACTGGGCGCGCGAACAAGACGAAATTTATTTCACCAAAATGGCAATGCGATTGCATCGCGCCAAAAGAAAAAGGACGCAGCATGGTCAATCTTTTTCACAACGCCGCACGCTTTCAAAAGCATCTTGATAAAATTGGAATTCGTTCAGCGGTTATAGGCGGCCTCGCCGCCATTTTGTGGGAAAGACCGCGCTTGACCCAAGACATTAATAATGATGAGCGAATCACTTGACGTCAAACTGGACGCGCTCGCCGCTTTTGTCGCCGAGCTGCGCGAACTCTGCCCGGACCATTTTGAAGCGTACGAAAATAACAAGATGCTGCGGCGTTACGCCGAACGTTTGCTGCACATCACCATTGACACGTGCATCCAAAGCGGCATCGAAATCTTGACGGCGGAGCATTGGCGCGCGCCCGAAAATTATCACGATGTTTTTATCGCGCTCGGCGAACACGGCATCTTGACGCCGCCGTTGGTGCACTCGATGACGATGATGGTGGAATTGCGCAATGTCCTGGTGTACGAGTACGACGTGATGGACCACATGATGGTCTATAGCGTCCTCAAACGCCGTCTCGACGATTTGGCGGAATTTGAAAACGCGGCGCGCGCGTACGCGACAGGCGCGCCGTACATCCCATCGCCTTTGTTTGAAATTCAAATTGAAGAATAATGCGGCGGTTCCGCCCGATACCTTTGCCACCCCGTCCGACCCGCAAACGGAAAATGCGCTTGACCCCAATGCACCGCCGCTCGCCGTTCGCATTGTGCGCGGCGGCGCGACAGTGGCGCTCGCTTCGTATTGGCTCTTTGGTTTCGGTTTTGCCGCGAATCTGATTTTGACGCGCCTTTTGACGCCCGCCGATTTTGGCGTGTTTGCGCTGGCGACCTTTTTCTTTGCGCTTTTTAACTTGCGCCCCAAATTGGGCGTAGATTTTGCGTTCGCGCAGCATCCGCAAACGGATGCCGCCGCGAGCGGCACGCTTGCGGCGCTGAGTCTCGGCGCGGGTTTGGCGTCGTTGGCGCTGACGCTGCTCGCCGCGCCGCTGCTCCTCTTTTTTCATTACGAGGCGCCGGTCGTCATTGCGCTGTTGGTTCTGGCGAGTATCGGCGTCAGCGATTCCATCATGGGCATTGCGTGGGTGCAGTTGGACAAGGCGCTGCTTTTCACGCGCGTCAACATCGTCACCGCCGTCGCGTTTCCGCTTTCGTATTTGCCCGCGTTCTACCTCGCGTTCAGCGGCGGCGGTTATTGGGCGCTGTTGGCGCAAAACGTTTTGTATGCGCTTTTGCTGCTCGGCGGTTTGTGGCTCGCCGCGCGCCGCGCTTTACCCGAAATCTGGCGCACGCGGTGGTTTTTTTCCAAAACGCTCGCGCGGCAATTTTTGCATTTTGGCGTTTTCGTCGGCTTGACGACCGTTTTTGCCACCCTCGTGTATCAATTTGACAATTTTCTTGTCGGCACATTTGTCGGCGTGGATACGTTGGGATACTATGACCGCGCCTATCGCATCGCGCAGTGGTCTTCGATCCTGGTCGGGAGCGTTTTGACGCGCACGGCATTTTACGCCTACAGTCGTTTGCAAAATGACATTGTGCGTTTGACCAAAACGGCGACCATGTCGCTTTGGATTGTGACGACGCTTGCCGTGCCGATTGCGTTGGCGATTTTTGTCGGCGCGGACGAATTGATTTTATTTCTGTTCGGCGCAAAATGGCTTCCGTCGGCGCTCTTTTTGCGTTTTCTGGTCGTCTATTCGGTTCTGCGTCCGCTGCTCGACGACGCCAATTCGCTTTTTATTGCCGTCGGGCATCCGCGCCGCACGACGCTCGTTACGGTCATCCAAGCCATCGTCATTGTCGTCGCGGCGACGCCGCTTACGCTGCGCTGGAATGCCGTCGGCGCCGCCATTGGCGTCGGCATCACATTTGCGGCGGGACTTGTCGTCACGTATTATTTCGTGCGCCGCACGCTGCCGGATTTGGATTTGCGCGACATATTTCTCTTGCCCGTCATTGCGGCGGGCGTCACGCTGCTGATCGCGCTGCCGACGGCGGAATGGCTGCGCGCGCAGAACTTGCCGCTGTTTATCACGCTACTGTTAGAAAGCGGCGGCGTCATGTTTTTATATCTCTTGCTCCTCTATGCGACGCGCCCGCGCCGGACGCGCGAACGCGTCGCGTATGTGTGGGGTTTGCTGCGTCACCGTACATCCATATAGCGAGAAAACTATTTTGAATCAACCTTTGCGCGTCGGCGTAATTGGCGTGGGCAACATGGGCTTGAACCACGCGCGCGTCTATTCGGAATTAGAGAATGTGCAATTGTGCGCGGTCGCGGACGCGAGCTGGGAGCGCGCGCAAGCGGTCGCCGCGCGTTTTGGCGCGCGCCCCTATGCCGATTACCGCGCCATGTTAGCGGCTCAAGCCCTTAATGCCGTGACGATTGCAACGCCGACGCGCGCGCATCTGGCGGTGGCATTGGACGCGCTCGCGGCGGGCGCGCACATTCTGGTCGAAAAACCGCTCGCCGCGACGGTGGCGGAAGCGGAACAAATTGTCGCCGCCGCGCAGCGCGCCCAACGGACGCTGGCAGTTGGGCATATTGAACGCTTTAACCCGGCAGTGCGCGAGCTCAAACGCTTGCTCGATGCAAACGCGCTCGGCGCCATTTCGACGGTCATTGCGCGGCGCGTCGGCATCATGCCGCCCCAAGTTCAAGACGCGAATGTGATTCTTGATCTCGCGGTGCATGATATTGATATTTTGAATTATCTCTTTGACGCCATGCCTACGTTCGTTCAGGCGACCGCCGGAAACGCCTTGCTCGCGAAACGCTACGACCATGCGGAAATTTTTTTGCGTTATGCCAATGCGGGTTGTTTCGTGCAGGTCAATTGGATTACGCCGTTAAAAATCCGCACGCTCTCTGTCACCGGCGACGCGGGACACGCTGAATTGAATTACGTCACGCAAAAGTTAGAGTTGTACGAAACGACGCTGGAACGCGCATACGACAGTTTTGGAGATTTCGTTGTGCGCTTTGGCCAAGCGCCGCGCGTTAATGTGCCGATTCCCCTTTATGAGCCTCTGCGCGCGGAACTGCAAAATTTCCTGCGCGCCATCCATTCGCAAACGCCACCGACCGTCACTGGCGCGGATGGCGTAAAGGCGCTGTGCGTGGTGGAAAATGTCTTGGAGCATCTGTCATGAGTGAGACTTTTATTCATCCCACTGCCGTCGTATCCGAACGTGCGGCTATCGGCGAAGGCGCGAAAATTTGGATGAACGTCCAAATCCGTGAGGACGTCGTTATCGGACGCAACTGTATCATCGGGCGCAATGCGTATATCGAAAATGGCGTTACGTTGGGCGACAATTGCAAAGTGCAGAACAATGCGCTGTTGTACCATCAAGCGACGTTGGAGGACGGCGTTTTCATTGGGCCCGGCGTCATTCTGACGAACGACAAAATTCCGCGCGCGGTCAATCCCAACGGCTCTTTGAAAAGCGCGGACGATTGGCGCGCCGGGAAAATTTTCATCGGGCGCGGCGCGTCGGTCGGCGCGGGTTCGATTGTGTTGACCGACATTACCCTTGGCGCGTGGGCGATGGTCGCGGCGGGTTCTGTCGTGACGCGCGACGTTCCCGCGCACGCGTTGGTAATCGGCGTTCCCGCGCGCCTCGTCGGTTATGTATGCAAGTGCGGCGAACGGCTTGAAGCGCAAGGCGCAAACGGCGAGCGCGTTTGGGTTTGCGCGCGCGACGGTTTGCAATATCGTCTGGGCGCACACGACGCGCTGGTTGAAATCTAACGCTGCAAATCACAAATAGAAATGATTTCTATTTCCAAACCATACATTGGCGAAACGGAACAGCGCGCGGTGGCGGCGGTTCTAGAGTCGGGCATCCTCGCGCAAGGTCCGCGCGTCGCGGAATTTGAACGCGCGTTCGCCGAATACATCGGCGTCAAACATGCGATTGCGACGAGCAATGGCACCGCCGCGCTGTGCGCCGCATTGCACGCGCACGGCATCGGTGCGGGCGCGGAAGTCATCACCACGCCCTTTACGTTTATTGCGTCGCTCAACGCTATTTTATACGTCGGCGCGACGCCGCGCTTGATTGACGCGGACGCCAGCTTTAATCTTGACGCGTCGCAAATTGAATCCGCCATCACGCCGCGCACGCGCGCCATTCTGCCCATTCATTTGTTCGGGCAGCCCGCCGACATGGACGCCATCATGACAATCGCGCGTCAACACGAACTGGTCGTCGTCGAAGACGCGTGTCAAGCGCACGGCGCGCAGTACGGCGCGAAACGCGCGGGCAGTTTTGGGACTGGCTGTTTTTCGTTTTACGCGACCAAAAACATGACGACAGGCGAAGGCGGCATGATTACGACCGACGACGACGCGGCAGCCGCGCGTGCGCGTTTGCACATCAATCACGGAATGAGCGTGCGGTATCGTCATGAAACCCTCGGCTATAACTTTCGCATGACCGATCTGGCTGCCACGCTGGGCATCGCGCAGTTGAAACAATTGGACGCTTTTAACGCGCGCCGCGTCGAAACCGCGCAATTCTACAACGCGCATTTTGCCGCGCTGCGCGGTTTGCTGCCGCCGCGCGCGCTGCCAAACCGCACGCATGTTTTTCATCAATACACGCTGCGCGTGCTGCCCGAATTTTCCTTGACGCGCGACGCGCTGTTCGCAGAATTACAGGCGCGCGGCATCGGCTGCGGCATTTATTATCCGCTGCCGGCGCATCAACAAGCGTCAGTGCGCGCGTCCGCGTGGGCGCAAGTGCATTTGCCGCGCGCCGACGAATTTTCGCAACAAGTCCTTGCTCTGCCCGTGCACCCGCTTGTCAGCAACGACGACCGCGCCCTGATCGTCGAAACGATTCGAGCGCTCGCGCGGCAATAACTGTCTTGCAAGTTAATTGAAATTTCGCCAGCAGCGTACGACAAATTTCGACAACCGACGGCAAGTTCAAATGATGTTACCTCGCGTCAGCATTCTCATTCCAGCGTACAATCGCGCCAACTATTTGCCCGAAACTCTCGCGAGCGCGTTAGCGCAAACTTTTACGGATTTTGAAATCATTGTGGTGGATGACGGTTCAACGGACAACACCGCCCAAGTCGTGCGCGCCATCGCCGATCCGCGCGTGCAATATATTTATCAAGCCAACCGCGGCGTGAGCGCGGCGTTGAATACCGCATGGCGCGCGGCGCGCGGCGAATTTATAGCGATGCTCGGTTCGGACGACGTTTTTCTGCCGCATCAAGTCGCAACTTTGCTGCCAGATCTGGAGCGCGACCCCGCGCGCGGTTTTACCTATGCGCGCGCTCAGGGCATGGACGCGCAGGGCAAACCCTTGCCGCAAATTCTCGGCGCGTCCCCCAAGTTCGCGGGACGCCCCTTGGTGAGTTTGCTGTATGGCGATTGCGTATGCAGCGTGGCGTGTCTCATGCGGCGCAGCGCGTTAGCGCGCGTCGGCGGCTTTGATGAAACGCTAGTGGCGAATGAAGATTGGGATTTATGGATTCGTTTGGCGGAGCAGTTTGATTTTACGTTTCGCGATGAGATTCTCGCGCGCTATCGGATGCATCCCACGAGTCTGACCGGCGGACGCTCGCAGCGCTATCGGCGCGTCATTCTCGACCGCGTGCGACTGATCGAAAATTATTACGCGCGCCCGAGTGTTCCGCCCGACGCGCTGGCGATCAAGTCACTCGCGTTACGCAACGTGTACATGGACGTCGGCATTCGCTTTTTGGCAATCGGCGCGCGGCGTGAGGCAATGCCGTATTTGTGGCGGGCGATTCGCGCGCACGGCAATCCCCTCGCGGCAACATTCCGCGTCACGGGCGTCGCGCTGTTCGACTTGTATTTGAGCAAAACGCGTTGGGGCGTCGCGCTCGTGGAAAAACTCGTCGCGCATCAACGCAGGTCTGCGGCGACGTAAAAAGCCCCAAGTGTTTTGCCGCGTTGAGCCATTCGCTTTATGGGCGCGTCGCAAAACTGTTGGGGGCTTGACCCGCGCCACATGAGTCAAACCAAACCGCGCCTCGCGCTCGTCACGCTCGGCATCCGTCGCGATTTGCTCGCGCCGCTGCGCTATTTTTCACGCGTCGAACTCGTACATTTTTATCGCGACCGCGCATACGGCGACCTTGCGCCAGAGGATTTGGACGCGAGTCTGCGGCAATTTACCACGCCGACGGATTTGTATCGCCAACTCGTCGCGGCGCGTCCCGATTTCATTCAAGGCGTCGAACCGTTTTCGTACTATACGCAACCCTATATGTGGGCGGGCTATTTCGCCGCGCGCAGAACGGGTGCGGCGCTCATCGTCGGCACGCACGAGAACCGTCCGTTGGATGTAAAATTCGGGAAGATGCGCGCGGCGCTTTTGCAAAGGGCGCTGCATTATTATTTTCAACGCGCGCGCCGCATCATCGTTCACAACAACGGTGCGCGGGAAAACGTTCTTCAATGCGGCATTGAGGCAAAAGCGATAGTGCGCGGAATGTGGGGCAATTGGGGCGTAGATACGACTGAATTTGTTCCCGCGCGCAATAGCGGTACCGCACGAAACCCGACGATTTTGTTCGCCGGACGATTGCATCAAGAAAAAGGCGTGTTTGTTTTGATGGACGCGCTGCAATTCGTCCGCCGACAAATGCCCCAAGTTCGTTTGATTATCGCCGGGGATGGACCGGCGCGGCGCGCGCTCGAGCTGAAAGTCGAATCGCTCGATTTAACGGAAAACGTCACATTCATCGGCATGGTCAGGCATCGCGAAATGCCGCGCGTCTTTCAGCAAGCTGACGTATTGTGCGCGCCGTCGTTGACCACGCGCAAATGGGCAGAACAGGTTGGCAGTTCTCTGCTCCAAGCCATGTCGTGCGGCGTACCGGTCGTTGCCACGCGCAGCGGCGCGATTCCCGAATACGTGCCGGACGGCGAAGCGGGATTGTTGGTTCAAGAAAACGACGCGCGCGCGCTTGCCGACGCGCTGCTGGAAATTTTGCGCGATCCGCTCCGCGCGCGCGCGCTGGGCGAATTCGGACGCGCGCTTGCGATCACGCGGTACGACGCGCGCGTGAACGTGGAACGCGGTGAAAAAATGCTGTTCGATATTTGGAGCGAAATCAAACAGTGAACGCGCAGCGCGATTGGGATGCGGGTTGGGCGCGGACCGAAACGACAATTTTGGCGCGCGATGTGTGGCTGCTGACCGACCACATCAAGCGCAATTATTTACGGGCGCGCATCGCGCCCAACGCGCGCACGCTCGAAGTCGGCTGCGGCTCTGCAAAACTTTCGGCGTTATTGGCAGAACATGGCGCGCACATAACGGGTGTGGACGCGTCATGGCACGCGCTGCAAGCGGCGCGCAGAAATTTTTCTGCGCTCGCAGTGGAGGGCGCGTTGGCGCAGGGCGATGCGTTTCATTTGCCCTTTGCGACAGAAACGTTTGACGCGGCGCTTTCAACCGGGCTGTTGGAACATTTCCGCGATCCCGTTCCCGTCGTGGTCGAAATGATACGGACGCTGCGCACGGGCGGACTATTCTTTTCGGACATTGCTCCGCTAAAATTTTCACTGCTGCGTATGGGCATGTACGCGCGTGGGAATCACAAGCAGGTTGACGACGAGTTTCCGTATACGCAACCGGAGATTGAAGGTTGGCTGCGCGCGGCAGGACTGCGCGCGCCGCGCGTCTTTGCGTCGGGCGTCGTGCCGCCGCTGGGAATTTTTCGCCGCGCGCAGTTTTTGCGCGAATGGAGTTTTCGGCGCGAAGGATTCTGGACCAAACTGGATGGAACGCGACTGGCGGAAACTCTCGGTTTTTTCTATTTGGCATGGGGCATTAAATGATGCGCATCGCGTTTGACCTGAGCGCCACGCGCGGGCGCAAAACCGGAATTGGCGTGTACACCGACGCGACGGTGAACGCGCTGCGCGCGCACCTGCCGCCGCCGGAAATCGTTTTTCTGGACGACGGCGCGGGCGTGGACCAACGCGCCGACCAACGCATCCTGCGCGAACAATTTGTGCTGCCCAATCTCGCCGCCGCCGCCCGCGCGGACGTTTTGCATCTCACCGGTTTCGCCGCGCCGCTGCGCTCGCGCGTGCCGATTGTTTTGACCGTCATGGATTTGATCGGCGTCTTGTTCGCAAAAAATTTTCCGTTCGCCGCGCGTTTTTATTGGAGCCGCTACTTGCCGTACACCTTGCGCGCGGCGAATCATCTGGTCACGCTCTCCCATCACACCAAGCGCGATATCGTACGCTTGACGCGCATCCCGCCGCAGCGCATCAGCGTCGTGCCGCCGGGCCTCGCCGCGCATTTTCAGCCCGTGACCGACCAAGCGTATCTCGCCAGCGTGCGCGCCCGTTTGCAATTGCCCGCGCGCTATTTTTTATTCGTCAGCACGCTCGAACCGCGCAAAGGCGTTGATACGTTGTTGAACGCGTTCGCGTTGACGGCGAATCAAATTCCCGAGCATCTGGTCATTGTCGGAAAACGCGGATGGTATTATCAAAATTTTTTCGCCCACGCGCGGCGTTTGGGTTTGAGCGCGCGCATCCATTTCGCCGATTACGTCGCGGACGCGGATTTGCCCGCGCTGTATCATCTCGCCACCGCGTTTGTTTTACCCTCGCGTTACGAAGGTTTTGGTTTGACGGCGTTGGAAGCGATGGGCTGCGGCGCGCCCGTGATTTGCTCCAATGCGTCGAGTCTGCCCGAAGTCGTCGGCGACGCGGGCATTTTACTGCCGCCCACTGACGCGCACAGTTTCGCGCAAGCCATGTTGGCGCTGGCGACGAGTCCCGCCGAAAAAATTCGGCTCGGCGCGCAGAGTTTGGAACGCGCGCGCTTGTTTTCGTGGGACGCCGCCGCGCAGCAATTGCTTCAAATCTATGCCGCCGTTCCAGCGCGCGCGCTGCAACCGTAATGCGAATCGTCCTCGATCTTTCGCCGTTCGTACATCGTCACGCCGGTTTGGGCCGCTATGCGGGCGAACTGACCGCCGCGCTCGAACGCGTCGCGCCGCAGCATGAATACATCGGTTTGTATCACGCGCGCCGCGCGCTGCCGTTGACGGGCGAGCTGCAAAACTTGCCGACCGCGCGCGTGCCGCTTGACGCGAAACCGTGGCGGCTGAGCGTTCTGTTGGCGTACTATGCGCGCTGGCAGATGGACGCGCGTTTGCCCGCGTGCGACGTGTTTCACGCCACCGACCATTTGCTGCCGCCGTTGAAAAACGCGCGCAGCGTTTTTACGATTCACGATTTGATTTTTCGTTTTTTCCCCGAATATCATCTGCCGCTCAATCGGCGCTATCTCGGTCTCATGCTTCCCAAATTTATGCAGCGGGCGGACGCCGTCATCGCGGTTTCGGAACACACGCGGCGCGACGTGTGCAAACTGATGAACGTTCCTTTCGAAAAAATTCACGTCATTTACGAAGGCGTCCACCCGTCTTTTCGTCCCATCGCCGACCGCGCAACGTTAGAACGCGTGCGCGCGCAATATCGTTTGCCCGAACGCTTTATTTTATTTTTCAGCACCATCGAACCGCGCAAAAATCTCGTGACGCTGCTCGACGCGTACGCCGCGCTGCGGTCGCAAAACGCCGACCTCGCGCCGCTCGTGGTGGCGGGACGCAAAGGTTGGTTGTACCAAGAAACGCTGCGCCACATTCAAACGCTCGGCTTGGACGCGCGCGTACATTTGACCGATTGGATTGCGGGCGACGACGTGCCGGCATTGTTGAATTTGGCGGACGTTTTTGTATATCCGTCGCTGTACGAGGGTTTCGGTTTGCCGCCGCTTGAAGCGCTGGCGTGCGGAACGCCGGTGATTTGTTCCAACGCCTCGAGCTTGCCCGAAGTCGTCGGCGACGCGGGCATTTTGTTCGAGCCGCGCGACACGGCGGCGTTAACGCGCGCGCTCGCGCGCGTTGTATCCGATGACGCGCTGCGTCAAAAATTGCGCGCGCAGGGCCCGCGCCAAGCCGCGCCGTTCACATGGGAACGCGCCGCGCGCGAAACGTTGGCGGTCTATGAAGCGGTTGTGAAAAACTGAATGACGACCTTTGTCCTCGACGCGCGTTCCATCCAAGACCATTTCCCCGGCATCGGCCGCTATGCGTACCAGTTGGCGTTAGCGTTGGCGGATTCTTTTCCCGCCCAGCGCTTTCGTCTCGTGCATGACCCGCGCGCCAAAAATTCGCGTTTCGATTTGGACGCGCTGCGCGCGCGCCGCAACGTCGAATATGTCGCGACGACGGCAAAATTTTTTTCGCCCGCCGAGCAGCGGCTCGCGTTCGATGCACGCGTCAAGGCGCGCGCCGCCGCGTTTCATTCGCCGTATTACGCGCTGCCGTACGCGCTGAACCTTCCCAAAATCGTAACGCTGGCGGACGTAACGCCATTGATGTATCCCGCCGAAATGCCCAACGCGTTCAAGCGCTTTGTTTATCGCGCGCTGAATCAAATTGCCGCGCGCCGCGCCCAAGCCCTCCTCACCTATTCCGACGCGGCGCGCGCGGATTTGGAACGCGTCTTGGGAATTCCGCGCGCCAAAATCACGGTCGTGCCGCTCGCCGCGGAGGCATCGTTCGCGCCGCAGTCCGCCGCCGCCATTGCGCGCGTGCGCGACGCGTTGACGCTGCCCACGCAGTACGCGCTCTATGTGGGCAGTAACAAGCCGCACAAAAATTTGCCGCGCTTGGTCGAGGCGTGGGCGCGCGTCGCCGGCGACGCGGCGTTGGTCATCGCGGGCGCGTGGGACGCGCGCTATCCGCACGCGCGCGAAATGGCGGCGCGTTTGAATTTGGGCGAACGCGTTTTGTTTCGGCACGCCATTCGGGAACAAGATTTGCCGGCGCTCATCGGCGGCGCGCAATTGTTTGTATTTCCGTCGGCGCACGAAGGTTTCGGTTTGCCGCCGTTAGAGGCGCTGGCGTGCGGCACGGCGGTCGCATGCGCGCGCGCTTCCAGCTTGCCCCAAGTCGTCGGCGACGCCGCGTTTTTTTTCGACGCGGCAGATTCGCAAAATATCGCGCGCGTTCTGTCCGCCGCGTTGAACGACGCCGCCGCGCGCGCCGAACGGGTCGAACGCGGTTTGCAGCGCGCCAAATTATTTTCGTGGGAACGCGTCGCGCGCGAAACGATGCGCGTGTACGCGCAAGCGAGCGGGTAAATGCGAATCCTTCATATTTACAAAGATTATTTCCCCGTCGTCGGCGGCATCGAAAATCATGTGCGGCTGTTGGCAGAGGCGCAAGCCACGCGCGGCAATGAGGTCACGGTTCTGGTCACGTCGCCGAATCGTCATTCGCGCATTGAAACCATCAACGGCGTGCGCGTAATTTTCGCGTCGCGCTGGTTGAATCTTTCGTCCGCGCCAATCAGTTTGGAATTGTTTCAGCGCGCGGCGGCATTGTCCAGCGACATTACGCATCTGCAATCGCCCTATCCGGTCGGCGAAAGCGCGCACTATCTGTTTGGCAAAACGCGCGCAACCGTGTTGACGTATCAAAGCGACATTGTGCGGCAAAAAATCACGGGCGCGTTGTACACGCCTTTTTTGCATCGCGTCCTCGCGCGCGTCCAGACCATTATCGCGACGAGTCCGAACTATATCGAAACCTCGCGCGTTTTGGCGCGTTGGAAAAGCAAATGCGTCGTCATCCCGCTTGGAATTCCCGTTCCGCCCGCGCCGCCCGCGCCGGGCCGCCCTCGCGTCGAAAACGACGGACGATTATTATTCGTCGGCAAACTGCGTTATTACAAAGGCGTAAATTATTTATTGCAAGCGTTGGCGCAAATACCGAACGCGCAGTTGACGATTGTGGGCACGGGGCTCATGGAACAAGATTGGAAACGGCTGGCGGACGAACTGGGCGTCGCGCCGCGCGTGCATTGGCTGGGCGAAATTTCGGACGAGGCGTTGCGCGCCCAATACGCGGCGTGCGACGTTTTCGTCTTGCCGTGTTCCGAGCGCAGCGAAGCGTTCGGCATGGTACAGTTGGAAGCGATGGCGGCGCAAAGACCCATTGTATCGTGCGATGTGAATACCGGCGTCGCGTGGGTCAATCAAAACGAGACGACGGGTTTGATCGTGCCGCCCAAAAATCCGCCCGCGTTAGCCCGGGCGCTCGCGCGTTTACTGCAAGATGACGCGCTGCGTCATAAATTTGGCGCGGCGGGGCGCGAACGCTTTATGCGCGAATTTACGCGCGACGTAATGGTGGAACGCGTCGCGCGCGTCTATGAAAACGCGCTGGCGAACGCGGCGGGGCGCGGCGAAACGCACGGCGCGCCGTCAATTTGAGGTTTTGGCGAACCCCTTGTAAAATTTCGCTCATTCCGCGTTCGGACCGTCTATGTACAATAATTCCAAACTCGCCGTATTCGCCGAAAAATTTATCCAAGCCGGTTGGCTCTTGGCGCTCATCGTGGCGCCGCTCTATTTCAATATCTATTCCAGCCGCGTCTTTGAACCCGACAAAATTTCGCTGCTTCGCACGCTCGCGCTCGCGATGGGCGCGGCGTGGCTCGTTCTGCGCGCGGAACGGCGGCGCATTTCGCCCGGACTGGGCGGCGCCGAAATGAATCTGCGCGCGCGCCTGCGCGGCGGGCTGCGCGCGACGATGGCGCGCAATCCCTTGGCGCTGCCCGCGCTGTTCCTCTGGCTGGCGTACGCGCTCAGCACGCTCTTGTCGCTCTCGCCCACCGTCTCGTTTTTCGGTTCGTATCAGCGCTTGCAAGGGCTGTACACGTTTTCCTCCTATCTCGTCATTTTTCTTCTCGCCGCCAGTTTGGTGCAATCGCGCGCGGATATCGAACGCGCCATCAGCGCCGCGCTCGTCGTCAGTTTCCCGGCGGCAATGTACGGCATCATTCAACATTACTTTCTCGATCCGCTGCCGTGGGTCGGCGACGTAACGGCGCGCGTCGCCTCGACGCTCGGCAATTCGATTTTTATCGCCGCGTTCTTGATCCTGACGATTCCGCTCGCGCTGGCGCGCTTGCTTCAGACGACCGCGCGCGTGCGCGCCACAATGAACAACCGTCCGCCGCTTTTCATTTACCTTGCCGCGTTCGCGACGTTTCTGGCGTTTGCGGCGGCATGGGGCTTGAGTTTTGATCTCGGCGCCAAAAGTTTTATCGAAGCGAATTACAGCGGCGTATTGACCCCAACGCAATTGACCGCGGCTTCGGGCGCGTTTGCGCTGGCGCTCGGCGTCTCGCTCATCGTCATTGCCTTGTGGTGGGGCGCGGCGTTTTTGCTGAAACAACGCGCCGCGAATTTTTTGCTGCTCGCGCTGTACGCGGCTTTGCTCGCCGTGCAATTGGTCGCGCTCTTTTTCTCGCAAAGCCGCGGACCGCTGCTCGGTTTGTTCGGCGGCATGTTTGCCTTTTTTGTGTTGTATGCGCTCGTGCGCGGCGCGCGCAAATGGGCGCTGGGCGCGATCGGTTTGGCGCTGGGCGGAATGTTATTTCTCGCGCTCTTGAATGTGCCAAATTCGCCGCTAGAGCCATTGCGCGAATTGCCGTACGTCGGGCGTTTGGGGCGCGTGTTTGAATTGGAAGGCGGCACGGGGCGCGTGCGCGTTCTGATTTGGCAAGGCGCGCTCAAATTGGTTTTGCCGCACGAACCATTGTGGTCGCCGACGACGGGCGACGATGCGTTCAATCCGCTTCGGCCGCTGGTGGGCTATGGACCCGAAGCGATGTATGTGGCGTACAATAAATTTTATCCGCCCGAACTCGGCACGCTGGAATCGCGCAACGCCACGCCCGACCGTTCGCACAACGAAACGTTTGACGCGCTCGTGACCACTGGCTTGTTCGGTTTCATCGCCGAAAATATCGTATTTCTCGTCGTCTTTTATCACGCGCTGAAATGGCTCGGCTTGATTCCGTCGGCGCGCGCGCGCAATTTCTTTATCGCGCTTTGGTTCGGCGGCGGCGCGCTGCTCGCGCTGGGTTTTGGCGCCGCGCTCGGTTGGGAATTTATCGGCGTCGCGCTGCCGGGCGGCATGATCCTCGGACTGTTTGCCTATCTCGTCGCGTTTGCCGTGCGCGTGGGCAAACCCGCCGTCGCCTACACCAATACGACCTTGTGGCTCGCGGCGTTGACTTGGCTTTTCGTCGCGCATTTTATCGAAATTCATTTTGGCATTGCGATTGCCGCCACGCGCGTCTATTTTTGGTTTTTCGCCGCCGTGTTTGTGGCGCTGGGCGCGCGCGCCATTGCCATGTCCGAGACAGATACGCTCAAACCCGAAACGACGGTTAGCGCCGCGCCCGCCGCTTTAACCCCGAACGTTCCCGCCGCGCCGCGCAATAAAAACGCGCCCGCGAAAAAACCGGCGCCGCGCGTCGCGCCCAATGGCGCGCGCAGCGTCTCGTCCGCGCCGTTGATCACCTTTGCGTTTCTGGTCGGTTTCACGTTGGCGGTGATGGGTTTTGATTACGTCAATACCAACAACGCCGCCGCCATCGGCACGCTCTCGGTGAACGGAATAGATGTGGTGTTGGGCGCGTTAACGCTCAAAAGCGCCACGACCGGAATCATGTCCTCTTGGGCGATATTGTGGTTATTTGTCACGACGCTGGGCATTGGCATGGGCGTCGGCTTGGGCGAATGGGGCCGCCGTTTTAATTTGGGCGCGCGCGATTGGGGCGTCGCCGCGCTATTGTTTGCGGTATTGGCGTTTGCAATTTTTTCGGGCTTTGCGTTTTACCATGTGCTTTTGATTGCGACGAGCGGTCCCGGAATTTTGGACGCGCTGCTCACCTCGATTGTGTTGTTTAGTATTTTCATGCTGCTCATCGCCGTCGTGTGCGCGTTGAGCATGATGTTTGACGAAACGCTGCCGCAAGCGCTGGTGCGGCATACGGCGAATTGGGCGGTCGTACCCGTGCTGGTTCTCGTCGCGGGCCTTTTGATTTTTGCCACCAACGTTGACCCCGTGCGCGCGGATATGCTGTACAAACAAGCGGCGAGTCAATCCCCCAACAATGCCGCGCTCGCGGTCAAGCTATATCAACGCGCGCTCGCGCTGCAGCCGCAGCAAGATTTCTATTTGCTGTTTCTGGGCCGCGCGTATCTCGACGTCGCCAAAAATGAAACGGACGCGGGCGCGCGGGCGCAAGCGCTGGATGATGCCGACGGCGCGCTGCACGCGGCGCGCGCCCTCAATCCATTCAACACCGACCATTCCGCGAATCTGGCGCGTTTGGCGCAGGTGCGCGGCGCGCTCGCAACCGATTTTGAAGCGCAGCGCGCGGCATACGAACAAGCGTCCGTCTATTTTGATCAGGCGACGCGTCTCAGCCCGAACACCGCGCATCTGTTTGACCAACACGCGCAAGAGCTGCTCGAATATCAACAACTGTTGTTGACGCATGGCGACGCGAACGACGCGGAACAGGCGCGGCTGCAAGCGCTGGCGCAGCTCAATCACGCGGCACAAATTGACCCAACGTTTTGTTTGACGTACGCGGTGCGCGCGCAGGCGCAAGCCGATTGGCGCGCGCGCGTGGACGACGCGCTCGAAGCGCTGCGCCGTTCGCCCGCGTGCGGCGATGTCTTTGCCAATGAAGGTTTGGGCGTTGCCGTCGAAGCGCTGGCGCGCGCCGGCGATGAGGCAGTCGCGGCGAACGAGAGCGCCGCGTTTGAACGAACGTTGAACGAGGCGGCGCAAACCTCGCCGTCGCTCGAAGTGTACACCACGCTCGCCAATTTTTATTCCAAAGCGGGGCGCATCCCCGAAGCGATTGCGGCGGTGGACGGCGCGCTCGCCAACATGACCGGACGCGACGAGGCGACGCGCAAACGTTATCAGGATTTTCGTTTTACGTTGGTGGAATTGCAAAAAGCGCTGGGCGCCGCGCAAGCCGCGCCGAATGATCCGGAAGCGCAGCGCGCCGTCGCGGACCAATGGCTCGCGCGCGGCCAACTCGATTTCGCGCTGGCGGCGTATCAAAAGATTTTACAGTTGGCGAGCAACGATTTTGCCGCGCAGCGAAACGCGGCGCTTTTGCTCGTCGCCACCGGTAAATTTGACGACGCGCTGAACGCGCTGGCAAGCGTTCAAACGCTCGCGCCGGACGCCGAACGCATCTACTGGCAGCGTTTCAGCGCTCTCGTGAATAACGTGCGAAATGGAGATTTTGCCGCCGCCGCGCCAACTTTGGAAGAATTCGCCAAGAGCGCGGATAAAAATGATTTTGCATTGGTGAGCGCGCTGCGCGCATTGGCGGTAAAAATTCAAGGAACGAATTAGCCCATGCCGGCTGTCATCTTGGTTTTTTTTGCCGCGCTCTTGCTCGCGCTCGGCGTTACGCCGTTGGCGCGCCGCGTGGCGATTGTGTTGGGTTTGCTCGACCAACCCGCCGCGCGCAAAGTGCATACGACGCCGGTGCCGCTGCTCGGCGGCGTCGCTATTTATTTGGCGTTCGTCGCCGCGCTCTGGTTTTTTAGCGATTCGTTTTATATCGCCCAAGTCATTGGCATTTTGTTGGGCGCGACGTGGGTTTCCTTGCTCGGCATCTGGGACGATTGGCGCACGCTGCGGCCGCTGGCGAAATTGGCGGGTCAATTTTTAGCGGTCGCCATTTTGATTGGCACGGGCGTGCAGGTTGAATTTTTGCGAAACCCGTTTTTAAACGCTGCCGTCACCGCCGCGTGGGTTTTGGGCATCACCAATGCCGTCAATTTTTTGGACAATATGGATGGTTTGTCCGGCGGCGTGGCGGCGATTGCGTCGGCGTGGTTTTTAATTTTGAGTTTGCAGAACGGACAATATCTGGTCGCGCCGTTTGCCGCCGCCTTGATGGGCGCGTCGCTCGGCTTCTTGGTGTATAATTTCAATCCCGCGCGTATTTTCATGGGCGACGCGGGCAGTTTGTTCTTGGGGTTCATGCTCGCCGCGGTCGGTTTGAAATTGCGTTTTCCCGGACAGTCCGACGCAGTGACGTGGATGATTCCGATTTTGGTTTTGGGCGTGCCGGCGCTAGACCTGACGCTCGTCACGGTTTCGCGCCTGCGCCGCCATGTGAACCCGTGGACGACGGCGGGCAAAGACCATCTTTCGCATCGGCTGGTGCGGCGCGGTACGAGCCCGCGCCGCGCGGTCTTGCTGATTTACGCTTTATGCGGCGTTGGCGGCGCGCTCGGTTTTATCGTCCAATTTCTGCCGCCGCTCGCGGCATACGCGTTGTTTGGCTTGGCGCTGCTCGGCGGCGCGTTCGTCATTTTTTATTTTGAACGCGCGCGGCGCGCAAACGCTTGATTTTTCGCTCCAGCTCATTCACAAACAAACGAATTCAAAATCGCTTTATGCGACAGGCGAAACAAGATTAACCGGCTTGTAATCTTGTATCTCGTACATCCTATTCTATGACGTTGACTCTTTCCACGCCTCTCTCGCTCGCCGAAAAAATTCATGCGCGCACGGTCGGCATTGTCGTCATCGGCATTGGCTATGTCGGTTTGCCGCTCGCGGTGGCGTTCGCCGAAGCGGGCTTTCAAACGACCGGGCTGGACCTCGACGCGACCAAAGTCGCCGCGATCCTGCGCGGCGAATCGTACATTCCCGACGTCGAATCTGCGCTCGTCAAGACGTTGGTTTCGGATGGCCGTTTGCGCGCGACGACGGACGAAAATTGTTTGACGCAAGCGGACGTAATTTTTATCTGCGTGCCGACGCCGTTTGACCGCATGAAGGCGCCGGATTTGGGTCCGATTCAAAACGCGAGTCAAGCGATTGCGCGGCATTTGCAGCGCGGTCAAATGGTGATTTTGCAAAGCACCACCTATCCCGGCACCACCGAAGAATTTGTGCTGCCGATTTTGGAAACGAGCGGTTTGAAAGCGGGCGCGGATTTTCATCTCGCGTTTTCGCCCGAACGCATTGACCCCGGCAACAAGCAGTGGAGCGCGCGCAACATGCCCAAAGTGTTGGGCGGATTGACGCCCGAAGCCACCGCGTTGGCGCGCGATATTTTGGCGGCGCTCACCGACAATGTGTATCTCGTCTCGTCGCCGCGCGCGGCGGAAATGACCAAACTGCTCGAAAATATCTTTCGCAGCGTCAATATCGCGCTGGTCAATGAACTCGCGTTATTGTGCGAACGCATGAACATTGATATTTGGGAAGTGATTGAAGCCGCCAAAACCAAGCCGTTCGGTTTCATGCCGTTTTACCCCGGCGCGGGCGTGGGCGGACACTGCATTCCGGTGGACCCGTACTATCTTTCGTGGAAAGCGCGCGAATTTGATTTCTATACAAAGTTCATCGAGCTCGCCGCCGAAGTGAATCAATCCATGCCGTTTCATGTGGCGCATCTCATCGGCGACGCGTTGAGCGCGCACGGCAAAGCGCTGACGGGCGCGCACATTTTGATTTTGGGCGTCGCCTTTAAACGCGATATTGACGACGCGCGCAATTCGCCCGCCGAACGCGTCATCGAACTGCTCGTCGAACGCGGCGCCGAGATTGCGTATCACGACCCGTACGTGCCGGAATTTCATATCGGCGACAGCGTATTTCATCGCCCGCACGGCGTCTTGAAAAATACCGCGCTCACTCCCGAAAATGTGCGCGCGGCGGACGCGTGCGTCATTATCACCGGCCATCGCATCATTGATTACATGATGGTATTGGACAACGCGGCGTGCGTGGTGGATACGACCAGTATCACGCTCGCGCTGCCGCAGCGCGCGCGCGTCTATCGGCTCGGCGCGCCGCCGCCGCGTCCGGAAGGAAAAACCGCGTGAGCGTTTGCGCCGACGCCGCCGAGGCGTCATGCCCGCTGCTAGTCATTATTTCCGGTCCGAGCGGCGTCGGCAAAGACGCGACGCTGAAACACATGCAAGCGCGCGGCGCGCCGTTTCATTTTTTGGTCACGACGACCACGCGCCCGCGTCGCCCGACCGAAGTCGAAGGCGTAGATTATCATTTTGTCACGCCGGACGAATTTCAAGCGCGGCTCGCGCGCGGCGAATTTTTAGAATACGCGAATGTGTACGGCAATTGGTACGGCAATTCGCGCCGCGATATCGAAGCCGCGCTCGCGCAAGGCAGCGACGTGATTATGCGGATTGACGTGCAGGGCGCGGCGACTTTGCGCGCGCGCGTTCAAGGCGCGGTTTTTATTTTCTTGACCGCCTCGCTGCAAGAATTGGAAGCGCGTTTGCGCGCGCGCAAAACGGAAACCGAAGCGTCATTGCAGCGACGCCTCGCCACCGCCGCGCAAGAGACGCTCGAACGCGTCAAATTTGATTACTGTTTGAACAATCAAGACAGCCGGCTCGACCAAACTGTGGACGACATTATCGCGATTATTCGCGCGGAAAAATTGCGCGCGCAGCCGCGCCGCGTTCGTTTCCAAGATTAATATGTCCGCCAATCTCCCGCCGCTGCGCCCAATGGGCGTGGGCGACATTCTCGACCAGGCGATTCGCATCTATCGCCGCAACTTTGTGCCGCTCGTCACCATCGTCGCGGTCGTCAGTTTGCCGTACGCGGCGCTCCAAATCGTCCTCACTCTGCTGACCAATCCCTTTGCGTTCAGTTCCTCGCAAACGCCGTCGTCGTTTAACCCCGACGCGCTCAACACCGGCGTCTTGCTCGCGGGCCAATTCCTTAGCGTCGGTTTGGCGCTGATTTATATATTCGCCGCCGTTTTTCAGAGCGGCGCGCTGACGGCGTTTGTCTCGGAAAAATTTCTGGGGCGCGCCATCTCGGTGCGCGAGGCATACGGACGCGCGTTCCACCGCTGGCTGGCGCTGCTCATGGCGACGGTCTTGTTGTTTATTATTTTTGGCGCCGTATTTGGCGCCTTGTGCAGCTTGTGGCTGGTTCCGCTGCTGGGCATCACTACGCTCGGTTCGGGTTTGGACAGCAATTCGTCCGCCGCCTTTGGCATGCTCACGCTGGCGCTGTGCTGTCTGATTGGCCCTGCGTTAGTCGTCGCAATTTATCTGGGCGTGCGCTGGACGTTTTTTATTCAAACGATTGTGCTGGAGAATTACAACAGTACCGGCGGCTTGGGACGCAGTTGGAAATTGGTCAAAGGTTCCTTTTGGCGCGCCTTTTTTGTCATCGCGGCGTTGGCGGCATTGGTTGCCGTTTTGAATTTGGGCTTGTATCTGTTGTCGCTCATGCTGGCAATCGTTTTGCAATCGCCCTTTTTGCTCGTCATTTTGAACGGCGTCTCGCTGCAACTCATCAATATCATTTTGACGCCGCTCCAATTCGCCGCGCTCACTATTTTGTATTACGACCTGCGGATTCGCCACGAAGGTTTCGATTTGCAAATGCAAATGCAGCAGCTGCCCCAAGCGCCCGCGACGCCCGCGTCTGTCGAACCGCCAGCGCCGTCCGCAAGCGCCGCTTCCGCCGCGCCGACGCTCGATTTACCGCCGTTGTATTCACGCGACGATTACACGCCCAAAGCGGACGGGTCTTGACGCGCAGGTAACGGCAGTATGAAAAAATATCTCGGCTTGTTGGCGCTGGCGCTGCTTTGTTTGTGGCAGCCCGCGCCCGCGCGCGCGGACGCGCCGACGACGTTGGACGAATATCGCGCCGCCGTCGCGCAATCCTTGGACCTCGTGACGCGCGCCGCCGCGCAATCGGCGGACGAACGCCGTGCGTCGTTGAATCAAGCCGCGTCCATTCTGGAAGCCATCAACGCGGTCACGCTGCCTTCCGGCGCGGAAAGTACGGTCAACAATCGCGCGCTCGTCGCCTTGATCCGCGACGCGGAAAAAACCAAAGTCGCGCAAACGCGGCTCGCCGCGCTGCATGACGCGCTGGCGCAGCCGCTTGCCCCCATCGCCGCGTCCGACCTCACGCTGCTGGAAAATATCTTGGCTCGTCCGCCCTTCGTCCAAGCCCAGAGCGCGCTGCCGTCGTGGCTTGAAGATATTTTGCGCCGCACTATGCGTTTCTTGGACCGCCTGTTCGACAACGCGGCGCACGGCGTTTTTGACGCGCGCGATTTCATTGTGTTGTTGGGCTTGGGTTTGGTCGTCGTCGTGCTGTTGTATTTTCTGCGCGGCTTGCGGCGCAATTTTGTCCCGGAAGAAGCGTTGACAAGTTTGGCGCAAACGCACGCGGCGCGTACGCCGGGCGAAGCGTTCAACCACACGCAGCAGTTTATAAATCAGGGCGATTATCGCAACGCGGCGCGTCAATTGTATTTGGCGACGCTGCTGCTGCTCGACCAACGCGGCAAAATTAAATTTGACCCGACGCTCACCAATCGCGAATATCTACAGCAAACCGCCGCCGACGCGCGCGTGAGCGCCGCGCTCGCGCCCATTATAGAAACGTTTGACCGCGTGTGGTACGGTTTCGAGACCATCACGCCAACCGAATTTGACGCGTATCGCGCGCGCGTGGAACAGGTGAAGGAATTATGAAACGCTTTCGCCCGTCCCGCCAAGTCATCTTTTTGGCGCTGCTGTTATTTTTGTTGGCGGGATTCGCCGCGTTTGTCGCCTGGCGTCAGGGCCAGCTCGAGCAAGCGAATCAAGTTTTTACGCCATACTCGTCTCATTCGGCGCGCGAAAATGGCACGCTCGCGCTGTACGAATGGGCGAACGCGTTGGGCTATCGCGCGCAGCGCATCGAAAATACCGCGTTCCGCGTGGACGACGCGACGCGGCTTTTGTTTGTATTTGCGCCGCGCGAACCGATTGAAGCCGCCCAAGCGCGTTATCTTTTGCAGTGGGTCGAACGCGGCAACGCATTGGTCGTCGCCGATTCCGGCGGGCTGCTTTTGAACGGGTTGTATCACGCGCTCGAAATTGAAACGACGGCGCTGTCGGATTCCGCGACGGTTAGCGCGCCGAGCCAGCCGTTGGCGGACGCGGCGCTTGTGGCGTTAAGCGGAAACGTTTATCGCGGCTTGAAAACGTCGCGCGGCGATGTTGTGCCGTACATCGAAGCGGACCAGCCGATCTTGCTGCGCCTCGCGCGCGGGCAAGGAACGATTTGGATTTTGTCCGCGCCGGCGCTTTTGAATAACGAAAACCTCGCGGACGAAAATAACGCGAAATTCGCGCGCGCGTTATTGGCGAGCGCGCCGCCCGGCAGCGCGATTGCGTTTGACGAATATCATCTCGGTTTGAAACCGGAAAATACGCAATCGCTGTTGAACGCGCTGTACGATACGCCGTGGGGTTGGGGCGTGCTGTTTGGCGCGCTGGCGCTCTGGGCGTATCTCGCTTTGAACGGACAACGGCTGGGGCGCGCGCTTCCCGTACAAAAAACGCTCGCGCGCCGCACGCCCAGCGAATATGTGGTTTCGATGGCAAATTTGTTTCGCCGCGCGGACAAACGCGGCATGGCGCTGCAGCATTACCGTCATTCGCTCAAACGCCGTTTGGGACGCCCGTTTCATCTCAGCCCCGACCTGCCGGACGAGCGTTATCTCGAATTGATGACGCGGCTGCGCCCGGACCTCGACCGCGTGGAACTCGCGCAAATTCTCGACGGTTTGCGCCGCACGGACACGCGCGAAGCGGATTTGGTCAAAACCGTCGAACGCGCCATAACCTTTGGAACGCGCCAGAAAAAATAGCGGACGGCGTTTGCAATTTTCAATTCCCAGTTTTCAATTCCAAAATTTCCATGATGAACGTTCAACAAACTTTTCACGCGCTCTCGGCCGAATCCAAAAAAGCGCTCGTCGGGCAGGACCAGGTTTTTTTACAAATGACGATTGCGCTGCTCGTGCGCGGCCACATTTTGCTCGAAGGCGTGCCGGGCACCGCGAAAACGCTCGCCGCGAAAACGCTCGCGCATCTCATCCGCGCGGATTTCAAACGCGTACAGTTCACGCCCGACCTGATGCCGTCCGATATTGTCGGCACCCAAGTTTTTGACGTGAACACGAGCAAATTTTTTTTGAAACACGGCCCCGTGTTCACGAACGTTTTGCTCGCGGATGAAATCAATCGCGCGCCCGCCAAAACGCAAGCCGCGCTGCTCGAAGCGATGGAAGAGCGCCACGTCACCATCGAAGGCGAACGCACGCTGCTGCCCGAACCGTTTTTGGTGATGGCGACGCAAAATCCGGTGGAATATGAAGGCACGTATCCCCTGCCCGAAGCGCAATTGGACCGGTTTCTTTTCAAGACGATTGTGCGCTATCCGTCCAACGACGACGAGACGGATATTTTGCGCCGCTACCATCGCGGTTTTGACGCGCACAAATTGTCCGAGATGGGATTGACGCCCGTGCTGGCGCCGGAAAACTTGGCCGCCTTGCGCCAAGAGATTGACGCGGCGACGGTCGAAGACGGCATCCTAATTTATATCACCAAGTTGGCGGACGCGACGCGCCAAGCCAACGACCTCGCGTTGGGCGCCAGTCCGCGCGCCTCGATTGCGATGCTGCTCGCGTCCAAAGCGTACGCCGCGCTGCAGGGCCGCGCGTTTGTCGTTCCCGACGACGTCAAAGCCGTCGCGCTGCCCGTGCTGCGGCATCGCATCCTTTTGAAACCCGAAGCCGAAATCGAAGGACTTGACGCCGACGGCATCATTCAACGCCTGCTCGCGTCGGTGGACGTGCCGCGCTGAATTGCCAAGTTATGATTTATGATTTGCGATTTGTGATGTATGATTTCCGCTTGTTGATGTACAAAACGTTCGCGCAAGCGCTCAACCAATGTCCAATCCATCCGCATCCGCCCAAAAATTAAGTTGTCCGAATTGCGGCGCGCCGGGAGAGCTGCCCGCGTCCGGCAATGCAATGCAATGCGAATACTGCGGCGCGCGTTATTTTCTGCCCGCGGCGCACGCTTCGCTCGCGCCGCCGCCAGAGATCCGCGCGCAGACGGCAACCCTCGCCGCGCAAGATTCGGCGAACGTCCGGCGGTGGCTCAAGTGGCTCGTCATTTTCATCATTGTCGTGACCGTCGTGCCAATGCTGTGCGGAATCGCCGCCAGCGCCTGCGGCGTGTTGGGCGCGTTCGCGCCCTTGTTCGCGCGATAATTTGAAATGGAAATCGAAGCCAAATTTTCAATCCCCGACGCGCGCGCGGCGCGGCAGCTGCAAACGCTCGACGCGTTGGGCGCGTTCACGTTGACCGCGCCGCATACGTTAAAAATGCGCGATACATTTTTCGATACGTCCGCGCAAGACCTCACGCGAGCGCGCCATACGCTGCGCTTGCGGCGGCGCAGCGACGGCAAACAATTCGTCACGCTCAAAGCGCCGACGCAAAAAAACGGCGCGGTGTTTCGCCGCCCCGAAACGGAAAGGGAAATTTATTTCGCGCGTTCGCCCAAACGTTTGACGCGCGCCATGCTGCCGCCGCGCATATCTCGTCTGCTCGCGCCATTCGTCGGCGACGCGTCTCTGCATCCGTTGTTTTCGATTACGCAAACGCGACGCGTGCGCGTTTTGAAACACGGGCGGCGCGTGATTGGCGAATGGAGCGTGGACCGCGTAGAATTCCGCGCGGGCGCGCGGCGGCGCGTATTTTATGAATTGGAAATCGAACTCAAGCGCACGGGGACCGAAAAGGAACTCGCGGCAAGCATCGCGGCGTTACAAAAAATAATGCAGCTCGAACCTCAGCGACGCGGTAAATTTGAACGGGCGTTTGAATTTTATGAAATGCAGAAATAAAACGGCGACAGCTCTCACAGCTGCCGCCGTTTTTCTTAACGCCACGTCAATAAAAGGACGTGAATATATTTTGGGCCGTGTACGCCGCGCGTGAGCGTCAATTCAATATCGGCGGTGCGGCTGGGCCCCGTGATGAAAATTAAATTGCTGCCGCGCTGCGACACGTCGGGATGCGCCGCAAAAAAAGCGGTCATCGTCGCATACAACTGCGACGCGGGCAGTAACGCAATGTGCGTTGGCGGCAAGAGCGAAATCAAACGCGCTTGGCGCGGTTGGGTCGCCAGCACAACCGAACCCGTGTCCGCCAAGCCCGCCAGCGCGCCCGTGATGCCCGCGCCCGCGCGTTCCAATTCCGCCAATTTCGCTTGCCGCGCCGCGCCCTCCGGCGGCACATCCACAATTAACCTTGTGTAACCTTCCGCGCGCAGCGTTTGCCCCAAGCCCTCCACCGGCAAAGCCGCGTCGTCCCACGCCAAAATTTCTTGATTGTTTGTCTCGCGCAACAAGTTCAAGGTCGTCGCGATGGCTTCCGCCGCGTTTGACGCCGCATGAAACGCGCCGCCCACCGCTTCGAGCTCGCGTTGAAAACTCGCCGTCATTTCCGCGCGGCTGCCCGACGCAGCGTTTGCGCGCGGCGGCACGACGGCGCGCGCCGAGGGCAAGCGCGCGTTTTGCAGCGACGCGCGAATTTGTTTCAACGTTTGCGCGCGGTCATCGGACATGGCTGCGCTCTGCCCTTTCCGCGTCCTTATGCGCGCGGTGCGCCTGCCACTGCGCGCGAAATGATTTTTGGGCGAACGCGGGAAAATCGCGTGTTTGCGTCCACGCGTTCAACGGCGGCGGAAAAGTTTGAATCCAGCCGTTATGCGGCGCGCCCAATACGCGCGAACCGACGCGCGCGCCCCACGTCGCCGCGCGAAAGAGCGCGGGGCGCGTTACGACGAACGCATACGCGCGCAAACCCCAACGTAGCCACCGCGCCATTTTGCCCGCGCGCGTCGCCTGATCGCGTTCAATCAACAACATGCGCGGAATGTCAATTCGCACCGGACACACTTCGCGGCACGCGCCGCACAAAGTGCTGGCGTGCGGCAAATCGCTCCATGGCGCGATGCCTTCGAGCGCGGGCGTCAACACCGCGCCGATGGGACCCGCATAGACGCTGCCGTACGCATGGCCCCCGATTTGACGATAGACCGGACACGCGTTCAAACACGCGCCGCAGCGAATACAATACAAAATTTCCGCGACCTCGCCGCCCAAAACGCGGCTGCGCCCATTATCCAATAAAATCACATGCAGTTCGGTGGGGCCATCGCCTTCGTCGGTTTTGCGCGGTCCGGTAATGACGTTGGTATAGACCGAAAGTTTTTGCCCCGTCGCGGAACGCGCCAACACTTGGAGCATTGCCGCCAAATCGTCAAGCGTCGGCACGATCCGTTCGATGCCCATCAAAGCCACATGCACGCGCGGCGCGGTGGTCGTCAAGCGGCCATTGCCTTCGTTTTCCACCAGACAAATGCTGCCCGTCTCCGCCACGCCAAAATTGACGCCGCTAATGCCCATGTCCGCGTTCAAAAATTCCCAGCGCAATTTGGCGCGCGCCGCCGCCGTCATGACCGCCGGGTCGTCCGTCAACGGCAGATTGATTTTTTCGTGGAACAACTGCCCCACTTGTTCTTTGGTTTTGTGAAAAGCGGGCGCAATGATGTGCGAAGGCGGTTCGCCCGCGAGCTGCACAATGTATTCGCCCAAATCGGTTTCGACGACGCGGATGCCCTTGGCTTCCAACGCGTGATTCAACGCCGTCTCTTCCGAAACCATTGACTTGCCTTTGACGACGGATTGGACGCGATGCGTTTCCGCGATTTCGCCGACGATGCGATTCAATGCCGCCGCGTCCGCCGCGTAATGCACCTGACCGCCCGCGCGTTTTACGTTGGTTTCAAATTGTTCCAGATACGCGTCGAGACGGCTCAGCGTGTGCGCGCGAATCAAACGCGCGCGATCGCGCGCCGCGCTTTCATCCGCAAAATTTGCAAACGCGGCGCGGCGCAATTCGGCAAAGCGGGTCATTGAACGATCGAGCGCGGTGTGTAAAATTGGATCGCGCAGCGCGGCGTCCACGCGCTCGTGAAACGTGACGTTAGGAAGATGGGTCGTCATGATTGACCGGGATCCAAAATTTCCGCGAGATGTTTGGTTTTGACGCGCGAGCCGCGCCGATGCAAACCGCCGCCAATGTGCAGCAGACAACTCACATCGCAGCTGACCACCGTTTGCACTTGGGCGGCTTGAATGGCGTCGAGTTTGCGCTGCAGCATCGCGCCGGAAATGTCGCCCATCTTGATTGCAAACAAACCGCCGAAACCGCAACACTCCTCCGCGCCGTCCAGTTCCGCCAACTCGACCTCGCGGACGTTGGCGAGCAAGGCGCGCGGTGGTTTGACCACGTTCATGCCACGCAGCAAATGACAAGAGGGATGATACGCCGCGCGTTCCGACAGCCGCGCGTTGAAATCAGTCACGCCCAAAACCTCGACCAAAAATTGTGAAAACTCGTACGTGCGCGCGGCAACGTTTTCGGCGAGCGGACCGTATTTTGGGTCGCCCGCAAACAATTCGGGATAATGATGTACGAGCATCGCGCCGCACGAACCGGACGGCACGACAATCGGCGCGTCGGATTGCGTTAAAACGTCCAGCGTATAACGTCCCATCGCGCGCGCATCGTCCCACGCGCCGCCATTGAACGCGGGTTGTCCGCAGCACGTTTGCGCGTTCGGAAATTCCACCGTGACGCCGAGTTCTTCCAAAACGCGCACCGCTGCCATTCCCGCTTCGGGGCGCAGCGTCTCGATCAAACAAGTCACAAATAATTGCACGCGCGATATTTTGTCGCTCATCGCATCACCTCGTAATTGATTATAACGCATGTTACGCGCGGTCATTCCGATAGCCAAATGAAAAAGATAGACGTGACGGGGGTGTGCGTCAGGATTTTGGGTCATGTGCAGAGCGATAGGGTTTGAAGCGCGCACGTCCAATCGGCGAATGGCGCCACGGGTGATTTGCCGGCGGACGATAGGGTTGGTTCGCTGTTGCAGGGCG